>Ga0209652_1002427_pt1 | contig 14419 bp, 14 predicted proteins | sample SaaInl74LU_5_DNA_FD_184641 | JGI IMG/M metagenome (GOLD analysis project Ga0209652, IMG submission 184641) | Marine microbial communities from expanding oxygen minimum zones in the Saanich Inlet - ESP_74LU_5_DNA (SPAdes) (version 2) | ecosystem: Environmental > Aquatic > Marine > Intertidal zone...
TCTCGTTGTGCCAGAGCCGCCACACCACATGTACGTTGCTCGTCAATTTGCGCCGCTCGTAACTCGGCATTTGTAAGCGCAAGACGGGCTTGCTCCACTCGATTTTCTAACTCGAGCAGTAACGCTCCCGCTTTCACCTCGTCGCCCTCAGCAATGAAGAGCTGTGCGACTCTGCCACCTATCTGAAGTGATAAATCGGAACTGGCGCACGCGTGCACAGTTCCAGCACGGCTATTTGCAGCGATGCTTTCAACGCTACCAGATGAAATAGTATGAAGAGGAACTGCATCAGTTTTTGCAGGTTGGAGTTGCCACCAGACAATAGATGAGCCTAGAGCGAGGGTTGCGGTTATCCAAAATATACGCAAGATAGACTCCTAGTCCCATTCGAATCGGGACGCTAAGCCTAACCTGGGATTTTATGGTTATATACGTCCCATCCAGCGTCGCGCCGTAGTTTGAAACTCTCACGGCTTGCGCTAAGAATTTCATCTTGCTGAATAACTATCTCGGCTACACGTTCAATGCCGACTGCGCACTTAGGTGAACGTAGATCCAAGTTAATCAATAGGTCAGCTTCAACCTGTGCATTTTTATCAGTGCTCAGCGTGATAGGAGCAGCAGGGTCTTGACCTAGTATAGTATGTGGTAGGAATGCGTCAGCTTTGAATGACCAAAGTTTCTGGTCTAGTTGAGCTAGATCAGTATCAGAAGCCAAATGAATATGAATTTTAAGCCTCTGTGTGCTTAGCTTATCGCATAAGCGACACACAAACAGCTCGCGGCTGTCGTGGTCGCTCTGCGGCAGAACATAATAATCAGCGCGCGGCAAATTAGGCCTCTTTCTCTTCCGCTATATCTAATAAATACTGGCAAAGTAAGGGTACACAACGACCTGTTGCACCCTTTGCCTTACCGGAGTTCCAAGCCACACCTGCGATATCGAGATGCGCCCAGTTAAACGTCTTCGCGAAGCGCGATAGGAAACAGGCCGCCGTGATAGTGCCTGCAGGGCGCCCGCCGATATTAGCAATGTCAGCAAAATTGCTGTCTAGCTGTGGCTGATACTCATCCCACAAAGGTAATTGCCAGGCTCTATCCCATGCGTATTGCCCCGCATCTAATAACTTGTTGGCTAGCTCCTGGTTATTAGCGAGCAAGCCCGTCGCCTGATGACCTAGCGCAATGATACAAGCACCGGTTAGCGTTGCGACATCAATAACGCTTTGTGGCTCAAAGCGCTCAACATAGGTCAGAGCATCACACAGAACTAAACGACCTTCGGCATCCGTGTTGAGGATCTCAACCGTTTGGCCTGACAGCGTTGTGACAACATCGCCCGGCTTTGTGGCTCCTCCACTAGGCATGTTTTCTGCAGCCGCTACTAAAACAACTAGGTTGATTGGCAGAGCCATCTCAGCGACTGATTCGAGTGCGCCCAGTACGCTTGCAGCTCCGCACATGTCGAACTTCATCTCATCCATTTCACCGCCTGGCTTAAGGCTAATACCACCCGTATCGAAGGTGATGCCCTTGCCAACTAGCGCGTGAGGTTTTTCATTCTCATCGGTGCCAGTGTATTTCAGAACGATAAGACGTGGGGGTATATCGCTCCCCTTGCCAACAGCCATTAATGCACCCATACCAAGTGCTTCAATCTGATCTTCGTTAAGAATGTCGACTGAAATATTTTCGAATTCATTGGCTAGGTTTACGGCGTGCTCGGCCAGGTACAAAGGCGTACAGATATTGCCGGGTAGGTTGCCCAGTTCGCGTGCAGAACTGACACCGTTTGCAATTGCAACACCATCAAGAAGCGCACCTTCAGCGATCTCAGTCTGCTCTTCAGTTGTAAGAATGTAGATATGCTCTAACTTGATCGGGTCTGCTTTTTTGCTTTTGGTTGTGTCGTAACGGTACAAGGACGCTGAGCACCATTCGACCAGGTGGCGTGTGTCGCGATAGATATCATCATCGTCTGAGCTTTCGCAATCGAGTGCGATTACGGCTGATTTTACACCCAGTTTGGTTAGTATTGTTGCAGCGGCACTGATGCCTGTCTGTTGCTTACCGATGCTGCGTTCGCCGCGCTTACCTAAACCTAAAAGAAGAACGCGAGAAGCTTTGACGCCAGGGATTTCACGCAGCATTTGCGTTTCGCCCTGTTTACCTGAAAAGTCACCTGCATCTATTAACCGTTGCAGATAGCCTTTGCTTGCGTCATTAACCGCTGTCGAACTTGACGTGAACTCAGCATCGGTACCAATACCAATAACGAGACAGTCTGTTTCGATCTCTGCTGGTGATGCGTTGACGATTTCAAAATCCATAAATATTCCTTAACAAGACAAGTGCAGAACTTTACGCAATAATGCGCAGCCTAGCTCAATCTTAATGCTGACGATTTAGCTCTGCACTGGATCATTTAAGTGCTTAGCTATAGCATCATTAGAAAGTTTTACCGTTAAAGTTGCTCATATGAGTCACTCGGTTGCGCCGCTAATAGCGATGACTATAAGGCAACTGGGCTTAAAGTAAACCATCGACAGGGATAAGGACACCGGGTTGATAATCTTTAGATACCTATCTCGTGAAGTGCTAACCTCAGCCCTTGCCGTAACTAGCGTCTTGCTATTGATAATAACAAGCACACATCTTATCGGTTATTTAGCAGATGCAGCTGCAGGCGAGATATCGACGGGCGTTGTGATTGAACTGGTGATTAATCGTATTCCACTCTTCCTTGAACTTTTGTTACCACTGGGTCTTTTTCTTGGAATATTAATCGCTCACGGGCGTTTCTATCTTGATAGCGAGATGGTTGTTTTACACGCTTGCGGCCTAAGTCAGCGGCGCCTGTTGGCTTACACGCTTGGGCCCGGTTTAGTGGTAGCACTTTTAGTAAGCGTTGTAAGTCTATATCTAACGCCTGCGGGTATGTATGAAGCAAAACGGATAGTCGCAGAGCAACGTGACCGTACAGAATTTGATCTGATTATTCCCGGCGCTTTTCAAACATCTAGCTCGGGGCAGGTCACCTATGCCCGAGATATCAACGAACAAGGTCAACTTGTTGATCTGTTTGTCTCAGGTAAAGATCGCAACGGCTTGCCCTATGTGATCAGCGCAACCTCTGGTGAACAGCGATTTGTAGATGGGCAAGGGCGCTATCTTGTTTTACAAGAGGGTATGCGTTACCAAGGTGAGGCTGGTAAGACGGAATTCGAAGAGCTGATGTTCGAGGCTTATGGTATTCGCTTACCTGATCCGCAGTTGAGTGCACCCATACGTCATCTTGATGCGATACCAACCCTAGATTTACTGGATGCCACTGATGCTCCACGTGTAAGCCGTCTACACTGGCGTTTATCGTTGCCAGTTCTTGCAATTATTGTTGTTCTGCTGGCCGTGCCGCTCGCCAGAACGAGTCCTAGGCGCGGGCGTTACGCCAAACTCATCCCATCCATACTTGTTTACCAGCTTTATGTTGCGGCCTTAACGGGTGCCCGTTCCAGTGTGGAACAGGGTGATATAGGCCCCTGGGCTATTTGGACTGTTCACATAATTGTCGCTCTACTCGCGTTGAGTTTTTCTCGCTTTGACCATTTTTGGACAACTATCTTAAACCGACTGCCGCACTTGCCCAAGTTTCGGTCCAAGGAGGCTGCTTAATGTTGGTGAGTCGATTAGATCGCTATGTTGCAAGGCATGTTCTAGGCGCTTTCTTCGTTGTCATGCTTGTCGTACTTGGGCTTATGGCGATCTCTATGCTGTTAGACGAGCTTGGCGAGGTGAGCAGCCGTTACCCTTTTGCTGATGCTCTCTACTTCGTGTTATTGAGCCTACCTTCAATGGCTTATCAGTTACTCCCTATGAGTGCCCTGGTTGGTACATTAATAGGTCTTGGTATGTTGGCATCAAGTTCTGAATTGACGGTTATGCGTGCATCGGGTCTTTCAATGATTCGATTGCTGATGACGGTAATAAAACCCATCTCTTTAGTGGCCATTACCGCGCTGCTGATGAGTGAGTTTTTGGTGCCATCCGCACAGCAAACTGCTCAAGCTTTTAAAGCTGAGCGTACCGGTGCTCTGAGCTCTAATGGAAATGAACAAGGCGCTTGGTATCGTGAGCAAGATCGATTTATTCACGTAAATGCCATAGCCCTAAACGGGGATTTGTTGGGTCTTGTCGAGCACCGTTTTGATTCTAACCACCGACTGATAGAGACACTTTCTGCACACAGGGCGCAGTATGTTGATGGAGCCTGGTTACTGCAGAAGGTTAAGCAGGTGCGATTTTCAGACGGTGCTAAAAGTTTAAATATAGAAGAGAGTGAAACGCTCAGTTGGGAAAGTCAGTTAACCCCTGAACTGCTTAGTGTCATTCTGGTTGAGCCAATGGACTTGCCCGTATCTGGTTTAAGTACTTATGCAGCTTACCTTGGTGAACAGGGGGTAAATCCTAAACGCTACGACCTAGCCTTTTGGAATAAGACACTGCAGCCGTTCTCAGTATTGGCGCTAGTGTTGGTGGGCACCGCTTTTATATTTGGACCTTTGCGCAGTGTTACTGTGGGTCAACGGGTCTTGACCGGTGTGATTGTTGGATTGGTATTTAAATTTAGCCAAGACCTGCTAGCGCCAGCTAGTCAAGTCTTAGGTTTTTCAGCGTTTTGGGCCGCATTCGTTCCGATCTTTATAAGTCTTTTATTTGCGACCCTGATGCTGGCTCGTGTGCGCTAAAGGCGCGAATGGATGTTAGATATGGGCCTTCCTGGCAATTAATCGCTCTTTCTCTTTCGTTCAGGTGTCATAACAACGACTGAGTTTGACCAGCGATCATGCCATGTAAGCTTTTCATCGCTGAAAAGCATAACCCAGAAACCAAGCCCCAAGCATAGAAGCGATACTAGGCCACCAAAGAACCTAAAAAGGGACTGTTGCCAGCTAATCCTAGTGCCCGCATGGTTTTGTATTCTCAACCGCCACGCTAACATACCTAATGTCTGTCCCGATTTAGTCCAACATATTCCGAAGAAAAGAAAAGTCGAGCAGAGCAATACAGATTTAAGCGCGGCTTGGCCTAGGCCAGAGTCAACGGCTTCACCACCGTTAAGACTAACTGCAATCCCACCAATCATCATCCAGATAGCAGCTACTAATAATGTGTCATAAACCATCGCCATCAATCTGCGAATAAGTGGCGCGGTTGTAACCTTGTTTAAATCTGCAGTGAAGTCTTGTGGCATAGGTTTTCTCCGTATGGGGCCTAGCTAATCTGCGTCTAAGTCTATCAGTATTAAATCGTAAAATGGCGAGGAAAAGAGGCTAGACTGATGAATTTTGTCTGCACAAAGTGAAATAAAAAGCCCGCTAAAGCGGGCTCCTTGTTTGTTCGTTATGTACGCTATTTAAAGCGTGTCGAATCGACTAGCGATTAGGAACGACTGTTTCCAAACAGTGGACGCAGGCGTGTACCTACCATGCTGCCAACAAATGCGGCCGCTATCCATAGCCACCCGTGAAGGCTGCCTGATAGTACACCCCCAATAAAGGCGCCTATATTACAGCCAAAAGCGATAGTCGCTCCGTAACCCAGCATTACCCCACCGATTAGCGCTCCCACAAGCTGTCCAATAGGCATCTTTAGGCTTAGTACAAAACGACCTGCAAGTGCAGCGGCAAATAGAGCACCAATTATTACACCAAAATTCATGAGCGAGCCTGGATCTGCTGACATTGGATCAACTAATGCGCTGTCACGACCCGGTTGCATCCAGTAGGTAGTGAAGTCCAAATCTAACTCAAGACCAAGAAACTCAGAAGCCTTAGCCCCCCAAACGGGGTAGCCAATTGCGACAGCCCATGGGCGCCCAATCATGCCCAAGGTAACAAAGTTCAATACTGCCAAACCCACAGCCCCCCACATCATAGGCCAAGGGCCTTGAAGCAGGCGTGACCAAAGAGCGGGTTTCTCTTCTTGAACTGGATTGTTAGCAGAGGTTTTGCTGATGTTTTTTCGATCTAAACGACGAATAAAGAGATAAATTAAACCAAATACAGCTAAATTTGCTGCTATTGCAGGTACAACCCCGAAGGTGTCTATCAGTGCAACCGGTGCAAGCTGAGGCTGATTCATCCACCATTCGTAATCGAGAGTTGCCCAAAGAGCACCGACTGTAAAACCAATAATAACGGGGAGTGCACGCAGCTGACCTCCGCCAAGGTGATAGAGATTACCTGATGCGCAGCCGTTAGCAATCTGCATCCCTACACCAAAAATGAACGCACCGAATAGCACTGAAAAGCCAAGGGGACGAACGAACCCATTAACGCTATTACCAAACAGCTCTCCAGAACCAAGCGCGGGGAAAAATAGGACAACACCAATACTCAGCATAACAAGCTGTGCTTTTATACCGACAGTATTCCTTTCGGTAATGAATTGACGCCAAGCGGTAGTGAAGCCAAATGAAGCCTGATAAAGACACAGGCCTAATCCCATGCCTAGCAGCAGGAGTTGAGCTTCAAAACTACCCTGTTCTGTCCAAATGTAATAAAGGCTGGATGTCACAACAAGAGCAGCTATAGCCAGCCACGCGCTTTTGCCTGCCGGATAATCGAGTCGAGTGTTTGTGCTTTGGGCCTTAGATACTGCGCTCATTGATGAGTCTCCCATTTTCAATCAGCGCATTTTATTGGAGCAAGGATATGGATTCCAAGAATCAATATGATCAAGCTTATATCTAAAAGAAATATAAAAAAGATTTTATATTTCTTTGTTGGATTTTTGTTTGGTTATTCAAACGGCTTGACGAATCGACCTACAAAAGCAGTAGCCAGTTTTTTAGCGTTCTCTTGTTCCTGATCATTCAGCTTCATAAGCAGGCGTTTCTCTATAGTACTGGCAGTTAAACTGCCGCGCTCAGAGGCGCTGTGCATCCACGCATAAGCAAGTATGTCGGGGTTCACACTGTCGTCACTACCGTGGTAAGTGGCGTAGAGAGTACCAAGAAAAAACATGGAGTCCGCAAAGCCTGCGTTAGCCGCTTTACGATAGAGCGCTTCAGCTTTGGCGTAATTAAGTTCTACACCATTACCGAAGTTGTAGCACCGTGCCACATTGTGCCATCCGGCGACCAGATCTTGGGCTGCTGCTTTTGAGTACCACTCGTAGGCTTTATTGAGATCACGTGGCACACCCTGAGCAAATTCGTACATTTCACCAATGCGATTTTGAGCGCTAGCTACACCCTGTTCAGCTTTTGGCAAAAGTTCGTCAAACTCAACTTTATAGGCCTCATTTTTAATACCGCGCATCGCGGTAACACTGTCTAAATGTCCTTGGCGAGCGGCAAGCTCAAAGTAGGTCAGTGCCTGTGCTTTATCTGCCGCTTGGCCTAGACCATCGCGAAACATCAGGCCCATTAGGTAAATAGCATCGGGATCCCCATCACGTACCAAGGGTTTGAGCTCGTTAAGTGCTTTGTCGTAGTCCTGTTGTTGAAAGGCGCGTTCAGCCGTAACAATTGAAGCTGCATGAAGAGGTAAGCTTGCAGCTAACACTATCGAAGCGAATAGAGTGCTAAAACGTTTCACGAATAGGTCCTCACTAGCAAATGTTCGTGTTTACCGGCTAATTGTGCCGATATATTAGCGGTCTATAATACAGTCAAAGCCTGTTCAGCGGCAGTAAAGATGCAGCTAAAGTTTATCGCTTTTAGAAGAATCTCGCGAAAGCCATTTCAGATTATAGACCTGAGAGTCTAAACTTAATCTGAAAGCTATGCCGATAAGGAGAGAAACGATGTTTCAAGACTTAGAAAAAGCCTTTGGTACCTCGATGGAGCCATACAAGCGTCTGTTAGAAGTACAAGCTCAGATGATGGAGCGTATAACAAATCAACAGATAGAATGTACACAACTGTGTATGCAGGCAACGGTACAACAGGCAATGGAGTTGCAAAAGGCGGCTAGTCCTCAAGAGCTTACTCAGATGCAGATAGATTACACGCGTAAATTAGAAGAGGTCGTTCAGAAGGCTAGCGCACAGAATTTGCAAACCCTTCGTGACGCGCACGAGGCGGTACAGTCTTTGGCGATGGGCGCCCCTGCAAAAAAGTAGATTTAAAGGTTTTATGTGAAAGCAGTTGTTCCGTTGTTTTACGGTAGTACTACAGGAAGTACCGCGCGAGTGGCTGAGTTAATTCAGCGTGAATGGCCTGGAAATGAGCCGATTGAGTTAGTTGATATATCAGAGTCTGGTGTTAGTGCCATGATCGAAACTGACTCAATGATCATCGGTGCCCCCACGTGGGATTTTGGCGAGCTGCAAGAAGATTGGCGCGACGAGTGGGATATTTTCTGTGGCATCGATTTCTCAGGCAAGCGAGTAGCGCTATTTGGTGTCGGAGATCAGTTGGGTTATGCCGAGTGGTTTCAGGATGCAATGGGTCGAATAGCTGAGCAGATAGAGAGTCGGGGAGGGCAACTGGTTGTCCCATGGCCAAACGAGGACTACCGTTTTGACTCATCCTTAGCGCTTAGGAACGAAGGTACCCACTTCGTTGGACTTGCACTGGATGAAGATACGCAATCCTGGGCAACCGAAGAGCGAGTGCAGACCTGGCTCGGCGATGTTGCTGAGGTTTTTGCTAACGAACCTGAGGATTTAAAATGAGATCGAAAAAACTGATAGGCTTCCTAAGCTTAATTGTTTTGGGAGCGCCGCTATTGACGACTAGCGTTTACGCCGATAAAGCAGAAGACGCTATAAACTATCGTCAGAGCATTTTCACGGCGTTTCGCTGGCACTTTGGCGCGATGGGGGCAATGGTGCGGGGTAAGGCTGACTACAATGCAGAGCAGTTTGCTCACCACGCTACTCAACTTGCAGCACTGACGCGTATGCCACAAGAGGGCTTTATAGAGGGGTCAGATTTTGGTGAAACGGATGCAAAAGATGAACTCTGGGAAAATTTGGCAGACGTTAATCAGCGTTTTGATCAGCTTAGCCAAGACGCAGATAAACTAGTCGCTGTGAGCGGAGGCTCGCTTGACGAGGCGCGTGCTGCGTTTGGTGATGTAGGTAAAAGCTGCAAAGGTTGCCACGATAAGTATCGAGCGGAATGAGTTCGTGCTTATATAGATCTGCTGTCGGGCGAGTTTAAGCGGGCTATTATCCAATGGAAAATAGCCAAACACTTACGCCCGCCGCGATAGCTAGAGCCGTTAGTATCGATGCAGTGGTTGCAAACTGAGTAAGGTCTGCTGAGTTGCTTGCTGGCTTTCGGCCGTGAAACATCGCTTGGATCAGTGGCTGTTTTTTAATTCGCTGGTAGAAGATAACAGCGCTTACATGTATGGCGATATTTATCATGAGGAGCTTAAAAATAAGCTCATGTGCGTCGGTGATTGCTAGTGATGTATCGTAGCTAATAAACTGGGCTAGGGGGCCTTCAATAAATATATCGTCATTACTAAAAAGCCCCGTTATAACCTGCAAACTTACCAAAACTATAAGCCCTAATACACCGAATGCGCCCAGGGGATTATGGCCTAAGTAGGTCTTTTTATCAGAGTCGCGAAGATATTCTGCTATGACTTTCGGGCGCCGTACAAAGCTTTTGAAACGAGCACGCGAGCTTCCCATAAAGCCCCACAGAATTCTGAATACGATCAATCCAGCAGTGATGAACCCAGCTTGTGTATGCCAAATCATCCAATTGCCACCGAGTTCTGCAGATAGCCAGCTAAAGAGTATCAGGCTCACCAGCATCCAGTGAAAAAGACGAATCCATATATCCCAAACTTTAATCTCTTGTTTCACTAATAAAACTCCCGTTAACAGCGCACGAATTAATGCATTGTGAGCGCTATTGCGTGTTAAATATAGCCCATGTGTCGGCGCTAACTTACACGCCGAGTCCTAAAACCTTTGCGATCCCGACCTGTAGAGCACAGCTCAGCAGATAACCTAGCAAAATCGCCCAGCTCCATTGTAGATGGCTACGAAATGTGTAAATTCCGCTGGCTTGTCCCATCAAAGCAACGCCGGCGGCCGACCCAATAGCGAGTAGCGACCCACCCGTACCTACAGCAAGGGTGACTAACAGCCATTGGTAGGTTGGCAGCGTCTGCTCCATAGCGAGTACCGCGTACATGATCGGAATGTTATCTACGAGGGAAGAGCTGAGCCCGATAATCAGATTGGCGAATGTCATACCGAATGTGCCGTAGAGCTCAGTCGATACTAGATGCAGATAGCCAAGAGTCGATAGGCCTCCAACGCACAGTACGATACCGTAGAAAAACATCAGTGTATCCCAGCTTGCGCGTTCAACTACGCGAAAGATATCGAATCTGCGCACGACTTGAATATGATCACCTTTTGTAGGTCGCGTGCTAGCCAGTGCATCTGCATGATGCTGGCGCAGCTCCATCTCGTGCAGCATAGGGTCGTGGTGGCTGAGGTAATAGCCGTAGAGTTTTAGCACACCAAGGCCGGTCATCATTCCTAGAACGGGTGGCAGTCCAAGTTGACTGTGTACACTGACGGAAAGTGCTGCAGTGGAGATAAATAATCCACTAACGATAAGCCCCCCTTTTTTCATCTGCTGGCGTTTATGCGCCGTTTGCGGCGGCCCATTGGGTACATAACAGCCCAATATTACGGCCGGAACAAGCCAGTTAACTAAAGCGGACGGGAACAGAAGTAAGAACTCAGAGAAGCTTATGTGGCCGGCCTGCCACACCATGAGCGAGGTAATATCGCCAAAAGGGGAGAAGACACCTCCGGCATTGGCCGCAATCACAACATTTAAGCAGCCAAGGCTGACAAACTTTGGCGTTTTACTCCCCACTGTCATGACAACTGACCCCATCAGTAGAGCAGCGGAAAGATTGTCGGCAACCGGTGATAGACAGAAGGTTATCGCCCCAGTCAGCCAGAAAACGCGCCTAAGCGAAAAGTTTCGGTCGATAAGCCAGCTTCTGATCGCCAGGAAAACGTGACGCTCCTCCATCATATGGACAAAAGTCATGGCTGATAATAGAAAGAGAAACAGCTCAGCGTACTCTAATATTGCAGCGCGAAGTTCATCACCTGCCGTCTGATAGTCACCTGTCGAGGCGTAAGCTAAACCGACTAGAATCCAAATCACCCCCGCACCCACCATCACCGGCTTTGATTTGCTCAGATGTGTTTTATCTTCAGCGATGACAAATATGTAGCAGATCACAAATATGGCTAAGGCAAGTAAGCCATAGCCGCTGGTTGTAAAGTCAATAAGGTCGCCAGGCATATCAGTTGTTGTAGCCCATGAGCTCGGTGAAGTTAAAGCGCTTATGAGCAGTAAAATTATATGGGTTTGGGTCATTAGGAGTCGTCTGTGCAACAGGCTTGTCCATTCACGCTAGTCTAATGTAGACAAGCGTGCAATAAACTTACTGTTTGCATTCAAAGCATGAAGTGAATCCTGTAGAATATGTCGCCATTTTGATAGACCGGAATCGACTGATCGCTATGGAAATAAATCCGATCGTAAATCGTTTAAAAGACTTTGCAGAGCGCACCGAGCTATTGCGCAAATACCTTGATTACGATGTTAAACGCGAGCGCCTAGAAGAGGTAGAGCGTGAACTCGAAGATCCTGCGGTTTGGAATAAACCCGAGAATGCGCAAAAGCTGGGGCGAGAGCGCGCCTCGCTTGAGCTAATTGTTAATAGCATTGACGAGCTTCGTGCAGGCGTAGTTGATTGTCGTGAGCTACTCGATCTTGCCGTTGAAGAGAAAGACGAAGATACAGTTGCCGATGTTTCAGCTGAAACCGATCGCTTGGGTGATGTTTTGTCTAAGCTTGAGTTTCGTCGTATGTTCTCAGGGGAAGCAGATCCAAACAACGCCTTCGTTGATATTCAGTCCGGCTCTGGTGGTACTGAGGCTCAGGATTGGGCCAACATGATGCTACGTATGTTTTTGCGATGGGGCGAATCGAAAGGGTTTAAAACAGAACTCTTAGAGGTGTCTGATGGTGATGTTGCAGGCATTAAATCTGCAACTATCCGTTTTGAAGGAGAGTACGCGTTCGGATGGTTGCGCACCGAGACGGGCGTTCACCGACTGGTACGTAAATCACCCTTTGACTCGGGTGGTCGCCGTCATACCTCTTTTGCATCGGTGTTTGTCTCCCCTGAAATTGATGACAACGTAGAGATTGATATTAATCCTGCTGATCTGCGCGTTGATGTCTATCGAGCATCAGGCGCTGGTGGTCAGCACGTTAACCGTACCGAGTCTGCCGTTCGTATTACGCACGAACCTTCCGGGATAGTTGTTCAGAGCCAGGCAGCGCGCTCGCAACACCAGAACCGCGATACCTGTATGAAACAGCTGCGTGCGAAATTGTACGAGATGGAGATGCTTAAGCGTCGCGAAGTTGCGCAAGAGCTGGAAGATACGAAGGCCGATATAGGCTGGGGCAGTCAGATACGCTCATATGTGTTGGACGACCAACGCATTAAGGATCTGCGAACCGGTGTGCAAACATCCAATTGTGATCGAGTGCTTGATGGTGAACTCGATATGTTTATTGAAGCCAGCTTAAAAGCTGGTCTCTAATTTGAATTGATTTAGGAAATAGTAGCGATGTCTGACCACACCCAGCAGCAAGATGAAAACCGACTGATTGCCGAGCGCCGTGACAAGCTGACGGCTATGCGAGAGGCGGGTAATCCCTTTCCTAACACATTCCGCCGTGATAGCTATGCGCAGGATCTGCAGAACAGCTTTGCCGATACGAGTAAAGAGGCGTTGGAAGGTGCTGGTAATCGTGTATCAATTGCAGGCCGTGTAATGCTTAATCGTGGTGCCTTTATGGTATTGCAAGATATGAGCGGTCGTATTCAGGCTTATGTAAACAAGGAGGCGCGTGCCTTTGCTAAGTCGCTGGATTTAGGTGATATTATCGGCGTTAGCGGTACAGTTCATCGATCAGGTAAGGGTGATCTTTACGTCGAGATGGAAGAGTATGAACTGTTAACGAAAAGCTTGCGTCCCCTGCCGGATAAACACAAGGGCTTGCAAGATACAGAGATTCGTTACCGCCAACGTTACGTTGATCTGATAACCAATCAGCCCTCACGTGAGGTTTTCGAAAAGCGTTTTCAGATTATCGCCGCTATTCGCCAGTACCTTAGTGATCGTCGATTCCTAGAAGTTGAGACGCCAATGTTGCAAGCGATCCCAGGCGGAGCATCGGCGCGTCCATTCGTTACGCATCACAATGCACTCGATATGGAGATGTATCTGCGAATTGCGCCTGAGTTATACCTCAAGCGTCTTGTAGTGGGTGGGTTTGAACGTGTGTTCGAGATTAACCGCAACTTCCGCAACGAAGGTTTGTCGACGCGTCACAACCCAGAATTCACCATGATTGAGTTTTATCAGGCCTATGCGGATTATAAGGATCTGATGGACTTGACCGAAGATATGCTGCGCACCGTTGCACAGAAAGTGATGGGTACAACGACCATTGTGAATACCGTTCGTAATGAAGAGGGTGAGATACTCGAGTCGTTCGAATACGATCTCTCTAAACCGTTTACGCGCATGTCAGTCTTTGATGCAATCTTGCATTTTAATCCAGATATCACAGCTGAAGCACTTTCAAATGAACACGCTGCACGCCAGATTGCACAACGCTTAGATATCAATGTCAAAGATGGCTGGGGTTTAGGTAAGATTCAGATCGAAATCTTTGAGGCAACCGCAGAACATCTGCTGCAACAACCAACATTCATTACTGAGTATCCAACTGAAGTTTCGCCTCTTGCACGTCGTAGCGATGATAACCCCTTTGTTACCGACCGCTTTGAGTTCTTTGTGGGTGGGCGTGAGCTGGCTAACGGCTTCTCTGAGCTTAATGATGCAGAGGATCAAGCTGAGCGTTTCCGCAAGCAAGTAGAGGAGAAGGACGCAGGTGACGATGAGGCGATGCATTACGATGCAGACTTTGTTACAGCGCTCGAGTATGGCCTTCCGCCAACAGCGGGTGAGGGTATAGGTATCGATCGCTTGGTCATGCTATTTACAGATTCACCCTCTATTCGAGATGTAATTCTGTTTCCGGCAATGCGCCTACGTAGTTAAATTATTAGCCCTATCGAACGCCTGTTTCTCGCCGTAAAGAAGCAGGTGTTTAATTTGGCGCTTTTATCCTATCAGCTTGAGTCTGCATAAGAGGTCTTCTGATGCCGCTTGAAAACGCACCTAGTTGGTCGAAACACCTACAGGATGAGTTTGAACAGCCTTACATGTTGGCTTTGAAGCAGTTTCTCGCCGAACGCAAAGCAGATCGTGTCGCTATCTACCCTCACTCCTCTAACTGGTTTCATGCGCTAGAGTCTACGCCTCTTGA
>Ga0209652_1002428_pt1 | contig 14419 bp, 9 predicted proteins | sample SaaInl74LU_5_DNA_FD_184641 | JGI IMG/M metagenome (GOLD analysis project Ga0209652, IMG submission 184641) | Marine microbial communities from expanding oxygen minimum zones in the Saanich Inlet - ESP_74LU_5_DNA (SPAdes) (version 2) | ecosystem: Environmental > Aquatic > Marine > Intertidal zone ...
TCTCTCAAAAAAGGGTAGAATAATATCGTCCTTATCGATCTTGAGAGCATAGTTGTTGTCTTGCTGTGGTCAGGTTGGCGATCTGTGTACGCTTCCACCCCCGGTTCGGATGCGTTTTTTTGGCGATTCTTAGCAAAACTTGACGCCGACACTACACCCATCATTCTATTATTCCTACAATATACAATAAGTAAGTCAGTACTGATTCAATATATGCCACACTTCTCTGAGCCATCCTACTACAGCCTACCTGCTCTGCTACGCTCACACTTCAGTTGTTAGATATAATTGCCCGGCTTTGACTCTTCGCCTCTCGACTCCTCGTTGCCTGTACTTTTGGCATCTGTATTCATGATGACGACTTCTCCAGCCGACGGTGAAGTTCTCGACACCATCCAACGTCTCCTCGGCTCAAGGATTTGTGTCACCATGACAGATGGACGAGGAATTGCCTCAGGTAAATTCATGAGTCTTGATAGATTAGGAAGCATCATGTTGGAAGATGTTGAGCAACGATGGCTCGCATATCATGATGTGTCTACTGCTGATAATAAAGATACAAAATCCTATGATGACAATACTGAAGACGCCTCAGTCTCAAATAGCGCCGACAATAACAAAGCACAGCAACATGTACATCACACCAGAGATGAGAGTGGACTATGCCAGTGGACCACAGAGAGATCATTGACACAAGCAGTAATAATTGGGATGAAAGTTGCCAAGGTAGAGATTATGATGCGAGAATGGGAAGCAAGGTTAGAGAAGACAACAGAGTGATTGCTGAAAAGAATGATAATGGAGTATACCTGCTCGAGTAGATTGCAACAGACAATGGAGACTGTATTATCAGTATAAACAACCAGACACTTGTTGGAGCTTAGCCTGAGCAATCACTTTGAACTGAACAAAGGCAACACTGAGAGGGCATTGGCTTAGAGTAAGAGTCTGATAGTGCAACATCAACAAAATGTTACTCGCTGTCGCCGTCCGAGCAATGATCACACCTGCATTGTATCGCAGTAGATGAAATCCTTTCGTAAAGGTAAATTAATTATCATTTATAGGGATGTAATGACAAAACTTTATTCATTACAAGGCTTCGATTCAGAGTCTAGCAGAAGTATTTCTGCCACTTCTCCATAACATACATATTAGTCTGTGATATACCAGAGGCGGATTTGACAGTTTATAGATCGGAGCCGGCCAATACTTAGAGGGGTGGGTAGGTGCAGTAGTGTCGGCGTCAAGTTTTGCTCTAAGAATCGCCAAAAAAACGCATCCGAACCAGGCGGTGGAAGCGCACTCAGTCGCCAACCTGACCGCAGCAACACAACAACTATGCTCTCAAGATCGATAAGGACGATAGTAGATATTCTACCCTTTTTTTAAGCGATGATGCAATAACAGCCGTCAACTGCTACAATCAATTTCCGCCCGCCCTGGTCACTACGGATAGTGACCGTTGTGTCCGCGGGTAGTGACCGTTGTTACCACCAAACAACCCGTCGCCATATTCACCCGCGGGAGATTTGTCGCCCGTCCAAAAAGAGGGGAAAGAGGACAGAAAAGGGGGCTAGGTGCCCCCAATCCAAATCCTCCTGGGAACAAAACCACGATGCACGATGCAGACCGGCGACCTCCGCTCCGTCCTGATCTCTATTCTCTTCGTAGAGATCCGCATCTTCTTTCTCTGCAGATGGCATATCATTCTTCGAGGAAGATGAGCTAGCCTCAAGCAAAAGATGAGGTAGTAGAGGTAGAGTGACAACAAAGAGAGGTCAGGTGACGACCCTCCTCTTCTTAGTCCTACCTAGATCTATCAAGATCTAGACGAGTGAATCATACTTTGAGTTCTTTGCAGAAGCTGTAAGCTTAACTTAGTCGACTTGTCTGCAGTGCAACTCTATCTGTCAGCATCTTTCTACTCACATGCCTAGCCACAAATGAGAGAAAGCACGTACAAGTTATTACTTTATCTTCTATTTGCCATGAAATGGGCAGTCCTCCAAACTAGATTACTGCTTCACACTTAAATAACTCAATTACTGTGGGCAATGTGCACTCAGAAAGTTCACTTCTTACACTTAACCCAACTTTCTCTTCTTTTCGCTCTGAGATGAACAGCCAGCCGTATTGGCTTGCTGCCTTGTGACATTGTAGTTCATAATCGCCTCAGGGTAAGCTGTTAGAAGTCGAAAGACACTCTCTGTGAAGTCAATACTTTCCCGGTCCCTAACTCTATCGCTCACGAACAGAAGATCGATAGGCAGCTTCCCGTGAGCATTCATTTTCGACACCGATGCAGCACCATACTTTTCCAGCAACATTGTGATGATCTCAAACTGTGCCCGGCATGCATGATGGAGGGCGGTATTACCGTCCCTGTCTACGGCGTCGAGAGTCGATGTATCAAGTCCAACCAAGTATTGAACAACACTAGCAGAATCATGATGCTGACATGCCATGTGCAATGGTAATACACCGCTGCTATTGGGAGATCGCAGGGCGAGAGGGTTGCCTTTGACCAACAACTTGATTGAGCCAAGGGTTACGTTATTTTCAAGCGCTGTGTGCAGAGGGAGTTCACCATTGCCATCCGGAGTCGTCATGTGATCTTGATCTTTGGCTTCGAGAGCAAATAAAAGATTGCTGTTTATGAATGATTGTACTAGTTGATGACGATCATGAATATTGGACGCAATTGTGTTCTCTTCAATCGCTTCAGGGTGTGCATCATAAATAGCCTTGATGGCTTCGATACCGGCCTCAATGTTGGAATCATTATACCCAGCCCGACAAGCATAATAGAGCAGAGACTCTCCTCTTTGCTTTTGTAATTTCACAGAGGAATCACAATCCAGCAGGAAATTCGCAATGACCACAGCAGTTATTGGATTGTCTCCGCGACTAATACTGTCAATTGCGTTGTGAATCGGATAAGTCCCTATTGTTGTTCTATGATTGATGGCATCTGGGTGGAGTTTGTACAAGTATTTGACCGTAGCAAACGTACCTTTAGAACAAGCACTGTGAAATGGCAGAGCAGCAAAACGATTAGCAATACGCTCAGATCCAGGATACGCTTCAATTAGCACTCGGCAAAACTCAGGAGATCTTCTTGACCCACTCGCATAATGGAGCGGAAGAAAGCGAATTAAGCGAAAATTTTCGACATGCCGGACTGCTTCCGGGCACTTCTCGAGAAGCAGCTTCAACAATTCCATTGCTTTCTTTTCGTCCACCATTTTGTTGCAGCATAGGTAGTGGAGAGGCATCGCACCGACATCGTTAATTTGACGAACAGAATCCGGAGCTGCATCGATGAGGAATTGAATAATTTTGGGTGTCACATTTGGATGTCTGCTATTATTGTTGTCGCCTACGTTCATGCTATCGAGGGAATGCAACGCTCTTCTTTTGCTACTTGACACTTACTTGACCTCACTTGACGTAGCTCGCTTGATTTGAGATTTTAGCGTTGAGTTCGTGAAAAGCGCGGGAAAGGTCACATCTGTCAGGCATAGGGCTAATGTACCACTGTGCAGTGAGCAACTCTATCTGTCAGCATCTTTCTACGTGCCAATCAATGTAGCAACATTGATCGACAAAGCAGGTACATAACGTTACTTTATCTTCTTTTTTCATGGGTAGGTGGGTTGTCCTCCAAAGGAGATCACTGCTTTACACTTATATCGACATATCACTGTGGGTACTGTGCACTCAGAAAGTTCACTTCTCACACTTAACCCAACTTTCTCTTCTTTCCGTTCTGCAATGAACAGCTAGCCGTATTGGCTTGCTGTCTTGTGACATTGAAGTTCATAATAGCCTCAGGGTAAGCTGTTAGAAGCATGAAGACGCTCCCTGTATATTCAACACTTTCCCGGTCACTAACTCTTTCGCTTTCGAGCAGAAGATTGATAGGGAGCTTCCCATGAGCGTTCCGTTTCGATACTGATACGGCATCATACGTTTCTACCAACATGGCTATCGTTTCATAATTTGCACCACGGCATGCATAATGGAGTGCTGTGTTTCCCTCCCGATCCACAGCATCTAGAGTTGTTGTATCAAGTCCAACCAAGTACCGCACAACGTGGGAAGATTCATGATGCCGACATGCCATGTGCAAAGGCAATGCGCCATTATTATCTGGAGATTGTAAAGCAGGAGGATTGCCCTTCACTAGCAGTTTAATGGAACCAAGCCTGACATCGTTTTGAAGCGCTGTGTGTAGTGGGAGTTGTCCATTGTCATCAGGTGTTGTCATCAGACGGATATCTTTGGCTTGGCGAGAATAGGCTAGCTGACTACTGATGAATGATTGTACTTGTTGACCCCAGCGATCAATATTGGACGAAATGCGATTGTCTTCAATTGCTTCGGGGTATGCATCATAAATTGTGTTGATGACTTGAACTTGAACACCGGCCTCAATGCTTAGATCCACATACTCCAGACTACAAGCCAACTGAAGGAGAGACTTTCCTCGAACCTTTTGTAATTTCGCAGAGGGATCGCAATCCAGCAGGAACTTCACAACTCCCACAGCAGCTTTTGGATGGATTCTGTGTCTTACACCTACAATTGCATGATGAATTGGATGATACCCATCTCTTGTTCTATGATTGATTGCATCAGGGTAGATTTTGTACAAGTATTTGACCGTGGCAAAAGTACCTCTATAACAAGCGCTGTTAAATGGCAGCCAACCAGAATGACCAGCAATACGCTCAGATCCAGGATACGCTTCAATGAGTATACGGGAAAACTCAGGTGATCCCGCAAAGTGAATTGGAAGATCGCCGTCATTATTGGCATGTCGGACTGCTTCAGGGTGCTTCTCAATAAGTAGCTTCAAAATTTCCATCGCAGCTCTTTCATGCAATTCTTCGTTCATGCATAAATTATGGAGAGGCGTATCCCCGTCTTCATCTACACTGCGAATAGAATCGGGTGCTGCGTCAATGAGGAGTTGAATAATATTGAGTGTCACGTTTTTGCTGCGTAATGCAAGGTGAATCGGAAGACTGCCTTTATTCGTGGCATGCCGGATTGCTTCAGGGTGCTTCTCGATGAGTAACTTCAACATTTCTACTACTGCTATTTCATCCCCATTTTTGGCATAACATAAGCAATGAAGAGGCATCCGACCGCTATTGGATATACTACGAACAGAGTTGGGTGCTGCATCGATGAGGAGTTGAACGATATTGAGTGTCATATTTTTGTTGCAACATGCATAGTGAAGCGCTGACCACCCATCATGATGAGCACTGATAGCGACAGGGAAATATTCGAAAAGGCATCGAATTACTCTCTCGGTGACCCTTTCATTGATGCATGCCCAAAGGAAGAATTGATAATCGCTCACATGATGATCATGGGGGTGTCGCTCAATTATTTCTCGTAGGCCTTTCTCTGAAAGAGAGTCAGATTTACACAGCTCAAGTAATTCCTTTGAAACCAGCTTTGCGGCCGTTTGTCTGTTGTTATTGTCGTCCACGCTCATGCTACAATATGGCAGGTCAGTTAGTGCTGGGCTACCAGGGGGAATGCAACGCTCCTCTTCACTCTATCTATTTATCTTGTTTCTTGTTTTTCGTCGCTCGCCTCTCTGTATGGTGAAAAGCGCGGGAAAGCGTCACATCATCATCTTCAGCCTCCGACCTGTCTCTTCGTCATATGTACGACCTGCTCTCTGTCGTAGAGATCTGCAAGAAGGGGGTAGCATCTACGATGAACAAAGAAATGACATTGTGGGGCATCTTTTTTCTCTGTAGATGGCATATCATTCGAAGAAGATGAGCTAGCCTCAAACTCAAGGAGAAGGTAGTAGAGACAACAAAGAGAGGTCAGGTGAAGGCGACGACGAGGGGCTTCCTCCTCCTAGACACACTTAGCTCTTTGCAAGAAGCTGTAAGCTGTACTTAGTTGTGAATTTTGCTCTTTGACCAGGCTCATGTCCCCCTGCCGCCGTCAAAATATAAAGAAAGCCATGGTATGGTAATCGTAGGAAGGATTCTTATGTTTGTGGACAGGAGACAGCCAAGAGGAATGAGTACTGTGCACCTGTCCGAAGACCGATGATGTATGGAGAGGGAAGAATAATGTCTTGAACGAACTGCCGGAGTGGTGTCATAGAGGGAAAGTACATAAATCACTAAATACAGTTACACGAGAAAAGAAGTTTATGAGCTCATTCATTCGAGTGGAAGTAACTGCAAGCAACGTGAACAATTCCATTCTAATAAAGTACTACACTTAACTTTCTCTTCTTTCCATTCCGAGATGATCAGCCAGCAGCCGTCTTGGCTTGCTGTTTTGTATTGCAGTCATAACCGTCTCAGGCTGTCTCAGGGTGCCTGTTGGAAGCGAAAGACGCTCTCAGTATATGTAATACTTTCCTGAATACTTTCCCGATCATGACCTCATTCCTCCTCTCTCGAAAAGAAGTAGTGCGTATGGGCAGATGCTTGTTGTGTGTATGTAGCAGGGAGCGGTTTTCGCGGTCTGACAGGGCATCGCACATGACCTGTACAGTAAGTGGAGATTCTGTAAAAAGTAGGATTTTGTCCTACCTGCTTTGAGTACCAGTCACAAACCCAAAGAGCTTGGCCACCCAATTCCAACAGTAAAGGCCCCTCAAGTGAAGGAAGAGTTTATGTCCTAACAGAATATACTTATGGATATCCCTACTACGGAAGGGGTTAGAGTTTAGAGTTCGCAAGGTTTGCAGGCAACACCAGCACACACCTGACGATGCGGGATGCGGCTTGCGGCTTCATCCTTCATTCCTCTGCTTGAATAGCAGCCATATTCAATCAGCCTCTCCAAAAAATCGACGACTGACTGAATCTGAAAAGAAACTAAGGATGTCCTCCCGTACAGCTAAATCATCTCCACCACGGCAGGAGAACAGCTGTACTGCGGCAACTCCACCAGCAGAAGGAGGAGAACAAATAATATCATCAGCAATACAATCTTCACAGCCGTGGCCCGAAGATGCCACATCATCACTCTCCTCCATCTGGACCTACAGCTACATGAACCGCATCTTCAAAAAGGGAGCTCTTCAAAAGCACGATAAATCAGTAGACGCTCAACTAACCCAGCAAGATTTGTACCGCACCCCAAAGAACGATGAGGCGGCATTATTAAACGCCAAATTTTGGACACTGTACAAAGAAACAAACTACAATTTTAGACGGACGTTATGGCTACTAGTCAAGCCGGTATTTATGCCCGCCGGACTATGTCAATTAGTGGCTCTGGCGGCACAACTTTCTGTTCCAATGTGCGTCATGAAATTACTACAAGAAATCGAACGCAAGACTGACCCATCGGATAACATTATTCGAGGGACGATTGGCTATGTATTGGCAATATTTTTTCTTTCCATTGTCAATGCATTGTGTACTCATCGCTATCAATTTTTGGCTTATGAGAGTGGGATAATAATACGGTCGGCGTTGACGTGTGCTATTTATCAAAAGTCGCTGGATCTTAGTCCTAGGGGGAGGATGGGATTGACTTCGGGAAATGTCACGAATTTGGTGGCGACGGATACTCAAAAGTTGTTTGAGGTTATGCATGATGGGCATCAAATTTGGAGTTGTCCTCTTGCTATAGTTGTAGTTGTTGTACTTTTGCTACTCGTCGTAGGCCCGCCATGCTTAGTCGGGGCTGCTATTTTGATTGGTCTCGTGCCTCTATCCAAACGGGTAGCTCACTGGATCGTTCGGATTCGTAAGCGGCGTGTGGCAGTTGCCGACGAAAGAATTGATATGGTCAGTGCCATGCTACAAGACATTAAAATCACAAAGCTAATGAACTATGAAGATGAGTTTGAGAGACGAGTGCAGGATGCACGTAGACGAGAGATGGCGTTGGTTCGGAAGGAGCAATTTGTATGGGGTCTTACTCTTGTGATTCGAGTATTTACCCCCGTATTGGCAAGTTTTGCTACCTTTGTCACGTATGTTTTGGTTAGTCAAGACAACATCATGACTGCATCGGTTGTGTTTACTCTGACAATGCTATTCAATATGTTGAAGTTTCCTATTAATCAAGGTGAGTCGTTATCTCTTTTACTATTGTAAGTGATGCAATTCTTCTTTGGCCAAATATGATCTAACAATATTTACATTCCAGCCGGTCAATTGTTGAGTAAGGCTGCGTTAGGAGTGCAAGCGATACATCGGATATCTCGCTTCATGGGAAGGGAGTCGAAGGAGCATGGTATTAGTGAACGACAACAGATATCGGCTGAGGGTGATGATAAAGAAGATGTCGTTTTAGAGGTCAAAGATGGCTCTTTTCATCTCGGTGGAGGTGCATCTATTCCCTCTGCCGATCGGGTGGACAGAGAAGTCACAAACGCTGCGGCATCCTTTACATTGTCGGGCATCAATTTTAGACTGAATAGAGGAGAAGTACTCGCAGTGGTGGGACCCGTCGCCAGTGGGAAATCAACTCTTATACAAGGACTTCTGGGTGATGTACAATCCTCTGACGAAACATCAATTGCAATGGCAAGTGGGAGCAACGTCTCCTACGCAGCACAAACCCCGTTCATTTTGAGCACGACGGTCCGAGAGAACATTACTTTTGGCTCACCATTTGATAGAGATCGATATGATAGAGTTTTAGACGCATGTTGCTTGCGCCCAGACTTGAAGCAATGGCCCGCGGGGGATCTCACGGAAATAGGCGAACGAGGTGTTACTATGAGTGGAGGTCAGAAACAGCGCGTCTCTGTGGCAAGAGCAGTTTATGCCAATGTCGACGTCGTTTTGTTCGATGACATTCTCTCGGCCCTTGATGCAGGTACATCGCAGAAGTTATTTGACAATTTGTTTGACAACGTTCACGACGCAACAAGTTTATTGCACAATTGCGGCATCGTCCTTGTGACTCATTCACGACATATTCTTCAAAGAGTGGACAAGATATTGGTCCTTGACAAGGGAGAGTCAATCTTTTGTGGAAGCTGGGCCGATCTTCAATTATTCGACTCAGATAACACCCGACACAAGGCGACTCTTAAGTCGATGAAATCGTCTCTGCAGCTAGTTGCACTGGATGATGATGCGGCAACGACTGGCGAGGACAAACCGCAAATAACGAAAGAGAAACAACCTGAGTTTGCACAAGATGAAGATGCACGCAAAGGAGAGATTAAAGAAGCCGAAAGGCGTGAGCATGGAGTTTCATCGCTCGCAATTTGGTTACTCTGGTTCAAGTATGCTGGCGGCATACTATTCATCACCGTGCAGATCACGCTCATGGGGCTAGACCGCGGGAGTTATGTAGCTATCGACTTTTGGCTGGCGATATGGACAACTTCCGCTGGGCAAGCAATATCTGTATTTGGAATAACTTTTCCGAATCAATACGAGACACAAAACCCGTATGTGTTGGTATACACCATCTTGGTTGCTTTCATGGTTTGCTTTCTCATTATGAGAAGCCTTTGGGCGGTGTCTGGTGGTGTTAGAGCATCGACGCGTGTATTCTCGACCATGACAAACCGTGTACTTCACGCACCCATGTCTTATTTTGATACTACGCCGATGGGACGCATTCTGAATAGGTTTACCTACGATGTTGAGCAGGTCGATATTACTCTCGCTCAATACATGTCAATTTTTCTGATTGGTAAGTTCTTGTTTTGTGTACGAAGGTGGATTCGCTACTTTCCCGATCTTTGTATTCAACACATCCACTGCCTTCTCACATCAAATAATTATTTCACTACTGTCCATTCACAGCCTCCTCTTGGTTGGTTGCCAGTCAAGTGGTGATCATTACAATCGTCCCGTGGCTGTTTATAGTCAGTTGTGAGTACATAAGATGTGATTTGCCATTGTCCAAACATGATATACCGCTGATGACTCACCATGCCTTTATCTTTCAACTGCAGCATTTGTTCTCTTCCTTTACGTGCTCGTACTTCGTCACTATCGATGGAGTGCGTCCGACTTGCAAAGATTAGACGCTGTAAGCAGATCACCCCTCCAAGCTGCCCTGGCCGAAGGCTTGGATGGTTCGTTCACAATACGGGCGTACGGTCAAAACGACTTCTTTGCAGGCGCCTTTCAGAAATTTATCAATGACAACAGCTCAGCTATGTTGAATTTTGTAGCTTCTCGGAGGTGGCTTGCGGTACGGCTAGAGGTCATGGGCGCGTTCGTGACTCTCAGTGCATCGTTTTGCATTACGATGTTCAATATTGGCTTGACTGCTGGGCTCAGCGGACTGCTACTCGTATGGTCATCATGTAAGATGGACTTGCTTGATTTCAACTTGATACAAGTTCACGAATCTGACATGTGTTTCTCTATTCTTATTCGACAACAGCTATGACTACCATATTGGGCTTCTTAATACAAGCCTTTGGGGAAGCGGAAGCGGCTATAACATCGATCGAACGAATGCACAGTCTTGAAATGCTGCCACAGGAGAAGAGCATGATCACGTCGGAAGAATGCAAAGTTGACAAATCTTGGCCAAAGAAAGGAGAGCTTGTATTTGACAATGTTTCACTTCGGTATAGGCCCGGCTTGCCATTATCTTTGGACGGGCTGTCGTTCACAATCAAGCATGGTCAGCGTGTCGCAGTCGTAGGCAGAACAGGTGCCGGAAAATCCACTCTAACAACCGCCCTATTTCGATTGGTTGAAGTTGAAGAGGGAATAATATCGCTTGATGGCGTGGACTTGGGCATACTGGGTCTTTCAGACGTACGTGGACGACGCAATGGGATGTTCATCCTTCCACAAGACCCTGCCGTTTTTTCAGGCACAATACGCAGCAATCTTGATCCATTTCTTGTACACAGCGATGAAGAACTGATAAGGGCGTTGGAGTTGGTCAAATTTTCACAAAAACTGTTAAACGAAACTGTGGAGGAGGGTGGAGGCAACTTCAGCGCTGGCGAAAAACAACTTTTGTGTCTAGCTCGAGCGATGTTGGCCAACCCCCGTTTGTTGGTGTTGGACGAAGCTACTTCTAGTTGCGATCGAGAGACGGATTCATCAGTGCAGCAGATGCTCCGGAGTGCATTTCCCGACACGACGTTGCTGACAATTGCCCATCGACTAGACACAATTATTGATTACGACGTAGTCATTGTGATGGAGAATGGAAGAGTAGCCGAGATGGGCTCTCCACGAGATTTATTGAGCTCGTCAGGAATATTCACTGACATGGTAAATGCTACGGGACCAGAATCAGCAGCTCAGTTAAAATTGTTGGTTAATTGAATAAATAACGACTTTTCTGTACCAATATCAAGAAGGAGTTGTGCTCGTGCGTCATCAGCGGCAGGCAATGGCATAAAAGTGGAAGCAGTTGGATAGCAGATTGTCGGAGAGTTGTTTGCGCCGAGCATCTTTCAGAAGGTCCGACAAGTGAAATTCTAAAACAGTAATTATCTACGTCTACGTGCTCCAATCTGTTATTGATTCTTTGATCGACAGCGTGCTATCTTTATTGCCTACGACATACACCAGCCGAAGCTGCAACATCTAGAGCTGCCTCTTCATCGACTAATGGAAATCGCTCTCCTTCCACTACCAAAGAATCGTTTTGGGGGCGACATGATGGATAAGCGGGAGGTGGGTTGGAAGAGTGGCGTTACTTTTGAACCGGCGGGGGAATCCAAAGAGCCCTTCAATAAAGTCATTCAAAAGATGGAACTATTGGATCTATGGATTGTGGAAGTTATGCCAAGCCTTTGAAACACACCATTTTCACAAGCCAATGAACTAGTGGTAGTTGCACCCATAGTGAATGCAAAGAAGGTCCACGAGCCACTTGTTTCTCGCGTGTATGATAACTTTAACTTAATGAAGGAATGATGTATTTTTTCTCTTCCTCTGTAGCTGTAGCTACTAGAGCTAATATCTACTTGGGAACATCTCTATTTCCTATCATTCCTGCAACTTTCCTCAATACTTTCAATAAGCTAAGTAGCGGTCGATTTGCCCAGAATATAATATGAATAGCAAGCTTGTGTCTGTGAATATCCTCTCCTCATTTTTGGCGGCAGATGAGGGCAAACATGGAAATCAATATAAAAATGCTTAATGCATTTATCTGCAAGCGAAATCGACAAGTATTTAAGTATTTACCTTTAACAGTATTGTCGAGGGGATGGCAGTTAGTTTAGCATTCTATGTATTAAAAGTATCCAGAATTTCGATTTTTGGCCAAGCCAAAGCTTATTTATTTTTAAGAAGATCCGCCCAAGCAAAAAAATATGCCAAATACTTCCATCATAGTGAAGAGCAACGAGCGCAGCACTTAAAATCTCTATCAACCATGAGCGAGAGCGGCGGCAACAATAATAGAAGACAATCAGCTAAAGACGAATTAAATTTGCATTGCCAGTCTGAGTCTCTTACAGAGGAAGGCCTACGAGAAATAATTGTGAGACACGGATTGACGCCGCATGATGTGAGCGATTATCAATTCTTCTTCCATGAGGCATGCTATAATAAACAAGTCAACGAGGGAATAATTCAATGCCTTCTAGAATATTTTCCTGTCTCTATCAGTGCTGCTGATGATCATGGGCTCGTGCCGCTACACCTTGCATGTGGCAACAAATATGTGACACCCAATATTGTTCAACTCCTCATTGACGCAGCTCCCGTCACTATTCGCAGTGCAGACGAAGACGGCTATACGCCTCTTCATCATTTATGCATGAACGAAGAACTGGACGAAACAGCAGCATTGGGAATTTTGAATCTACTTCTCGAGAAATGCCCTGAAGCAGTGTTTCATGCCGATAATGAGGGGGGTCTTCCGGTTCTCAATGCTGCTTCTGGGGGGAGATCACCTGAGTTCTGCCGTGTGCTCATCGAATCATACCCTAGATCTGAGCGAATGAGTGATGTCAATGGCAACCTGCCTCTCCATTGGGCATGCAGTTACAATACTCTTGCCACGGTAGAATATCTGTACACACTTTATCCCGATGCCATCAATCATGCAACAAATTCAAATGGATTATATCCAATTCACTACGTAATTACAAATCTGATTCACAGAACGAACCTGACCGTTGCTGTAGATATCGTGAAATTTCTACTTGATTGCAATCCCAATGTTAAACTACAGAAGGTGGGTGGAATTTCTCTGCTTGACTTCGCTTGTAGTCTGGAGTATAATGATTTAAACACGGATGCTGCTCTTGAAATCATCAAAGCAATTTATGATGCATATCCCGAAGCAATTGAAGACGATGAACTAGAGCCAGACATGATACCAGTAATAGCATTCATCAACACCCAGCTACATTATGCTCGCCAAGCCACAAATCACCGTCTGATGACAACACCCGATGGCGATGGACAACTCCCACTGCACATAGCACTTCACTATAATGTCAGGCTTGGCTCGATCAAGTTGATAGTGAAAGGTAATCCCGCTGCTGTGCAATCTCTCGACAATCACGGTGCATTACCTTTGCATGTGGCATGTGTGCGTCATGATTCCGCTAGCGTTGTTCAGTACTTGCTCGGCCTCGATATGAGGACTCTTCGAGCTGTGGATTATGGCAATAATACCGCCCTTCATTATGCCTGTCGCGGAGCAAAGTATGATACCATCGCAATACTCCTGGAGAAGTATGGTGCTGTATCAGTATCGAAACGTAACGCTCGTGGGAAGCTTCCTATTGAGCTTCTTTGGGAAAGCAGTGCGGTCTTTGATAGAGAAAGCATCGAATACACGGAGAGCGTCTTTCGGCTTTTTAGGGCATACCCCGAGATGGTAATGGGCACTGATATACAGATGCAATCTGCTTCGGCAGCTCACCCAAGTCAGAATGGGAAGAAGCGAAAGTTGGGCCACGAATTGCCAGGACAGGAATAGCCTTGCGCAAATGATTAATTCTACCATAGCACTCTTTCTTCATATTTAGACAAGTATATTGTACCTGCCGTTAAGCAAATAGTGAACAACAGCAGCGCACTCTTTCATCTAAAATAATCTATCTACCTACTACACTTCCGCCAGCCAACGCAAGATACATACGTACTTACTCTTACTCGTAAGTTCTGGAGTAGAAGGCGATAAGTGAGCGATCCAGTCCTGATGCCATCTTGGCTCTCGTCTGCGCGCGCTGCGACATGAACATCGCGCGTCTCGAGAAAATTCTCGTTTCTCCAAACGAAAGCGAAGGTGCCGCCAAAACAAAAAAGCAACCACCGACATTGCTCAAAAAATCCGCTGAAATCTGGCGATAACATCCAACTGCACCCTACCGCAACCACTGGCAACAACAATGCTGCCTACCACCTCTGCAATGAGACCAACCAAAAGCAGCAGCAGCCGTCGATGCAGTCACCAATCTCATGAGAAATTCCTTTCGAGTGTTGCCATTGCCGTTGCCGTTGGTGCT
>Ga0209652_1002430_pt1 | contig 14408 bp, 17 predicted proteins | sample SaaInl74LU_5_DNA_FD_184641 | JGI IMG/M metagenome (GOLD analysis project Ga0209652, IMG submission 184641) | Marine microbial communities from expanding oxygen minimum zones in the Saanich Inlet - ESP_74LU_5_DNA (SPAdes) (version 2) | ecosystem: Environmental > Aquatic > Marine > Intertidal zone...
CTTCTTAGTAAATTGGCATCCCGTAGGGGAGTCGAACCCCTGTTGCCGAGATGAAAACCCGGTGTCCTAGGCCTCTAGACGAACGGGACTAGATGCGAAGCGTATTATATGGAATCGAGAGCAATTAGCAAAGAGAAAAATATTATTTTATCTTCTTATTTATCGCTGCTAAAAAACCTCTAAGGAAACTCGTTTCCATTTCATCAGGGTGAAGCCTACTAAACATCCTTTTAATTCTTGAAATAATTTTTTTAGGATTATCTGGATGAATGACATCTATATTTAAGGCAGTTTCGATAAAATGATCTATAAGCATTTGCAGGTTTTCTGAATCAACTTCGGGGTAGTCATGCCAATCTCTTGCTTCTTGGTTGTGGTGTGATTTAAAAATTTCATAGCAAACAATCTGAGAAGACATTGCTAAGTTTAAAACTGGGTATTCTGGGTTTGCAGGTATTTCTATATGAGTATTTGCTAACTGAAGTTCGTCGTTGGTAAGTCCTCTATCCTCTCTTCCAAATAAAATTGAAACTTTTTTGCCTGATGTAACTTGATCATTGATAAGTGAAGCACCCTCTTCTGCATGAACAGTTGGCCATTGAATGGTCCTGCTTCTTGATGAGGTTGCATAGACAAAAGTACTATCTTTTATTGCCTCTTCAATGGAGTCATAAATTTTTGCATTCTCTAAAACATCCATAGCATTTCCTGATAAGGCATTCGCTTCTCCTGATGGAAATTTTTTTGGATTCACTAATGATAACTCTGAAAGCCCCATAGTTTTCATAGCTCTTGCTACAGAGCCTATGTTTCCAGGATGAGAGGTTTCAACTAAAACTATGTTAATTAAATTACTTTTAAAACTCATATGCCTATTATCTCCATTTCCATTACAATAGCGACATGTCAGTTCAAGCTTTATTAAATGTAAACCAACTCGCCGCCAGAAAAGGTGCTAATGAGCTAGAGTTTGCTGTAAAAAAAGTTCATAACTTAGATGCATCTAAGGGCGGTCCTGATGGCTACTTGAAAGCAATTATTCAAAGAGTTGAGGGAATAGTGATTGATGAAATAAGAAAATTTTATCCTGAGGATAATTTTCTTGGTGCCGAAACGGGTTCTGAAATCAATAACTCAAACATTACATGGGTTCTAAAGGCAATTGATGGGGAGGTTAATTTTATTAACGGCTATCCTCACTTTGCTCTTTCACTTTGCTCTCTTATTGATGAGGTACCAACTACTGCTGTTATTATTGATCCAATCAGAAGAGAAGAATTTTCTGCTTCTAAGGGCTCTGGATCAGATTTAAATAATGGAAAGATAAGAGTCAGCAAACAACAAGGTTTAAATGATTCAATACTTAGTTATTTCACAACTAAAGAAATCTCAAAAGAATACGTATATGATTTTGACAAAACTTACAAAGAGTTAGCTAATCAAGATTTGGCTATTAGGAATTCTGGTTCAGTTGCTTTAGATCTAGCTTATGTTGCCACTGGAAGAATAGATGGTATGTGGGCTCATGGAGTGAAGTTATGGGATGTTGCTGCTGGACTTTTGATTGCTCAAGAATCAGGAGCGCTAATAAGCAATTTCAACGGAGATCCAAAGTACTTAAAAAGCGATCACTTTGTATGCTCAACTCCAAAGGTTTATAAGTCTATTTTAAAATCTGTAAAACCTTACTTTAAAGACTAAGGAAGTTCATCAAACTCTGCACCTTCAGGCTCTGGAATAGCTAGGTCCTCTTGAGTTAATGTTAATGACATGAGCATATTGGCTACTACATATATTGATGAATATGTTCCTACTAAAACTCCAAGTATTAAGGCTAAGCTAAAGCCCTTAATCATTTCTCCACCAAAAATAAATAAAGCAAATAAAACTAATAAAGTTGTAAAAGATGTTACAACAGTTCTTCCAAGAGTCTGATTTAAAGAAAGGTCTATCATGTCTTTTGGCTGCATCTCTCTTTGCGTTCTAAAGTTTTCTCTGATTCTGTCTGAAACAACAATAGTATCATTCAGTGAGTAGCCAATGACTGCCAAAAGTGCTGCTAAAACTGTTAAATCAAAATCCCATGCAAATACAGAAAATAAACCTAATATGATTACAACATCATGAGCTAATGCTGTTACCGCTCCAAGTGCAAATTTGTACTGAAATCTAAATGCAACATATATAAGAATCATAAATAAAGCTATCAACATTCCAAAGCCACCCTGATCTCTGAGCTCAGCGCCCACTTGAGGTCCAACAAACTCAACTCTCTTGAGCTCTCCTTGAAATCCTTTTTCATTTAGTAGTGAATAAACTGCTTCACCTATTGAACTATTACCATTTTGATCGGCAACTTTTATAAGAACGTCTAGATTTGTTCCAAAATTAACAACTTGTGAATCTTCATATCCATTTGCAATAAGAGTATTTCTAATAGACTCAAGTTCTACAGGTGTTTCATATGTAACCTCTACAAGAGTTCCGCCACTAAAATCTAGACCAAGACTTAAACCGCGAAAGGTTAAAGATAAAACAGATATAGAAAAAATAATCATCGACGCTATGCCAGCAATCTTTCTATACTTCATAAATTGGAATCTAATATTCATTATATTTTTAATTCCTTAATATTTTTATTTCCATAAACCAGATTAACCATTGCTCTAGTGCACATAATTGCTGTGAACATAGATGTAACAATTCCAATAGATAGAGTTATTGCAAATCCTTTTACCGGGCCAGTTCCTATGATATATAAAATTAATGCTGCAATTAATGTAGTTACATTAGCATCAAAAATAGTAATGAAGGCTCGAGAAAAGCCATCTCTGATTGCTGTTTGAGGATCTTTTTCTTTAAGCTCTTCTCGTATCCTAGCAAAAATTAAAACGTTGGCATCCACAGCCATACCAACTGTCAGAACTATACCGGCTATGCCTGGTAGAGTTAGCGTTGCACCAAGCAAGGACATAATCCCTGTGATTAAAACCAAATTAATCAACAAAGATATATTTGCAGCTATTCCAAAAACTCGATAATAAAAAGTCATAAATAAAACGACTAAAGCTAAACCCATCATTATGGATTTCATTCCAAGTTCAATATTTTCTTTTCCTAAACTAGGCCCAACAGTTCTTTCTTCAACAAATTTCATAGGAGCCGCTAAGGCGCCTGCTCTCAAGAGCAATGCAAGCTCACTTGCTTCTTGAGGAGTCCCTACACCAGTTATTCTAAAGCTGGTTCCAAGAACTGCCTGAATTGTAGCCAAACTAATAATATTTTTTTCAATGTAGGTCGTTTGCTCAATAATTGACTTGCCGTCATCGCCTGTTACAAGCTCAGATTTACTTTTTTGCTCAACAAATAATACGGCTAGTTTTCTGCCAATATTTCCAGACGTTGCTTTCTGCATCTGTCTTCCGCCCTGCATATCAAGAGTAATATTTACTTGAGCAAAACCACTCTCATCAAATCCGGTGCTTGCATTAGTAACTCTATCACCTGAGACTACAACAGCTTTTTCTAAGAAGGCGGTTGAAAAATCATTCTCCTTAAAATTGAACTCTTCTTTTCTAAGAGGTGATGTTCTAGAGTTAGCCTCTAATCTAAACTCTAAATTTGCTGTCTTACCAATTATCTTTTTTGCTGCTGTTGGGTCCTGGACTCCAGGAAGCTGAACAACAATTCTATTAGACCCTTGTCTTTGAACAATAGGCTCAGAAACTCCAAGCTCATTAACTCTGTTTCTAAGTGTGGTTAAGTTCTGACCAACCGCGTAGTCTCTTATTTCTCTTAAAGCAACATCGGAATACGCTAGTAACAATGAATTAGATGCGGGCCTCTCCGTAATAATATATTGAAGGCCATTAATGCCTGGACTATCTAATCTATATTTTGATAATGCTTTGTTGTAACTTTCTTTATCTTTAAATTGAAAATGCAAAGCTAGATCTTTGATTGATGAATCAGTAACCTGAATTTTATCTTCCTTGAATGTTTTTCTATATGTATCAAGCAATAACTCAAGTCTGCCTTGCTGCGCAGTATCAATATCAACCTCAAGTAAAAAATGAACTCCGCCTGATAGATCAAGACCAAGCTTAACCGGTTTTCCACCTAAGTTTTTTAACCAATCTGGAGTTGTTGGCTCAAGATTTAAAGCAATAATTACTTTATCTAATAGTTTATTTTGTAGTATTGTTTTTGATTCAAGCTGTTGATCTAAGGTAGAAAATTTAATAACGATCTTACCTTCTCTTAAAAACAATTCCTCGTAACCAACTTGATTATTCTCTAATATATTCTCTAATTCATTTAAGAGCATCTGATCAGCAGACTTGCCAGAATCAGTATATGCTACTTGAATTGAGGGCTGTGTTGGATAAAGATTTGGTAGCGCATAAGTAAAACCCAGTACCAATACAAATAGTATTAATAGATATTGATATATGGAAAACTTATTCACTATATTTATTTAATGGAATCGATCGTACCTTTTGGCAAGATATTGGCAATTGCTGATTTTTGTAACTTAATGATATTATTTTCTCCAATCTCTATTGAGACATAAGCGCCACTAATATCTTTAACCTTTCCTAAGATTCCACTTGCAGCAATAACTTCCGATCCTTTCTCTAACTTTGAAAGCATATCGGATATTTGAGCATTTCTTTTATTCTGAGGTCTTATGATCATGAAATACATAAACAAAAATAGACCGCCAAAAATAACGAATGTTGGCCAAAGCGATGGTTGTGTTGGTTCCATAATATTTAATTCCTATATTGGCCCATCGGGCATTTCTAAATTTCGCTTATTATAGAAGTCTTTTACAAAGTTCGCGAATTTATTACTCTCTATTGATTCTCTAATTTGTCTCATAAGAGACTGGTAATAATAAATATTATGATAACTAGCTAAAATGCTGCCTAACATCTCATTCGTTCTATCTAAATGATTGAGGTAGGCTCTTGAATAATCCTTGCAAACCTTGCAATCACAATTTATATCAACAGGCTCTTGGCTCATTTTGTAGGGTGCATTTCTAATATTAACAACGCCTGTGGACGTAATTAGCTGGCCATTGCGAGCATTTCTTGTTGGTAATACACAATCAAACATATCAATGCCATATCTAACTGCTTCAACTATATCCTCGGGTTTGCCGACACCCATTAAGTATCTTGGTTTATCTTTAGGAAGCTTGTCTGACATAAAAGATAGGATTTTAGTTTTTTCTTCTTTAGATTCGCCAACACTTAATCCACCAATAGCAATGCCATCAAAATCTATGTCAATCAGTGCATTTAAAGATTCGTGTCTTAAATCCTCATACATACCACCCTGAACAATTCCAAAGAGTGCGGAATTTGATTTATGTGCATCTTTGCAGCGCTTTGCCCAGCGCATAGAAAGCTCCATAGATTTCTTTGCTTGCTCATGAGTAGATGGATAATCTGTACATTCATCAAAAGCCATAACAATATCAGAACCTAAATTCTCTTGGATTTGTATGGAATCTTCTGGGGTCATAAAAATCTTTTTTCCATCATAAGGAGAGCTAAACTTGACACCCTCTTCACTTATTTTCACCAAATCTCCCAGACTCCAAACCTGAAAACCCCCTGAGTCAGTTAAAATTGGCTTATCCCAGTTAGAAAATTTATGGAGACCGCCTAAATCTCTTACAGACTGATCACCAGGTCTTAGCATTAAATGATAGGTATTGCCTAAAATAATTTCAGAGCCAGTTGATTTTAAATCTTCAACAGTTAAGCCTTTAACTGTTCCATTAGTACCTACTGGCATAAATGCTGGGGTTTGAATCTTTCCTCTAGGGAATTCAATTTCTCCCCTTCTGGCAAATTCGGATTGGTTGTTTATATTAAATTTCATGTTTTTCTAAGAGCATGGCATCGCCATAGGATAAAAATCTGTACTTTTCATCAACAGCAGTTTTATATATATGCCTCATATTGTCATAGCCAATGAAAGCAGATACAAGCATTAATAAAGATGATTGAGGTAAATGAAAGTTGGTAATTAATTTATCAACTGCTTTAAATTTATATCCTGGATAAATAAATAACTTGGTATAACCTCTATAACCTTTTTCATTTTCATTCATAAATGCTGTTTCAAGAGCTCTAGTTGCCGTTGTTCCAACAGCAAAAACTTTATTACCTGCTGCCTTAGTTATATTAACCATATCAACCACTTCAGGACTTACCTCCAGATACTCACTATGAATATCATGATCTTTTATATTATCTACCTTAACTGGCTGAAAGGTTCCAGCACCTACACTCAAATTAACTGAAGCCATTTTTACGCCAAGCTTTTGTATATCTTGTAAAAGCTCATCATCAAAATGTAAGCCGGCTGTAGGTGCTGCTACAGATTTTTGTAAATTCTTATCTTCATAGACCGTCGCATATCTATCCTTGTCTAGATCTTCATCAGGACGTTTTATATAGGGTGGAAGTGGAACATGGCCTATTGAATTAAAAATTTCTAACGGAGGCCTGTCAAATTGCAATATAAAAAAATTATCCTGCCTGTCAATACATTCAACAGCAAAAGAACCTAAGGCAATAAGAGTACCTATTTTAGGACTTCTTCCAGATCGTATTTGAACCAAAGCTTTATTGTCATCCATAATTCTTTCCAGCATCACCTCAACACTGCCACCGGATTCTTTATTACCATATATTCTTGCTGGAATAACCGAGGTATTATTTACAACCAAAAGATCGCCTTCATTAAAATAATTAGTAATATCTTTAAAATTTTTATGTTCTATCGCATCTGTATAAACAAGCATTCTGCTGGAACTTCTATTATCTAGAGGATAATTTGCTATTAGCTCTTCAGGGAGATGATAATTAAAATCTGAGGTTTTCATGAGAAGCTGATTTTAAATTAGATAATACTTAGCTACAATGCCCGACTAGCCCCATTGGCGGAATTGGTAGACGCGCGCGATTCAAAATCGCGTTCCTTCGGGAGTGCCTGTTCGACTCAGGCATGGGGCACCATAAATTTTTATATTTATAATTTGAATATTCTATTAATTGTTAATCATTCAGTAATAACTATAATCGTGCAGTGAACAATAATAATACATTCAATACCAGCACGAGATTGGTCGTTAAGATTGGATCATCTCTTCTTACAAACTCCAAAGGTGGAGTTAATAAATCTGTATTAAAAAATGTTGTTTCAGATATTGTTTGGTTAATTAATAAAAATAAAGAGGTCATTGTGGTTTCTTCCGGAGCGATTGCACTTGGAAGAGGAAAACTACATCTTAGACAAGAATTAACACTCAATGAGTCACAAGCAGCAGCAGCAAGAGGTCAAATTGAGCTTATGACTGCTTGGAAGAATGAATTTAAAAAATATAAATTACAAGTTGCTCAAATCTTACTATCTCCATCCGACGCTGAAAATAAAAAATCTTCTCGTAATGCTATTGCAACTATTGAAAATTTAATAAGCTTCAACTGCATCCCAATAATTAATGAAAATGATACAACCTCAACTGATGAGATAAAATTTGGTGACAATGATATTCTTGCTTCTAAAATATCAAAACTTATAAAAGCAGATCACCTAATCCTTTTGTCTAATGTCGATGGACTTTATAAAGAACCACCTAAAAATAAAAAAAATGATGTGCTAGTAACAGAAATAAAATCTATCACCAAGTCCATTAGAGAGATGGCTGGGACTGCATCAAAACTTGGTAAAGGTGGAATGATTTCAAAAATTAAAGCAGCAGAGATATGCATGAAATCAAAATGTTCAGTTATTATTACCTCAGGTTTAAAAAAAGATCCTATAAAAAGTCTTTCAAGAAAAACAACTAAATCAACTAGATTTTTATCCAAATAATGAATTCTTTAAAAGATAAAATTAATAAAATTGGCTTGCAGGCAAAGGATGCATCAAAAATTCTAGCTAAAACCTCTTCTGCACAAAAAAATAAAGCCCTATTAGCAATGGCTGATTATGTTTTAAAAGATAAAGAGTTAATCCTAGACGCAAATAAGAAAGATACAGAGCAAGCAAAGGCTAAGGGTTTATCAGAATCGTTTATCGATAGATTAGAGCTTAATGAGGAAAGAATTAACTCTATTGCAACAACCCTTAGAGAAATTGAAAGTTTTAAAGATCCTGTTGGAAAAGTTTTAGATTCTTGGACAAGACCGAATGGTCTAAATATATCAAGAGTTTCAACCCCTCTTGGAACCATTGGCGTTATTTATGAAAGTAGACCCAATGTTACTGCTGATGCAGGAGCTTTATGTCTTAAATCAGGTAATGCTTCAATACTAAGAGGTGGATCTGATAGCATTCATTCATGTATAGCAATTCACAACAGCATACAAAAAGGTCTTAATGAAGCTGATATCACAGAACACGCTATTCAAATGATTGAAAGTACTGATAGAGAAGCCGTGAACATGATGCTTCATGGAATTGATAAGTCTATTGACGTTATTGTTCCTAGAGGAGGAAAAAATTTAGTTGCCCAGGTTGAAAAAGAAGCTAAGGTACCAGTGTTCGCTCATTTAGAAGGTATCTGTCACATCTATGTCGACAAAGATGCAGATAAAGATAAAGCTGTAAATGTATGTGTAAATGCAAAGATGAGAAGGCCAGGAATATGTGGTGCAGTAGAGACAATTTTAGTTCACTTGGATATTGCTCAAATATTTCTACCAGAACTAATAAATGCTTTATCTGCTAGAGCATGTGAAATAAGGGGATGTGAAGAAACACAAAAGTATTCTAATAATGTCCTCCCTGCAAGTGAAGAAGATTGGAAGACTGAATATCTAATGCCAATTGTTAGCATTAAATTGGTTCAAGACTGTGATGCAGCGATTAAACATATTGAGGCTTTTTCATCAGGGCATACTGAATCTATATTAACTGAAAATTTAAATACTGCTTCAAAATTCCAAAGCGACATAGATAGCGCAATAGTCATGCATAATGCATCTACTCAGTTTGCTGATGGTGGTGAGTTTGGTCTAGGCGGAGAAATTGGTATAGCCACAGGAAAGTTTCACGCAAGAGGTCCCGTAGGTGTTGATCAATTAACAAGTTTTAAATACCTTGTAAATGGGAATGGGCATACAAGGCCTTAACCTAATTAGGCAGTATTATTTATAAATAATTATATAATCTGTAATAAAACTACAAAAAACTATAGTAAAAAAGGTTGTTAAATCAATAAAAAATAAAATTATTGACAATTTTATACATGAAAAATAATATCTACTACAAATGTATTGCTTGTGCATTAATTTTAATTAGTTAAATTGTTCTCCCCTATTAGAATAGCTAGCTAACTCCTCTCCAAATATATGAGCAAGCAATACAGATCTTACTGCTTTGACTTCGTAGTACGCCCAGTGCATATTTAACATGAATTATGGTAATGTATTTATATGAGCATTATTAACAAAAATTATCTATTAACCCTTTTTTCTCTATTTATTTTAATTTCTTGCGGAGGTGGAGGTGGTATGGGCGGATCCTCTGATGGTTCTGGCTATGGTAATACAATGAATTCTGCACCTGTTATTACAAATTCAGATATGAGTATTTCAGTTCAAGAAAATCAAACGTCTGCATTTACTGTTAATGCTACAGACTCTAATGGTGATACCCTTTCTTATAGTTTGTCTGGCGATGATTCATCAATGTTAAGCATATCAAGCTCTGGAGTTGTAACTTTTAATACTGCTCCTGATTATGAAAATCCTGGTGATGCTGATGTAAATAATATATATAAAATTACAGCTTCTGTTTCTGATGGCAGTTTAAGTGCGTCTATGAGTTTTGAAATTACTGTAACAAATGATACCTCAGATGATGAAAGTTATTCAGCATGGGATGGAAACTTAATAAGCAATGACACATATAAACCATTCGATAAGCATCTAACTTCTTATGGCCTCATTATTGCGGGCTTACCAGACGTTACAGAGTCTTTTATGGAAAATATTGGTAATATAGCTAACAAATTATTGGCTAAAAATGATGCAACAAATGACAATAATAGGAATTTATTGTTAAGTAATTTTATACAATATAAAGCTTTTCAAAGAGTTGGATCAACAGGAATGAGTAGTTATGATCCCCCATTAGATGAAGAAAATTATCCGGGCTGGGATAATATTAATGATAATTATGAGGTCGTTGATTTTATCTGGGAAGCCACTCAAAACTCACCCAATGATGAAAAAACAAATGCAGCACAACTAAATGGAGTTCTAGAACATCTGCTACATACTATCACTTTGATATATGACAAAACCTTCACATCATGGGGTTATGAAGATGCTTCATCCCAGCTCGTTTTAGCAATGAATGAAGCCATTGATGGCGGTTACTATGATCCAACTGGGAATTATGGAGACCTCTCTGAAACCAATCCAACCTTATATAAAAGAATTATTGCTCAAGAGTTTGCGTATTGGATGATTCTCACTGGCTGGGACTTAAAATCATCATATGCACCAGATACGTCACCAGAATGGACAATCCAAGATGCTTCAGAATTAGAATCAAAAACACCACTTGCATTCACATTATTCAATGAATCAATCGTTGGTGTTTTGGTTAATCCTACCAAAGATTATTTGGATTCATTAACCTTTGAATCAATACAGACAACCTCTCAAAGCGAAACAATTGATGTTTCCATAGAAGCTAACAATAACGGTCAAGGAAATGTTTATGTTATTGATGGAACTCAGAAAAAAGCTCTAGAGCTTAAAGTTGGAACAACATATACCTTCAATCATTCTAGTAATCACCCTTTAAGATTCTCCACAACCTCAGATGGAACTCATAATGATGGATCAGACTACATGAATGGTGTCACAACATCCGCCGGTGTAACTACTATTGAGATAACGGCTAATACGCCTACAACTCTGTATTATTACTGTCAAATTCATCCAGGAATGGGCGCTAGTATAAGTATTAGTAATTGATTATTGGCTAAACCTTGTGAGGTTTTTTGCCAATTTTTTTGCATATCTCTTAAACACTTTTAAAGCTTTATTTAGATCCTTTTGATTTTCTTCTTCTGATAAAGAATAGCCATCCCAATAGGAGATTTTATAACCAAATTTATTTTCTATTATTTCTAAAGTTGCAGAATCAATATTTAATGGGTCACTGTGCTTAATTACAACTGAATTATCTTCTAAGTGAATAGAGGTATTAGGGATATTTGCAAACATAGACTTATACAGATTTTCAATTCTAATACTGCTACTTTTTATATTTATGTTGATCATATGAATGATGCCTGCCAACTCCAAATTCTCTTAATCCGACATGTTTAGTTTTTCTTCCTTGAGCTCTCTTCCGCCACAACACATAGCTACTTTTCTTCAAATTATCTCTCATTAAGTCCTCAACTTGATTTTGATTTAATCCATATGTCGCCTCTATGGCATCAAAAGGAGTTCTGTCCTCCCAGGCCATTTCAATAATTCTTGAGAGATCTTCTTGTTTCAAGACGATAGTTTTGATATTTGATTTTCGAGTTCTGCTATACGTCTTTTTAAAGGCTCGAGTTCTTCTTTTTTTACAAAACCTGCATCCTTCATAAACTTTTCAAGAGCTGGCTTCATCATTTTTTCCATATTTTTAGCATCTTTCATCATACTGAATGGGTTCATAGATATCTCCTTAGTGTTTTTTTGTATTATATATAAACATCAAACCGAGTGGACTTTCCTTTTATTTGATAATTAAATTTATTATCGAGTAATTCTGCTTTGATTGGCCTCTTTAAAATAATCTTTTTAAAATCACTTTCTTTAAATTCATAGAATATATTGTCTCCACAATCTTTGATCATTTCAATTTCTAAAATATTCTTTATAAGCGCAATATTCCCTGATCTTAAGATATTTTTTTTTGATTCTGGATACATTGGATCTAAATAAATTACATCGATATTCTTTTGGTTTTTAAAGCATTCAAAAGAGTTTCCATTAAAAAGTTTCAGGTTTTCTATATAAGGCAATTCTTCTTTTGCTCTTTCTATGGCGTCTCTAACTAACAAAAATATAATTGTGCTTTGCTCGCAAGCGATTACATTGTGCCCCAAGGCTAAAAATATTAATGCATCAGATAATAGCCCAGCTGTACCATCAAAAATATTAAGACTATCAGTATTTTTTCCAAGAGCTTTTTTTAGCAAAGTTTCATGGTCTGATCGTTTAAGCCTCCAGCCCATAGATCCTTTTAGAAAATCTATATGAAGTGGCTTTGGATTATTGATATCAGAGAAGAAATTTAATCCATTTTCTCTATAAGAAAAAAAGGGTTTACTGACAGGTAATTCAGTTAATACCTTTATATTAAATTCGGATGAAATTCTTTCAACTTCATCTTTATGTCTAGGGCTGTCGATAAAAATATCTATATTCATACAAGAATCAGCAACATGATTCCTAAAATAATTCTATAGATTACAAATGGGTACATTCCAATCTTATTAACAAAAATAAGAAAATATTTGATTGTTAAAAAAGCAACAAAGCACGAAGTGAAAAAACCTATAAATAATGAAAGAAAATTTATTGAATAACTTGATGTACTTAATTCAATAATTAAGAAAACTAATGCTCCAAGTATTGTTGGGATACTTAATAAAAAAGCAAATTTGGAAGCATCTTTTAGATTTAAGCCTATTAATAAGGCGGCCGTAATTGCAGCTCCTGATCTAGATGCACCTGGAAGTAGAGCAAATACTTGAAATAGTCCAATAAATAATGCGCCAACCACAGTTAGTTCTATTAATTTTTTACTTGCAGAGCTATAAAGATATGCTAACAATAAAAACCCTGCAAATATGAGATTCATAATGGCAATAGAACTGATATTAGTTCTGTTCTGACTAACGAAGTCAGAACCAAAAAAACCAACCAAAACAATTGGAACTGTTGCTATTATCAGTGATATAGCTAAGTTTTTATCTTCTTTAAGTAAGTTATTACTTTGAAATAAAGACTTAACCATTCCTTTGATTTCATCTCTAAAGTAGTACATTACTGCAAATAATGTTCCAGCATGTGCTGATATATCAAAAGCAAGACCAAGATCATTTGAACCAAATATTAGAGAAGGAAATAATAAATGAGCTGAGCTTGAGATTGGCAAAAATTCAGTTAATCCCTGAATAAGTCCTAATATAAAACTTAAAATTAGTTCACTCATTGATCTTTTTGTACTTAGTCTCTAATGCGTAAGTTGGATTTGCATCTTTAGAGTCGAAAAGATCTGACTGCATACCAGAATCTTTAAATTTTTGAATAGCATTTTTTGCAACTAAATTTGAGGATATGGTATTTATGTTATTTGCATCTATAGTAATTAATGGTTTTTTAAGTGCAGAAGATATGCCTTTTAAATACGATGCTACACTTCTTGTAGCGGTATAAGAATCTTCATTATTTGCATATGCAAAAATATCAATATCAGCCATAGAAAAAAATGAATCTAAACCAATTTGGGATAACATTTCTTGCCAGTTAGGTCGATCCTTCCTCTCATGGCTAATGGAATACTCAAGAACATCATCGCCTAAAATAACGCACAAGGATGTTTCATTGCCAGAACTTTGAATAGCCAGAACATTCATTAAATTTATATTTGGGCTGATATGGTCTCAAAAACTTCATCTACAGTTTTGCTACCGTCAACTTTTAAATATATTAAATCACTAACTTTTGATTGATTCGTATAAAAATCTGACAAAGGTTTTGTTTGATCATGATAGACCGATAATCTTTTTAAAACTGTTTCTGGTTTGTCATCTTCTCTTTGGATTAGGGGTTCTCCAGAGTCATCGTCAACACCCTCAGCTTTTGGAGGATTGTATTCAATATGATAATTCTTGCCGGAACCAGGATGAACTCTTCTACCTGACATTCTGTTTACTATTACCTCGTCATCTACGTGAATTTCAATTACATGGGTAAATTGGATTCCCATACTTTGAAGTTCAGATGCTTGACCCAAGGTTCTTGGTACTCCATCAAATAAAGAACCATTTTTACAATCAGGTTTTGTTAATCTATCCTCAATTAGAGATCCTATGATTTCGTCTGATACTAACCCGCCTGTATCTAAAATATTTGAAACTTTTTTACCAAAATCGCTTCCTGAAGCAACTGCTTCTCTTAACATGTCACCAGTGCTAATTTTTGGTATGTTGCATAAGCTACATATTAAATCTGCCTGAGTTCCCTTTCCTGCCCCTGGAGGGCCTAATAATATAATATTCTTCATATCTCTAATATAGCAAAAGCTATTGCGTGCTCACTTTCGTCTGCAAGACTAACATGAGTTTTTGTTATACCCAA
>Ga0209652_1002431_pt1 | contig 14396 bp, 7 predicted proteins | sample SaaInl74LU_5_DNA_FD_184641 | JGI IMG/M metagenome (GOLD analysis project Ga0209652, IMG submission 184641) | Marine microbial communities from expanding oxygen minimum zones in the Saanich Inlet - ESP_74LU_5_DNA (SPAdes) (version 2) | ecosystem: Environmental > Aquatic > Marine > Intertidal zone ...
CCTCGGCGGCGCAGGGGGGTCTTCGCGCTGCCCGTCGCGGAAAGGTCGAAGGCGTCGCGAGGCGGAATTTTGAACCCGGGGCCCGGGGGGGGAACCGAGGAGGCGCGCGAAAAAGACGAGCGCGCGCCCGCGCTGGCGTGGGCGCCGACGGCGGGCGAAGTGCTGGAGGCGCTGAGACGCCTGGGCGTGCGCGCGCCGGACGTCGGGGACCACCTCTTTGACGCGTCTCCGGAGCTCGTGTCGTCGACGAAGGGGCGGGCCCCCGGAGGCGAGAAAGGAGGTAAAAAGACCAAGGCTTCCGGAAAAGGAAAAGGCGAAAAGGCGAAGGCTTCCGAGACGAAAGCCAAAGCCACGCGTCTTCCCGGCGAGCATCGCAAGTCGGTTTCGGTCAACGCGCTCGCCGCGGACATGTCCATCTCCAAGAACATCTCGAAGCAGGACTCCAAGGACGGCTCGTTTCCCCTGTCCGGGCGATCCGCGGCGGACAAAAGCGACGCCACCGCGCTGGTGCGCCCTCCGCCCGGGCCCCTCAAGCCGCAAATAGTCGCCGCCGTGCAACTCCTCGCCGCGTGGTGCGAACGCGACGGCGACGGCGGGCGTTCGGGGTCCGAGACGATCGTCTCTGATCCCGCGGACGCCGCGTCGCTTCTGGCCGCGCTCGCGGCGCTGCGTCTGGACCCTCGCGCCGCCGCGCTCGCGCACGTCGCCGACGCAGCCGCGGCCGCCCTGCTCGCCGCGGCGTCGCGCGGCGCGGACGACGAGACGTGGCGCTCGTTCGAACAAAAGGCGGCGACGGCGGTGGCGCGCGTGGGCGCGACGCACGCGTCGCGCCTCTCGGCGGTGCGTTGGGTTCCCTGGTCTTCCGCGCGCGAGCAGCGCGTGCAGGACGCGGCGTCGCTGGTGGCGCTCACGGATATCCAGGCTGTGCTCGCGCCGCACGTCAAGCGCGCGCTGGCAAACGCGAAGGCGGAGGAGGGTTTAGCAGTCGCGACGGGCGGCGGGAAGAGAGACAAGAGAGGCGGGCGAGACGCGCCGAAGGCTTCCGCTCGAGAGAGAGCCCGAGTGGCCGACGCGGTCGACTTGCGGTCGGCGGCGACGGCGACACTCGGCGGCGTGGTCGTGGACGGCCACACCACCGCGGAGGAGGCGTGGGCGCTGGTGAGCGCGATCCACCACGTGGACGTCGTGCTGCACGCGGGCGCGGCGGAGCCGACCCGGTCTGAAGACGAACCCGAAAAAACGGAAACCGAAACCGAAACCGAGCGCGTCGCGCGGCGGTCGTTCATGAGCTTCCTGAAGGACGTCAAGGCGAAGGTGCCCCGCTCGAACAAAGCCGGTCTGCAGTCGCTCAAGACGCTCGCCGTCGCGACGTACACCAGACACCAGCGCGCGCAGCAGCTGCGGGAGAGCGAGAACGACCGGTGACCGAGGTATGTAACAAGACTTACGAAAGTACCGAAGGTAGTAGACTCCTTGAAAGCAGTTCCGCGACGCGACGCGAGCTAAGAACTACGAGACCGACGGTGACGAACGAACCTTAATGGAACAGCATCACCCCGGTGTCGGCGCGTTTGGCGACGAGAAACGCGCGCAGCGTCGCCGCGCGGTCGCCCGTCGAACCGGAGAGCAGTCTCCTCCCCATCTCCGCCACAGAGACGCCCTCGTGCGCGGCGAGCGCGGCCACCACGTCATCCGCGTCGCGCGCGTCGCGAGCCTCGGGCGTATCCGCCGCCGCGCGCGAAAGCGCCGCCGCCGCCGCGCGAGCGCCAGGACCCGACGACGCGTCGCCGCCGCTACCACCCCCACCGCCGCCGTCTCCGTCGAAACGCGTTCGCGCGCGCTTCCCTGCGCGGCGCGCGCGCTCGGCGCCGGTTTCCGCCGCGGCGCCCCTCTCGGTTCGCTCCCGGTCCTCCTGCTGGCGCGCCGCGAGCACGGCGCGGCGGCTTCGCTCGCGCTCAGCCTCGGTGGTCGTGCCGACGATGCTGTCGTGCCTGTGCTCGTACAGCACGCCGTCCGCCTCGCCGGGCCGCGAGTCCGCCTCCGCCGCGCCGGTCGCGCCGCCTTCTCTCGCGACATTTTGGGCGCCGTCCGCGCCGCGTCGCTCGTCGCTCGTCGCTCGCGGCTCCGGCAGAGTGTCCCGCGCCTTCTCAACGCGGTACCCGGGGGGGACGGCGGGCGCGCCCTCGTGTTCGTTTCCGTCTCCGTCCCCCTCTCCCGCCCGGCGCTCGCGCTCGACCAGCTCCCTCATGCGCACGTGCTTCCCCCGCGCCACCTCGGCGAAGACGTTGGCGACGCCGAAGAGCTCGCCCTTCTGCTCCTTGTCCCCCTGCACGCCCTCGAAGTAGCGTCTTTCCTCGACGCCTTCCACCGCCACGTTGCTCTGCTGCTGCTTGTACACCTGGCGCTGGTACACCAGCTCCTCCAGCGTGCCGCTCGTGAGCAGGCGGTACACGTCCACGTCCCTTCTCTGGCCGATGCGGTACGAGCGGTCCTGCGCCTGCAGGTCCAGCGCCGGGTTCCAGTTGGGGTCGAAAATCACCACGCGGTTGGCGGAGACGATGTTCAGCCCGACGCCGCCCGCGCGCGTGGACAGGAGAAACGCGAACGTGCTCCGCGACGCGTTGAAGTCGTCCACCACGGTCTGCCGATGTTTCTGGTTCGTGGTCCCGTCCAGGCGCGAAAACACGTACCCGTGCCGCGTCATGAACCGCTCCAGGATGTCCAAAAGGCGGGTGCTGACGCTGAACACCAAAACTTTGTCGTTCTGCCCGTGCCACAGCCGCAACAGCTTCTCCAACGCCGCGAGCTTCCCGCAGTGCCGCGTCGACGACAAGCGCTGGAAATCGCCGTCGGGGCGGTCCGCGCCGCCCAGCATCCGAGCGTCCTCGCCCAGCGCCATCTCCGCCACGAGCGTCTGGATCTGGAACTTGTGCGGGTCCGTCTGCGCGAGCGCGGGGTCGGGTTTTAACAACTCCAGGTGGTTGGAAACTTTCGCCAGGATCGTCATGCACGGCAAAACGAGGCAGTAAGGACACATCTTGCACCCGCCATCCTCGTGCGCGCGATCGCCCAACTCCACGCTGTGGTAGCACTCCCACAGGGGCGCCGGCTGTCCCTCCGGAGGCATGCGGTGGCAACACCGCGCGCGCCGCTCGCCGCTCTCGCAGTCGCACGGCTCGTCGGCGCGCGCCAGCAGCGAAAACTCGACGGTATCCAGCAGCCGCCGGTACACGCGCAACTGCAGCGGCGCCAGCTCGCAGAACACCACGTTATCCGCCTTGGAGGGCATAACGTCGCGCAGCACATCTTTCTTTTTGCGCGTCAGCACGTACTTGCGAAGCAGCTTTTTGAGCTCGTTCGCGCGCTCGCGCGCGACGCCCAGCTCGTACTCCGACGCGCCGTGCCGCTGCCCGAGCTGCATCTTGCTCGAGTAGTACTCGCGAAACGCCTTCGCCTCGCCCAGCGACCCGGGGCACGCCCAGTCCAGCAGACACCACAGCTCGTCGTACGTGTTCTGCATGATCGTGCCGGTCAGGCCGACGCGCGGGGAGATGGCGCACTTGGGCAGGCGCGCCGCCGCCGCGTACACGAGCGCCTTCTCGTTCTTCAGCTTATGCGCCTCGTCGAACACGCACGTCGTCCAGGGCACCTCCGCGAACTGCGCGGCGTTGAGCCGGAACGTGTCGTAGGACGTCAGCGCGACGTTGGCGGGGACGCACGCGCGCGTGGTGGCCCCGTCCACCGCCAGCTCGACGGCCGCTACGATGCGCGCCCACTGCTCGCGCTTGGCGTCGCCGTGCACGCGCGCGACGCGGAAGGTTTCGTCGCGCGCGTCCGTCAATACTTCCGCCTGTCCGCCCCCCGAATCGTCCAGCGGGCCCATCGCGTCGCCCCACCTTCTCAGCTCTGTTTCCCAGTTGGTGAGCACCGAGGTGGGGCACACGACCAGCGCGAGCAGAGGGCGTTTCGTTTCAATCGCCTCGCGTAACGCCACCGGCGAGCGAAGCACCGCGCCCAGAAACGCCACAGTCTGTACCGTCTTCCCCAAGCCCATGTCATCCGCCAAGACGCCTCCCTTTCCCGACGCGAAAAGCCGGTACAGGAACCGAACGCCCTCGCGTTGGTAGTCGCGCAGGTGTCTGTTCAGGCCCGCGGGGACGAACAGACTGGAGTCGAGGTCGGTCTCGTCGTTCGCGCCGTCGGACGCGAAACGGTCGCGAGCAGATTGCGTCGTCGCGGCGCCGACGTCGTCGCGCCACGCCCGTCTCGGCGGACCGAGCACCAAAGGCCCGACGTCCTCGGCGCGCGCGGTGTGGTCGCCGAACACGTCGACGCCTCCCTCGGCGTCAACCTCCACGGGAGCCTGCGCGTTCGGTTTCGGGTTTCGTACGCGGAAGTGAGAAGCGAAAACGTCAGCGCCGCGCGACCGTCTCGGGCGGCGCGAGGAAGAAAACGAAAGTGGGCACCCCGAACGCGGAAAAAGAAGGAAAAAAAAATGTACGCCCCGAGCGCTCACCGCGACGTCCTCCATCACGTGTTCCAGCTCCTCTTCGTTCCAGAGCTTCGCCTGGTGCGCACGAGGCGACCCGTTCGCGTTCGCGGCGTCGTGGTCGTCGATATTTTCTTCGCGATGCGTCCGCAGAGCCGAGCGCGCGTCGCTTCGGCGCCGGTGGGCGTCGGCGCCGCCGACGTCGCGAGACGCGCCCGAGTGGGACGCCGCCCTGGCTTTTTCCGCGCGCTCGGCCCTCTCCTTCTCCTCCCTCAGGATGACCACCATGGAGACCTGCGCGGAGACGAACGGCGCGGGCAGGGGATGCGTGAAGGGGGAGGTCAGGCGCACGAGCGAGACGCGCGCGATGACGAACCGGGAGACGGAAACGGGAGGGACGAGACGCGTTCCGCCAAAAGGGTGGCCATGTCCGCGAATCTCGCGCGTCGCCGTACCTTCCGCGGGCTCGTGAAGGATGTCGGGGGCTCCGGCTGGACGCCCTGCGACACGGGCCGCGCCCGCGACGAAGACGCCGCCCGGAGCAGGTCCATCGCGTCGTCGTCGCCCCCGCGCATCGCGCGATGGGCGCGACAGATCTGTGACGAGCGAGAGGGGAAACTTTGTTGGCACCTCTCTTGAAGCGACTTCGATGGTTCCGATCAAACGCTGAGCGCGAAAAAAAAGCTCGAGGCTTCAAGTCGTCGACGAACGACACCGTCCTTCGTTTTACAAGAACCCACCCGACCGCGGTCCGACCCGACGCGTGCTATTCGCGTCCGAAACGTCGTGCCGCGGCGCTCGAAAGTCCCACACGTACGGCGCCCGTCTCCTCGCGACAACGCCCGTCTCCTCGCCCGAGCGCGGAGCCTTCCGCGCGCCGAACGCTCCTCCTCCAAATCTCCGTCTCTCCGGACGGAGATTCTCATCATCTCCGCGCGGAACAAATTCGTCGCGCGCCGGACGCGTCATCCGTCGCGTCCAACTTGTCACATCCTCTGTGAATCAATCCCTTTAATGATTCAATTCCGCACATCCGTCCCCATCACATTCTGTCCGCGCCCGGCCCGTACCCCCCCTCGGGTTTCCGCGAGGAGATCCCCCGAGACCCGGAAATCTCCCCCCCCCGCGCGTGCGAACTCTCGCGCATCGGCGCTCTTCTCGCGTCGTCGCGAGCGCGCTCCGAGGTGTATTTCTCCTTCTCCCGGCTTTCCCGCGGCGCGGCGTTTCTCGAGCCGCCCGGCGCGCCCGCGCTCGGGTTGGGTCTGGTGAGCGCCTGCGTCTGCTGGTACTTGAGGATGGTCCAGTCGAAGACGTAGTCGTACTGGTACCCCTCGCGGATGAACAAGTCGCGGAAGAGCTTGCGCACGTACGAGTAATCCGGCTTGTCCTCAAACCGCAGCGAGCGGCAGAGCTGGAAGTAGGTGACGAATTCGGGGGGGAAGCCCTTGCACAGCACCTCGATGGGCGTGCTCATCTTCTTCTCCGAGATTTTCTCGTACTTTTGCTTTTTCGTCGCCGCCTTCAACCCTTGCCACGGCAACGAGCCGCGCAGAAAGTACATCAGCACGTACCCGAGCGACTCGAGGTCGTCCCTCCGCGACTGCTCGATGCCGAGGTGCGTGTTGATGGAAGCGTACCTCGCCGTGCCGGTGAGGTTTTTGTTTTCGCGGTACGGGATGTGCTGGTGCGACTTCGGGTCGCGGTACTTCTTCGCCAAGCCGAAGTCGATGATGTTCACCTGGTTCGCGCGCTTGCCGAGGCCCATCAGGAAGTTGTCCGGTTTCACGTCGCGGTGGATGAACGACTTGGAGTGCACGTACTCGACGCGGCTCACCAGCTGATCCGCTAACATCAGCACCGTCTTGAGCGAAAGCTTGCGGTTGCAAAAGTTGAACAGGTCCTCTAAAGACGGACCGAGCAGATCGAGCACCATGATGTTGTAGTCGCCCTCCACGCCGAACCACCGGACGTTCGGGATGCCCGTGCCGCCCTGCAAGATCTTGTACAGCTTCGACTCGTACAACAGCTGCGGGTGCTTCGTCTTGACCGACTCCTGCGTTTTTCAAACGACGTGACGACGGGCGCGAATAAGGCAAGGCGCGAAACGAACAGAGAGGTCAGTCGTCGTCCGCGTGAGTCCTGTGGCGAGTCGTGTGGCGGAACGAACGACCTTTTCGGTCGTTCGGAGGTGACGAGGGGCGAGTCGGGAGGGTCGCCGAGATCCGCCGCGGCGCGGCGGATCGCGTCGGAGAAAAATCCGACGAGAAAAAAAGCTCTCGCGCGTTCGCTGTGACTGCAGCCCCTAGGGTTTCCTCGGGGGGACGCGCGCGCGCGATACGCACCAGCTTGATGCCAACTTCCTCGCCGGTCTGAATGTGCGTGCCTGCGGGCAGGGAAGAGGGAGGAACGACGTCGGTGAGTCCGCGTTCCGCGAGTGCGGGTCCGCCAGGCGCGCGGGCGAAGGCTGGGAGGTGAGAATTTCCCCCCGCGCGCGTGCATGCACATCGTCCGAGGACGCGCAGAGTGCCCAATCTGGGAATGCGTTCCGCGGACGTACCCAGGTAAATGTCGCCGAACGAGCCGCTCCCGATCTTACGACCGAGGCGGTACTTGTTACCCACGCGGAGCTCTAATCCGCTCGACATCGTGCCTCTCGCGCAACTGCTCGCGTTGCGATCGACGAGTCGGTCACCGGAGTTCTTCTAGAGCCGGGAAACTCGTAGTCGTTGCGGGAATCCAGACACTCGCTTAAGCGGAGCGTGCCGTTCGTGCCCTCACCGAGACCCTCGCGACGACGATCGGGGGACGGAAACGCGTGCGAGGTCGCGTTGACACGTCCGAGAAACGTTTCGCGGCCCGAAGTGATGCGTTCGCGTCGCCTCGCTGTGGCGCGCCCGAGAGCGAACCGCCGCGTCACAGTCGATCAAACGCGGCAAAAGGAACGCGTTCTGTTTCGCCTTCGAAAGGGCGTGTCTGCGTCGTCATCAACAGTTTCGCGCCAAAGCGGTCGGAGGGTTGAAACTGAAACCAAACGTCGTTGAAACGAATGTCAGTTTTTCGATCGATCGACGTTTCCCGACTCACCGGCGCGAGCGCGCACTCCATCACGCGCGCGAGATGAGCGAGTCGTACCAGCACGTGGTGAAGGGCGGGTTGAAGCTCAAGGGCGGGGTCCCCGCCGCTGGGGGCGTGAAGAAGAAGAAGAAGAAGAAGGATAAGCACAAGGATGTACGTGGAGACGCCCGGTTCCGCCCCGCCCACGACGCGCAACATCACTTTCCGCGCTTTTCACCGCGCACTCGCACGACTAGGTCTGACTTCGCGCCTTCCCTCGTCCGCTACCTTCGCAGAAAGAGAGAGACGCCGAGGCGCTGGACGCTGCGGTCGCCGAGGGCGGGTCCGTCCCTCCGCCCGCGGCGGACACGCGCACGGCGGCGGAGCGGCGGTTCGACGAGCAGGCTGCGAAGACCCAGGAAAAGCTGATTCGCTCCATGGCGAGCAAGTCGCACCGCGACAAGGTGAAGGACTTCAACGAGTACCTCTCCAAGCTCAGCGAGCACCACGACATTCCCAAGGTCGGACCCGGATGATGACGGATGTCGTGTTCAAAAGGAAGGCGAAACGACGAAAACGGCGTACCGAGAAGAAGTTTTTCCGCGGTCGGACAAGAGGCGGGAAGCGCGGCGGCGGCGACGGCGTCGCGCGAGACGCGCGCGTACTTTCTTTTCCTCCGTGAAAAAACGTGAATAATTTCGTCATCGAAACGTCGCGAAACGCGTCCAATACTACTATAGTCCCAATCGCAATCGCGACCGTGTACGACCCTAGCGGCGAGCCTCACGTCGCGTCGCGTATCGTGGTGTCCACCTCCCCGTTCTCCAGCCGCACGAACGTCACGCGCTTGGTCGCATCCGCGCCCGCGGCGTACACGAACGATTCGCCAATCTCCACCGGCAAGTCAAACGCCGCGCCTTTGTCGCCCGCGCTCGCCCCGCTCGCGGCGCGTTTGGCGTCGCGCATCGCCATGACGGCCTCGATTTTCCTCGAGCACACCAGCAGCACGTCGTACTCGGCCGGGCACACCAGCGCGAGGAAGTTATCGGCGAACTCGGACATGCGCACGCACGAAAGCGCGCGCGTCGCCATCCTGCGCCGCGCGCGTTTTGTCTCGGCGTCCAGCAGGTACACCGCGTTCGCGGCGACGAGCATGATGCGAGGCACAGCCTCGCCTCGCCTGTTGATCTTCAGCACCTCCTCGGAGAAGAGCACCAAGGGGGGCTCGCCGTGCTTCGCCAGGAGCTTCACCACCTCGGGGGACGAACGCAAGTCGCAGTGGTCTGGGCGTTTAAGGAGGGAGAGGAGGGAGACGAGGGAGAGACGCGAACGCGAGGCGACGGCGTCAGATGGGCGTCGAACGTCGCGCCGAACGCGACGCGCGCCGCGAAGAGGGGGGGGCGTACCTCCGAGGAAAAGCTTCCCCGCGCTCGAGCGGCGCCTCTCTTTGCGCCCCATGAAAGGCTGCAGAGGCTCTTCCACCGCGAAACCCATGGCACGCGCGGACCCGCGCGCGCGCGCGAAGTGAACGTCAACGGGCGAGAGACGGCGAGTTTCGAGTTTTTCTTTTCGCGCGACGACACGATTTCGCAAAAGGCGACATCTTTCTCGAGAATCACCAATCGACGCATCCCCCTGCCTAACCGATGGTCCCGCCCGCGATGGACTTGCAAGTCACGGCGCCCGCGGAGGTGACCATCTCCAGATCCTTGTACGCGGCGACGCACCCGTCGGTGGTGCGCAGGCCGGGCGCCACCTTCTCCCAGGTCTTCTTCTTCTTCATCTGGTTCTCAGTGTGCGCCTCCGCCTGCTCCGCGTCCCAGGCGCCAAACTTGATGCGCTCGCCGGGCACGGCACCCTCGGGGCACACCAGGAGCTCCACCTTCTCGTGCGAGTCGTCCGACGCGCACAGGAGCATGCCGTGCGACGCGACGCCGGCCATGTTGCGCGACTTGAGGTTCGCGAGGACCACCACGAGCTGGCCCTCGATGTCCTGCTCCGGCGAGAAAAAAAAAAGAAAAAGCGAGTGGGAGAAAACGTCAGAAAAAGCGCGAGCGTTTCGCGACGCGCGCTGAAAGACAGGGCGCGTGAAGCAGGTTTCAGGGCTTCGGTGCGGATTTTCACACGGTGTGAACCGTCGCGATAAGATGCGTCTGGCGGGGGTGTCGCGGCGCGACGCGGGCAAGCTTGGCGGGTCTGGCGCGGAATGCGCGGCGCGTACCTCGGCGTTCATGTACGGCACGAGTCCGGAGCAGATCTGGCGGGGCTCAGCCTCGCCGACATCCACCTCCTCGACGTACAGCTTGTCCGCCTCCTCGTGCTTATACGCCTTGATCACCTTGCCGACGCGCACGTCGATGAGCTGCTCGACGCCCTCGGGGGCCTCGGGGGCCTCGTCTGCCATCGCGCGAACGGCGACGCGCGCGGCGGGCGCGCGCGCGGAGCGGCGCGCCGCCGCGCGCAGGGGCGCGGCGGCGGCGAGGGAGTTCACGGCGCGGAGGGCGAAAGCCATCGTGAGTGGTCGGTGGCGTGTGCGACGACAAGTGTTGAGAGGTATCCGACGCCCCCGTTTCACGAGGTGTCTGATTTGAGCGGGCGGAAGAAGACTTGTCGCGAAAAGCGCTTTTCGCGGCGCGTCGCGCGGTTGGCGTCGGACTCTAAGGGCGTTTGTTTTCTAAGTCGTGCTAAGGCGGCGCCCGTCGAATCTCTCCCCCCTTAACACCCCATGAAGCTGAACCAGCTCTTCACCGGCGGCGCCTCCGTGTCTATCCGGTAGATGCCCAGGTGCCCTCCCATCTTGCCCTCGCGCAGGCGGAAACACACGCGGTCGCCCGCGGTGAGCACAACCGACTTGGTCGCGCGGAGCGCGTCGAAGCGCCCGCTGCCGTCTCGCGCGCTTTCGCGCATGTACCCCGGCCCTTCGCGCAGAGCCTTCATGCGCACCTTGTCCCGCACGACGGTCATCGTGAACTGCTGCCTGCTCACGGCTTTCGAGAGCACGTTCCCGACGCCCCGCCCGAGCATCTGCGCGCCCGGGTGCAGCGGCACTATGGCGGGCGCCGGCTCGGCGCCCGCGTTGGCTTCTTTGTACGCGATGATGTGTTGCTCCGAAAACTCCTCCACCAGAAGCAAGCCCGGGTAGCCGTGGTCGGGGAGCCGCCCCGGCGCGGACCCCTCGACGAAGTCCGCCTCTTCTTCGGGAATCAGCGAGAGCTGGTCCCGGACGTCCGCCAGCTCGCTCTGCAGGTCGTAGATGGCGTTCTCGTAGGACATGCCGGGCTGATCGTCGTCGTTCACCAGTCTCAGGTTTTTGGGGTCGAAGGGAACCGACGGGTGCGAGGGGTTCTCGAGGTGCTCGGCGATGTCCTCCAGGATGAGCCGCTCGCCGTCGTCCTCGTACTTGTCGTCGTAGAAGGAGCTGGAGATGAGCTGCCCGATGAAGTCCACCACGAAGGTGGCCATGCCGATCAGCACGAACGCGTTGGTCACCGCGTTGATGGTGGTGATCAGGTCCACCTCGCCCACGTCGCCCTCGCTCTGGTACTCGATGTACGTCCCCGCCCAGTCGCGCGTGATGAACGACTCGTCGTGCGTGTGCAGCGTGGCGCCCGGCGTTTCGGCCGCGGGGGTGAGCGACCCCGTGTAGATCACCTCCGTGCCCGGCCCCATGCGCTCAGAGGTCGTGTCGTGCTTCACCGTAACCTCCGTGCGCAAAGTCGTGTCGAACGGACGCCACGGATCGGGGTTCACGTTGGTGGTGGTGAACACGAGCCGCAGCTTGCTTCCCATCAGCCGGTGCGGCGCTCTTTTCTCCAGGTACACAGCCCCTTTGCCGGTCGCGGTGGGCGACGTGGCGTTGAGTTCGATCCCGGCGAGTTCCAAAATCTCCCCGTACGTCAGCTCCAGCGCGGACCCGTCGGATGATGGGCGGTGCTTCACCACGCGACCGGAGGGGAAGTTCACGGTGAGCTCATCCGGTTTGGCGCGCATGCCGAATGACGTCTCGACGTTGACGTAAAACACCAGCTTTAGCAATTCAGGGCGCGCGATGAACGCGTCGTTAACCAGCGTTTCCGTCGTCACGCAGTCCCCGCCCGCGACGAACGAGTTATTGTTCGCGTTTAAACACGTTCGAGTCACCGCGGTCTGCCGGAAATGCGTGTTGAGCCACACATCCTGCACGCCCACTTTCGTGAACTCGGGCGCGATGAGATGGTCCACGCACTGCGGGTCCGCGAAGGTCTGCCCGCCCCAGGTGACTATGTCCACGAACTCGTTGCCTCCCGGCGTGTCCGCGCAGTACCCCAGGTCCGCGAACGAGCCCCCGGCCGCGGCGGCGTAGTCCGAGGACTCCATCTTGGTCGTGACCACCGTCGTCGGCACCTCGAACTTCATGTAGTTGTGCGAGACGATCATGGAGAAGAAGGTGAAGATGGTGATGCACGACATGAAGAACAGGTGCATCATGATGAGCGTCTTGTCGTACGTCTTGACCAACTTCACGGTCTTGTACGCAACGGCATCCGCGACGCTCTCCTTGAAGCGCTCCATCAGGGAAGGCATGGTGGCCGTGCAGCCGCGCGACCGCCCGACGTCCGCGCTCGGAAACGAGACTCGGCCGCGGCCGAGAAATCAACCGCGCGCGCGCGCGAGTGCGGTAGCGCGCGCCCCCGCGGGCTCGAAAAAGACACGCCGCGGTGGGGCCGCGGAGCTCGTGTGCTGGCGCGCGGGTGACGGTTCCCCGCACCTCTGGGCTCGCGCGGACGCTCCGAAGGTCGACGTGCGCGCCGTCGTGTGACGCGCGCGGCATCTCGGACGCGGTAACAGAAAAAGTCACTACTACGAAAAAGTGGATTTTCCACTTTTGAAGACTGGTGCTCCACTAATAACGACCATTTTCGGAAGCTTTTTGAAGAAGTCCTCGCGAGAAAAAAAGGCACCCAAAAAAAAAAACCCGAAGGTCATGTCATGCGCGCGCGACCGCGACCGCCGTCGAGAAGACGCGAGGACGTCGCGAGACGTAGTCCTCTTCCGACGTGTGTATTACACCGTATGTACTTTCTCGTATATATAGATAGCGATACGCGCGCGCGTCTAAACGCCTTAATCTTCCTCTTCCTCGTTGAGCACGGCGTACATCACGACCCAGAACAGGATCAGCGTCGGCAGCGCGAGGAACGTCTCGAGGTCGTCCTCCTGCGCCTTCGCCGGCGCCGCTTTCTTCGCCTTCTTGGGCTCCGATTTAGGCGCCGGCTTGGCGGGCGCCACCGCGACGGACGGCGCCGGCCTCGACGCCGCCGCGGGCACGGTCTGCGCGGGCGCGGGCGCGGGCGGGCGCACGGGGATCGCCGGGATCAGCGCTTCCTCGGCGGCGATCTTAGCGCGCGCCGCCTCGGCGGCGGCTTCCTGCTTCGCCTTGGCGGCGGCGGCGTCGGCGGCGAGTTTGGCGCGCGAAGCCGCGAGGTTCTCGGCGGCGACGCGTTTAGCCTCCGCGGCGTCCGCGGCAGCCTTCTCGCGCGCAGCCTGCGCCTTAGCATCGGCCTCCGCCTTGGCAGCCTCAGCCTTCGCCTTCTCCGCCTCGCGGATCGCCTCGGACTTGGCCTTGGCGTCCGCCGCCGCGCGCGCCTTCTCGGCTTCGCGCGCCGCCTCCTTGGCCGCCTTCTCCTGGGCGCGCGCGGCGGCTTCCTCCTGCGCGGCGCGCTTCTTGGCGGCGAGCTCAGCCTCCACCTTGGCCTCGTTCGCGCGCTTCGCCGCGGCAGCCTTCTCAGCCTTCTCGGCGTCGGACGGCGCCTTCGCCGCCGCCTCCGCCTTCGCAGCCGCCTTCGCAGCCGCCGCCTCAGCCTTCTCGGCGTCGCGCGCCGCCTTGGCGGCGGCGCGCTCCTCCGCCGCCGCCTTCGCCGCCGCCTCCTTCTCCGCCTTCGCGGCGGCCTTGTCGGCCTCGGGCTTGGCTGCCGCCGCGGCGGCGCGCTCCGCCTCGGCCTCGGCCTCGGCCTGCGCCGCCGCTTCGGCGGCGGCGCGCTCCGCCGCCTCCGCCGCCTCGGCGGCGGCCTTCGCCGCCTTGGCCTCGGCGGAGTACTCGCCGAGCTCGGCGTACTCGCGGAACTGCCTACCGACATCGCTGAAGTCGACATCCTGCGCGGCGCTTCCCGCGCCAGCCTTGTTCGCCTCGGCGCGCGCGAGCAGCGCGGCGACGCGCGCCTCGGACTCGGCGGCGAGGTCGCGCTCCTTGGCCACCTTCGCGGCTTCCGCGGCGGCGCGCTTCGCGTCGATCGCGGCGAGACGCGCGGCTTCAATCTCAGCCGCCTTCGCCTTCTCGCTCGCCACGAGCGCTGCTTTCTTCTCGGCGATAACAGCGACGCGCTCGGCGTCCTTCGCCTGCTCCGCCGCGCGCGCCTCGATGGCTTTCACGCGGTCAGCCTCGCGCTTAGCATCGCGCTCCGCGCGAGCCTTCGCCTCGGCAGCCTTCTCGGCGGCAGCCTTCTCGGCGCGCGCGCGCTTCGAATCCTCGAGGCTCTTGGACTCGGCAGCCTTCTCGCGCGCAGCCTTAGCCTCCGCCGCAGCCTTCGCCTTCTCCGCGGACGCAGCCTCGCGCTCCGCCTTCGACTTCTCTGCGGCGGCGACGCGCTCCGCGCGGGCCTTCGCGTCAGCCTTCGCCTTCTCCGCGGACGCGGCATCGCGCTCCGCCTTCGCGGCGGCATCGGCCTTCGCCTTCTGCGCCGCCGCGGCGTCGCGCTCAGCCTTAGCGGCGGCATCAGCCTTCGCCTTCTGCGCCGCCGCGGCAGCCTTGTCGGCCTTAGCGGCGGTATCAGTCTTCGCCTTCTCCGCGGACGCAGCGTCGCGCTCGGCCTTCGCC
>Ga0209652_1002436_pt1 | contig 14382 bp, 11 predicted proteins | sample SaaInl74LU_5_DNA_FD_184641 | JGI IMG/M metagenome (GOLD analysis project Ga0209652, IMG submission 184641) | Marine microbial communities from expanding oxygen minimum zones in the Saanich Inlet - ESP_74LU_5_DNA (SPAdes) (version 2) | ecosystem: Environmental > Aquatic > Marine > Intertidal zone...
CTTACGCAGTTCATGAAGGACCAAGGTGTCCCTAATGAGCCAGAGGCCTTTAAGCCTGATCAAACCACCGTGTTTAGCTTCCCTGTTAAAGCTCCAGAAGGATGTGTGGTGACTTCAGATATGTCTGCAATTGAGCAGTTAAAAATGTGGCTGGCGTATCAACGATCATGGGCCGAACATAAGCCTAGTGTCACTATCAACGTAAAAAGTTCTGAATGGATGGCTGTGGGCGCATTTGTCTACGAGAATTTCGATGAAATGTCGGGTGTCTCATTCCTGCCATTCGCAGAGCATACCTACCAGCAAGCTCCCTATCAGGACTGTGGAAAATCAGATTACGAAGCCATGCTATCTATCATGCCTGAAAGTATCGATTGGACCAAGCTTGCAGCTTATGAAGCAGAGGATAACACCTCTGGTAGTCAAACAATGGCCTGCTCAGGTGACTCATGCGAAATCGTAGATCTGACCGCCTAAGAGTACAGCCGTTTGAGGAAGGCTACCAAGCCTTCTTCGACGGGCGGCTGACCTGCAACTACAGAACCGCTTCCACTTTCTACAAAGAGTGGTTGCGGGGCTTTAACGCCGCATACTTTGAAAACAGGAGTTGTCATGTACAAAGAGTTTCAAAAGGATGACTTTGAAAAGTTTGATGAAGCAGCCCGCACAAAAGCTAAAGCCTTTTGGACCTCGCAAGGGTATTCTTGTGAGGATAACCCTGACGAATACGCTGTAGATCTTATCTGTTCTAAAGATGATACGAAGTTCTACTGTGAGGTTGAGGTTAAGCGCCCTTGGCACGGTGTGGCATTTAAATTCGACAGCTTGCACATACCTTTGCGCAAGAAAAAGTTCTTAGACAAACCTACGCAGTTTATGGTCTTCAATAACAGCCTTACTCATGCCGCTGTTGTAAGCCGTAAGACAATTCTCGCATCACCTACCGTCGAAGTTTCTAATGTTAAGATTAGGCATGGAGAACGGTTCTTCAACATCCCAAAAGATAAAATAATCTTTGTCGCAACTATATAGGAGTATACTATGACAGAAGCAGTAGAAAAAGCGTTTGAAGACGCACAAAGCAACCCCCTAGAGGCTGTAATGATCCTGGGTCTTACTGAGAATGGCGGGCTAACTATTAACTCCAGCCTAAACAACATTGCAGCAATGCACTGGATGCTGAACAAGTCTATCTTTGACATTAACGTATACCAAAATAACTCCAAACCTGAAGAACAGGCTGAAGAGCAAAAAAAGGAATAAAAAAGCCCCCAGGCCATTGACCCAGAGGCTGCATTTCTTATATAATAAACATGAGAAGGCGGTTTGGTCACTGCCCTTTCAAGTTTAGTGAGAAGCCCCCTAGTTCTGCTAGGGGGTTTTCTTTATTGTGGGAGAAGGTTTAGCATTTGACTTTCGATATTCTTCTTACCTTGTTGCACCGCACCTTCAACTGTTGCTGCAGTTTCAATTAAGGACATCATAAAGTCCTGCTCAGAGCTTTCGTCTTCTTCACTGTATATACCTGACCTAATTGCCCAAGCGTATAGTAAATCCATCTGTTCCTGAGACATACCTTTGTCAGGGTCTGGTATTACCTTTCTAGCAATCTCCAAAAACTCGTCAGCATTAGACAGTAGGGTTTCGCCTAGACGCACAGAAGCTGCAGGATTTATTTTGTCATTAATAAAACCTGTAAAACTGGCCCGAACCCTAGCACCTATTCTGCTCAAGGCACCAAATGTCAGAGTAACCAGCTTGTTTGCGGCTGCTATAGCCTCAGTCTTATCCGCAGTAATAGAGTTACCTGCACCTGACGTTGCTTTTCTAGTACCCACCTGAATACCCATCAAGTCTAGATATGTCTCAAACGCTTCTGCAATTTCAGGTTGATCTTTGTATACCAGGCGGGCTTTGTCTAAAAAGTTAGTAACTCCACCAAGTTCTTGCTCAATCTTAGCAGCGCTAACACCTCGTTGATCTGGCATCTCCCGTGTTGCTATCAGGAACCGCTCTCTAAAGAAGTTACTAAACGAAGCTTCTATACCTTTTTGAGTGGCCTCACGACGTGCAGGATCTGCAATAGCATCGACTTGATTTAATATGTCTACAAGCTGTCCTGCAGGCTTTCCATCAACCTGTCCCAAAGACTGCTTGTCTGCAAACAGATTGTCTAAAACAGCTTGCGTATTAGGTAGCGCCTGTCCTGTAGAACCTGCAAAGAAACGATTAAGCGCACTGGTCTGCAACTGTTCTTCTGCTGCTGATAGTTTAGCTTTTGCAGTGTCTATCCTAGCAGCAAGCTCTGGAGAAATATTCTGCATCCGTGTCATTGTGCGCAGGAAAGACCTGATTTGATCGGCTGCAGGCTTTGTAGCAGGATTTCCGTCTAAAAGACTTGCCCGCTCCATTAGCTTCTGACGCACTCCAGCAAAGTCTACTTCATTAAGCGCTTTACCTGCCTGTGTATCCAAAGCAACCACAGCATCTGCAATAACGTAATCTACTACATCATCCACACTGCCACCCGCATCGGGTAGCATTAAGGTGTCAATCATGTTGCTACCCTGAAGGCGATTAGCATCTGTAAGTGCGCCCTCAACCTGCTGACGGGTAGCGTCCAGTGGCCCTGGTAAGTCTAAGCGACCTGCAGAAGAGTTATTTACACGATCAAGTTCCTGTAGAACCCCACCGTCTCGCCAGTATTGTGAGAACTCATTCTTGTAGTAATCCATGGCCTCTGCTGCAGAAGCAATCTTGCGGATCTGTCCTGTTTCATTCAGGTACTCAATCGCATCATCATCAATTAGACGTTTTATTTCCAAGAGATTTTGTAATGCCGAAGTTGCCTCAAAACTACCATCCCGTTCAAGTCGGGATAATGTGTCTACAAGGTTTGGTCTTACGCTAGTGTACAAGTCTTGGAATGTAACATTGTTACTCAAAAACTTAATAGCGTCAGCTTCATCCATCTCACTAACAACGGCAAGTAAATCACCAAGCTGACTGTTTCCTGGCTTCTTGGGATTGCCTGCGTCTAAGAATGATTTGTTAAGTACAGAAAGTCTTTCGTATAGGATTTCCCCAAACTGCTGACCTTCTGCATTACGAAGATTTAGACGACCACCTTTGATTTTACCAAACAGTTCGTCCTTTTTCTGCGTCATTACTGTATTAGCTTGGCGCAATTTATTAACAATGCTGTCCATACTTGCGTTTTTATCAAGTACGATAGACACACCATCTAAATCGTTTAGCTGCTCAATCTTGTTGCCAAAGAAAGGATCATTATCAACTTCTTCTGCAATACGTGCGCTAAAGTTTGTGGCCTCTGCTTCCGCTGCAGCAACACCTTTCTGAGCGTCAATGATTGGTGCGTTAGCTTCTTCTCGCAGGATATCCCCTGTCTGGTTTACCGCATCACTACCGCCACGGGCTTCCACCATTTCCCCTGTTTCATCAACAAGAGATTGGGACGGACGACCCTGTACAGTAGCAAGCTCACCTGTAGTGTTCTTGTTGCCGATAACACCTTGTTCTATTGTGCGGGCTGCTGAAATAATACGACGTGCGGTTTCAGTATCATTGTTTTTAACTGCCCGTTGTACGGCTGCTAGAGTGCTTAGACCAATCTCAACCTGTTTACCATCGACCTCCATAATAACATCTTTGTTATCTGAGATGTACTGGAGCAACTCTCTTTTAATCTGGTTAACTCGTTGCGCAGAAGCACCAGGCTCTGCCGCAACCGCAAGCTGGTCTAATACGTTATTAACGAAAGCTTCCTGCCGTGAATTTTTACTAAGTACACCTGTAATAGTACCCGCACCAGAAAACAGATACACAACTTTTGTAGCTGCTACGGCGGATTCAACGCCAGTTTGCAGAACTCGTGCGCCAAACAATGCATCCGCTAGGATGTTAGCCTTTTTAGCCATTATCTGTTTGTACTGCGGATCTTCTGGGTCTACCGTAATGCCTTGCGACAACGGCAGCATAGCGTTTTCACCTATAAACAAAGTTTCAATGTCAGGATTTAACGCCGCTGCCATACCTGCTTCAGTACTAAGTATCTTGGTAGTGGATGCTACTTTAGGCGCATACCGCATAAGATATTGAGAGGCTTCTGCAGCGTTGCTCACACCGCCTAGTTTGGCAGAAATACGGCTCAATCCCCGTTCTAACCAATTGCCTACCTTTGTACCTGCAGAACCCCCTACAATAAGTTGGGAGCCTTCTAAAGCCACACTATCAAGAAGACTGTTTGAGTCCATTGGAGGCGAAGGGAATACATCATCAACAAATCCGACGGTATCAGATGTCATGTCGATATCACCGATATCCATGCCTGTGATTTCTTCCGTGGCATCTATCGCAGAGTTAGCAATATCGTTGCCTAAAGCATTTAGATAATCATTCCCCGCTGCCAGTACCTGCACAAGGCCCTTAGCGCCCTGGATAATACCATCATCAATATTGTCCGTGAAATCTAAGCCAGGATCAGTAAAGGGTAGAATGTCGGGAATAGGGATGGCCTTCCCTTTATAGGTAGGCTGTCCTAATGCGCTTGTCTCACCTAAAGCAACGTAAGACTCATATAGACGCATTGCGGCTTCACGACCTTCTGGAGTTGCAGCAAAGCTATCGTACATGCTTCTAGACAACTCAGGAAGCTCTGCAGTGTCCGTAAACACACCTGTCATTTTAGCTTGTGCAATTTGTTCCGCAGTAGCGTTACCAGGAACTAAAACTTCCACACCACTTTCATCCGTAATCATCTGATAGTCAGAGGGGGCTACTTGTTGGCGTCCATCAGAATATGTAAATATTTTGTCCGCTGCAGTGCCACGAACTCTTTCTGTTGGCTTTTCTCCGAACCCAAATTGATACCAAGGCCTATCTGTCTCTACCTGAAAATCCGTAGGGAAGAACTCTGGGTATAAACCTTTAAGCCTATCAAACTCAGCGGAAGCTTCCTCATTGATATCCAATATCCCTGGTATCATGCTTACAGGATTGTCATTAACTACTTCACCTGTAAACGGATCTACACCCATCATTTTGATCATAGATTGGCGATCTGCAGCTTCTTGCTGTACTGCAGGATCAATAGTTTCTGGCTCTGCCACAACGACAGGCTCAGGAGCCGCAGCACTAGGCTGTGAACCATTTAACTCTTCTAATGTAAATCCTGTGCTAACAGCAGGCTCAGGCTCTTTAGTTACTGTAGGCTCTACAACAACATCGTCCTGAGTTTCATCTTCCTCAGTAGAGACGCCCAGTTCTTCTAGTGTAAAACCTGCCATTTTATTCTCCAATCACGGGTTCGTATGTTCCGTCTGCGCTACGTTGGAAATCTACAGGTTTTCCTATCGAGTTTTTAAGCCTTGGATCTCTATCTGCCATAGCCTGCGTAATTATCACACCAGGTACAATTTCTGGTACTTCTGGTGGCGTAGGCTTAACGACGGGTGCTACAGGTTGTGCAGTCATCGTATTGGAAAAAGCTGTCGTAAGCGTTGGCTCATTACGAGTTTTTACAAACTCAGTGAAGTTTAGCGGTGTCGCCGTTGGATAGAACCCGTACTGGTTTTTAAATCCTGCAAAGTTTGGATTTGTATTAAGTGTGGCTACAACCCTATCATCATAGTTTTGTACTTTAGACCGCATGTAATCCCGCAGGTTTTGCTCAAAGGCTTTAACGCTGCCCTGAGTTTCTAGCATCTGCGTCAGACGCTCAAAGTCTTTGTTGGACATTGCATTGCCAGACTGACCTTCGATGCGACCTGCTCTGAATGCTAGGATGATCATAGTTGCTTCAAACCTAGCTGTATCATCCGCAAGATTTTGTACGTCTTGTGATACGATAGCATCTAGGAAGCTTTGATCACGGCCCTTTGCCTTCATAGCTTCTACTAACTGGTCTTCTGTAATGTATGTTTCGGGATCACCGTTATCTGCGTTTTTACCTTGCATAGCAGATCCTTTAAACAGGTTTTCTGCTACGGTTAGTACACTTTCCGTGCCACGAATTGAGCTTGTAATAAACTGTGCAAAATCGCCACCTGCGTTACGCACCATTTCGTTATTAGTGGCAATAGATATGGCAAGTTCAGAGTTACGTAGAGCCTCTGCAAGGTTAGCATTTTGTGTTGCTAGTTCCATGCTGTATTTCTGAACTTCAGTACGGGCAGTTTTAAATGCATCTAGCTGAACTTCAGACATCAAGGACACAGTACCTTTGCCTTGCAAATCTGGTTCTACAGGAGTTAGGCCACCTTCACTATCCCGTCGTGCTAGGATGTAATCTTTAGTTCCATCCTGTAGCGTAATAACCGCATCAATAACTGCCGCTGTATCGAAGCCTGCAGCGATTAAGTCTGACTTAGTTTTTAGCTTAACCTGATTATCTAGAAGGTTATTAAGTTGTGTTATGACGCTTTCAGGCGCATTCTCTGAACTTGCTAGTTCTAGCGCTGTCTGTGCTTCTGCTACACTATTCACGTTTTCTGCATAACTTCTGAAGCTCTTAGAAGTCTCTTCCAATTTCTTAGCTTTTGCGTCGGCAAACTCTCTGATCAGATCTCTATTAATTGGACTAATATTACTGTCTGTTTGCATAACCCGTAGGACTTCAACACTTAGATTATCCAGAGATGCTGTATTAAATTTTGCTGCGGTTCTAGCATATTCAATTCTTTCTGCAGTCCTCCTAATTTCTGAGTCATACGCTAGTGAGTTATTTGCTATACCTATGAGTTTATCATTGGTCATACCTGACAAACTTCTATAGAACTCTGTTTCTTTCTCTTTGATAACTGTTTCTAGAGAAGCCAGCATATCTGGAGAAGTACCCGCACCTGCCTGCATACCTTTAAGTACTGCTAATGGTAGGCCATTCATTTCTTCAACAGTCATAATGCCTCTGGCACTAGCCTGGGCAACTTTTAAAATCTGATCAGCTTGATCAGGGTACTGCTGCTGAAAGCCTGCATAATTAGCTTCTGTGATATCTCCCCAAGGTACATTCTTGCCTTTACTATCTAACAATATTTGTGCGTCAGCTTTAGAGGCAGGTGAAATGTTTGGAGACTTAATAAGTCCAGCAAGATCACTTACCTCCATACCAGACAGATCCTCAAAGGTGGGGTTCTGAACAGATAGGGTTGCAGACCATTGCTCCATGCTATCAGCTAAAGCTGCGTAGCGACTGTCCGTACCTGCTTTAATACGAAGCTGCGCAGCATACTCAGAAGCAAGTTCTGGAGTATTGTACTTTGTCTTAGCTTCCATGATGTCAGGTAGACGTGTCTGGAATAAAGGCTCAGGGCCTGTGTCAGTTTTAGCTTCAGGTACTACCTCTGCAGCGGGGTCTGTAGCGGGGCCTGTAGCTTCTAGATTGTCTACAGATTGCGCAGGAGCATCTCCCGTAGGGGTTACGGCACTTTGTCCGCTATCACCGCTTTGAGATAAAAGGGCATCCGTCTGTTCTACAACAGGCTCCACTGTAGGAGGCACGACGGGGTCTACTGTAGCAGTAGCTGTACTATCGGAGGCGGGCGGAACAACAGGTTCTGCGGTTAGTGCGCTAGAAGTACTAAAAAATCCTTTAGGGTTAACCGCTAGTGGGCCATCATTACTGACGTAGGTTTCATACGCCTTGTCCGCCCCAAAAACTTGGATGTCTGTTAAGATTGTATTAAATCCTGCAGACGTAACAGAACCCGCATCCACACCAGCAACACCTGCTAGACGTGCAACAATAGCATTGGCTGCGTCCTTGTCTTTTTTATCTTTTTTATCTTGGTCCGCAGCGGCCTTTGCTGCAGCGGCAGCATTAGCTTTTTTAAGCTTTTCTTCGTCGTACTTTCGCTTGTCGTCTAGTTCCGCCTTCTTGAGGGTAGCAGGAACGTAGACATTAGCAAAACCAGTTGCCAACTCACCTAATGCATTACTCTTAGGTCTGTATGATGCAGGATTTACATTACGCCAACGGGCCATCTGGCTGCTCCTCTTCTACGGGTTCATCTGCCATCATGCCAAGCATAGCAGCCTGTTCATCTTCGGAAGCCTGACCTTCTACAGGATCTTCTGGTGCGCCCATTAAGCCACCAGCGGGCATAGCTGCAGGCATAGCTTCCTGCTCTGGAGCATCATCATCAATAATGCCCAGCGCTACTTTAAGAAGTGTTGGTGTCATACGAATACGATCAGGGTTATTAATACCCATCTCATAGTTGTATTCTTCATCATCTGCCCAAATCTGAATGTATCGGGCTACTGGACCAGCAATTAGGATTGCAAGATCAATCTGAAACTTACCCTTGGCGATAGCTTGCATAAGCAAACCAGACACAATGGCAGTGACAGGTGTTTTGATTTCTAGCAAAGAGTAAAGAAGTTCTGCCTGTTCTTCCTGCGTGATCCTGTCAATCATATAGGCGACAGCTTCATCGTAGTCAGTAAGATCAGGTGGACGATGCCAGGGGTAATTGCGGGTATCTGCTACTAGATTAGCACCAGGAATGGGGGCTTCAAATCTCATCTTCGTCCTCTTCTTCTTCTGGCGCAGGATCTTCCTTCAGGCTTTCTGCAAAACCATCAAAGTACTCTGGCGTGTACATAATCTCACCGTCAGTTACTTCTGTGAGATTTTTAGGCATTTTACCGTCCATAAAGTTTTTGATGGACTTGGTTACGGCGTCATTAAAGTTCATGATAGCTTCCCGTAGTTAACCAGTAGGTAACCGTGTTCGTCTTCGGTAACCGCATCTGGGTGTATTTTCTGAATTTCTTGGGCAATCACACCTACTGTTGGACACTTATCTGCGCCGATGCGTTTGGCTTCATCATTCCAATCCCAGGTGTAGGTTCTGATACCATTAATTATGCCCTTAAATTCAATATTTTCTTTTAGGCGAATATCCGAAGACGTAATCAACGCTGCACCGATGCTACCGATAGCACCCCACATACCGCTGCTATCACTACTGCTACCTGCAGCCGCTTGGATCTCTGCCATAAGCACACGGGCATCAAGTTCTGCTTCCGTCTGAGCGCCCTTAAAGTAGTAGTCCAACATGCTATCTACACGATCCCAGATGCGATTAAGGCTTTCCTGGTTAATGTCTGTAGCGTTCTTAACATCGGCAGCATACGCATCATACTTCATGCCTGCGTTTGCTTCTGTGACCCGCTGACGCCAATCACTATTATACTTATCAATATTGTACTGCATGGTGGAGTTGTACCGCTCACGACCATCTGCCATGGTTGCGTTAAACTCAGATGCATCATTGATCTCACCTGCATTAAAGCGGCGCATACTGTTAATCATTTCGGTATTGTAGCGCTGGGCCTGGAACAGGATTTCGTCATAGAACATAGCCATGTCGTTGCCCTGCTCTGCGTTAAAGATACGAGCCGCATTAACCGCTGCCTGATCGTTAAAGAGTGCATCAACCATAAGCTGAGTGTTCATAACTTCAGCCTGCTGTTCATTATCTAGGTTACGGAGATCCATCTCCATAAAGTTTTTAGCATTCTGTACTAATGCAGCTTGGCGTGTATCAAGGTTAGCCACTTCAAACTTAGACAGGATATTCATCTTGTTGATTATAGACTGCTGCTTGTTATCCATATTCTTAACAGTCAGCGTCTGGAAGAACATAGCTTCCTTCTCAGCAACACCTAGCGTAGCTTCCATAATGGCGTTAGACATAGCGGCAGTGGCTGCTGTACCTGTAACACCATCAAAAGCCATAGAACGGCTGATTTGTCGGGCCATTCCCTGCGCCCACGCAGGAATAATAGGATTGCCACTACCGTCTTTAAACTCTTCTGAGATCAGTTTCATCTGTCCCAGAATAGTGGCTTTGCTGTCTACACCCATCTCACCTTCACGGGCCAGCTTGTCTGCTAGAAGCTTACCAGCAACAGTAGATGTATCGATGATCATGGATGTATTGATGGAGGCAAAGTCATTTAATGCTTCACCTGTGACGTTAGTGGTGCCGTCGGCATTAACGCCTGTAGCAGCACCCGTCATATCAATTTGATTGCCATCAGGATCTAGAGTAGCGTCTGCGCTTACTGTCCCTGTAACAGCATCTACTGTAGCATTTGGATTGTTAATAATACTGTCTGCGGTTGTATCGGCAATTACTGTCTCTGTAGTACTTGTATCTACGTTTTCGATAACAGCAGTATCGCCCACAAGCTCAGGATCTACTGTAGGATCTTCGCCTAAGCCGTACTCACCGTCAATTGATGTACCTTCTGCCTCTGGATCAATAAGAACATCATTCATCTTAACCAGGTCTGCAAGGCTCATGCCTTTGCTTGCCAAGTATTCGGTAGGGTTAGCTAAGAGCTTTTGGATTTCTTCGTTAGACGTTGCAATACCTGCAGCAACTGCCATGGCAGCAATATTTTCTGTACTTAGTTCACCTGTAGTTGTGCCACCACCTTCTCCGCCTGATCCTCCGCCAGGATTAGAATTGTCTGCAGCTTCCTGCATAATAGCATCGGCTTGATCGTTATCACCACGATCACGGGCTTCCTGGGCTTTCTGCTCATAACCAGTAAGTCCAGTAACAGGATCTTTTACGGATAGCGCATCAACAACTTTACCACCGTCTACTTTTACTTCATAGGGCATGCCAAGAAAGTTATAGGAGTACTGAAACCCATCTGCATTTTCGTACACCTGTCGCCCATCAACTACCTTTGTTGTATCTACTTCTGGGTCTAGGTTGTTTGCCCAACCTGCGATCTTACCCATAATACCCATGGGAGTAGCGAAGCCTAACAGTTTAGAAACACCTTCTGGTGCTTTGCCTTTTACTGTGTCTTTGTCTTTGGAAAAGATAGATACGCCATCTCTAAAGAAGCTGGAAGCTCCACCTGTGTTTAGGGCAGCACCCGCTACAATCTTATTAGGGTCTTTGATAGACGGGTTTAGATCCATCAATTCTTTAACAGTTTTACCAGAACGGGCTGCGATTGCACTGAGGGTGTCGTCTTTCTTTACTACATATCCTGTGCTTTCAGAGTTAGCAGAACCTGAATATGTGGCACTACCAGAAGAGTTTGTTCCACCATATCCTCCACTACTGCCCGTATTGGCAGGAACTGCAGATCCTGCATTACTACCGCTGTCATACGTCAGTGTACCGCCTACATACGAAGCGCCATCGTTAGGCGTAAATACGTTAGCGACGCTCTCAGAGAAGCTATTACCACCCCCAAATGTATCTGACCAAAAACCCATTATAGTTTTTCCTTCTCTGCTTCGCAGTTCCGAATGCGATCTCGTGTTTTTATGTAGTCGGTAATAACCGCAGGTATTGCGTTAGATCCTTCGGGAAGTGCGTCTAATTCATCAGCCAACTCTTGATTAAACTCTTCTGAGTAGGTGAAGAGCGGCGGGCAGTACACTTCTAGCTGGGTTCTATAAACCGTCTCTGCGCAGCCTGTCAGTGATAGCACTGCGGCTGTTAGGATTAAAATCTTCATGTTCTGCCAACGCCTTGTAAAAGTCTTTAGCCTTGTCTTTGGCCTGTAGTTCATCGGCAAGAACCTTACTCTTCTCAATCGTCTTTCCATCCTTACGCCCTAAGACGTACAAGATAGGAAGCATGATGCCTAAAGCAGCTATGATGTAGAGTTTGATCTTGCCGAATATAAACATTAGTGGATGCCCTCTTTGTGATCCTTGAAGCGACTGTAGGCGACAAGGGCGATACCGCCGATGGCACACAGCAGGAACAGTGTTTTCATGCTTTCGCTGTAAGGAACCAAAGCTTCTATTTGAGGTGCGATTTCACTTAGTGCTGTAGCCGCACCAGCCACTCCTGCACCCGCCATAGTCTTAGACTTAGCTAGGGGCTTCGTAGAGGCCGCTGCAGTGACCTTTTGTGGTCCTATGGGTCCACCCTCATCAGAGGGCAACTTTGCATCACGGCTGAATACAGCGGCTTCTGCAGCCCGTCTGCGGGTTAAGCCGTTAAGGACCGTAAGCTTGCCGCCAACACGAGCCTTATTCCAGCGCAGTATTTGTTCAGGGCAGTCGTTATAAAGACCTTGGTTCAGCTTTTTTAATAGCGTTGATGATCGAAAATTACCTCCGCCAAGGTTAAAGACGAATGAGACTAATGCATCGTACTGCCCTTGTGTCAGCGGGACAGAAACGTACCGCTTAACATCAGCCTCTGAATTACGAAGATCTTCACGCAAACGAAGTTCAGCTTCATCCTTAGTGATCTTCATTCCTGATCGAACACCTTTGGTGCTTCCCCAGCCGATGGTCCACTTTCCAGCACTACATTGGTAACTAGAAATCATTCCATCTTTTTGGATTTTGTGCAGGCCTTCAAACCGTTTTATAAGTTCAATGCCTTCGTTTGAGATTGTATCTGGGTGCATAATTTTACCGTGTGGTTGTGTAAGGCTGCGCAAATCCGCCCAGTTGAGCGCCACCTGACATTTGTGTTGCAGGAGAAAGTTGCCCCATATTGACGTTACCGCCCATTCGGCGTTGTAGTTCGCCCAATTGCGAAACGCTCTCGTTAACATTGATTACTTTAGATCCAAGATCACGGCCTTGTGCGTCCATGGCACGAAGCATTAAGTTTCCGCTTGTATCCATTTCACGCATAATGGTGTTGCCATTTGCATCAATGCTGTTCTTAATTAGTTGCCCATTGTCATCAAATGCCTGACCAAGCTGGTTGAAGTTCTGGCGCATACCCATATCAAGATCTGTTTGTGTAGCTGCAATATTTGCAAGATCACGAGTTTGGGTAACCAGTTTAGTATCAATACCGCCCATACCATCAGAAAAGGCCTGTGTTAGGGTTTCCTGACCTGCAGCCAGGTTGTCTTGGTTAGTCATAAGACCTGCATTAACATCAGAGATTTGTGAACGCAGTGTTTGTCCCAGGATGCTCTGATTGTCTGCTGTTTGCTGGAAGCCACCAGTTACATCAGACTGAAGCTGTGTACCTGTATCCGCCAGTTGAGTAGAAAGGTTCTGTTGTCCTGCGGCTGCAGCATCTGCAGAGGTTGCCATTTGATTGCTAAGAAGATCTGTGGAGTTAACCATCTGGCGCTGCATGTCTGCACGGGTTTGGTTAGCCAGTGTAGTGTCATCAGAATAGCGATCTACATAGTTATCAAAGTTTGTGCGGAAATCGTCCTGTGTGCTTTGCAAAGCTGCCTGGTTCTCAAGCTGCGCATTAGCGTAGGTGTCCGCAGTGTTAGACATAGTATCAAGATTTGTCTGCAAAGCACCTTGGCCTTCCAGTACGTTAGCCTGGGTGTCTGTAAGCTGCGTCTGAGTATCACCGAACCCTGTAGCCAGGGCCTCACCAGTAGCAGCAAATCCTGCTTCTGAGGCAGCATTAGCATCCGCAAATTGGCTATTAATACCACCTTCAAGTTCGTTAAATGCTGTGGCTTGGTTATCGAAACCTGCATTGATAGATGTTTGTGCATCAGCATTTGCCTGGTCTACGGTATCAAACCGTGTACCCATTTGATCAAAGCCACCTGTAACGTCACCCGCTAAGGTTCCTAATGCTGTGGTATTACCCTGAATAGCACTAAGGTTAGTTCCCAGACCTGTACTAAGACTGTCGGCACGATCTTGATTAGCAGCATCAAAATTAGCCATAGCCGTATTCATGTCAGTAAAACGTGTACCCATATCGTTAGTCAAACCTGAGACAGAACTGTCCAGGGTGTTGAAACGAGTATCAAACGCATCATACCGCTTAGTAGCATCTGCATAACTGTCAGAAATCTGACCTGAGATGCCTACCTGATTATCTGCAAGGGCTTGGTACTGATCGTCACCTAAACCCGTATTTGTTACGTTGGTTGTATCACCGCCGCCACCGCCCATATTAGAACTCCTTCGTATGAACTTTGTCGGGCTGTTTGAACCTACGCCAATTAGCAGGAACTCTTTGCCCAAGAACTGTTTGTGAATGTTGCATCATGCCTCGCATGACTTTGATTGAGTGACCAAACGGCGCTATGAAATCCACGCCCCAAAGCTGATAGCGGTCATCTATTTTATCAGGGCGCTTCCAGACATCTTCATCAGGCATCCAGCGTTCTGATAGAAATTCTTCAGCCTCTTCCTCAGTAAGCCAAGCCCAGGATACAAAGCCAATTGGCTTGTCATTCTCGTAGAATAAATGGGCTTTGTTATGGATTAAGGGGAAGAGGCAATAGTGGTTAAACTCCACTAAAGTATAAAGCCTATGATCGTCTGATTTGTTAAAGAGATATAGGCAATCTAGAACAGTGTTCCTGTTCATTATTGCTGACCTAACTATGTCTATGGGATGTAATCAGTATAACACTTAGTTAGGG
>Ga0209652_1002437_pt1 | contig 14381 bp, 12 predicted proteins | sample SaaInl74LU_5_DNA_FD_184641 | JGI IMG/M metagenome (GOLD analysis project Ga0209652, IMG submission 184641) | Marine microbial communities from expanding oxygen minimum zones in the Saanich Inlet - ESP_74LU_5_DNA (SPAdes) (version 2) | ecosystem: Environmental > Aquatic > Marine > Intertidal zone...
TATTCAGCTTGTTCTATACTAGAACACCCCCAGTGCTGTGCGAGCTCCACCCGCTTCTAATAATTTGAGAATTGATTCCTTCTCCTTCTCTGGCATCTCAGTTCCTTCCAATGCAATCTTAAGTGTTGCAATCTGGTGTTCTGCTTCCACGTAACGCAATGCCACGCTTGCAAGCTTTTCTTTTGGCAAGGTGTTCACGAACTTCGTGCCTTCCTTATAGACCAGTTTAGAGGCCAAACATGAAGCAATCGCATTGGAGATATATTGAGCAGGAACGCGCTCGTGTACTTTGTCGAAGCTCATGTCAGCCATGGTTTGTGGCAAGTGAAATCTGAAGAGAGGTAGCAACTGTTCTTTGTCTTCTGCTGAGAACGATTCCAAAGCAACACTGAGAGAATCCGTAGCAGCATTCACTGCATCACTGACGACTTTGCTCAACTGTGGGAGTGAACCTCCGTAAGTCTCGAATTCACGGAACAATAGTTCTGCTTCTAACTGTGCATAATTGTGCAGCTTGTTCAGAACTTCGCTCACAATTTGATCTTTATTATCAAAGAACTCTTCTTCACTCAACATCATTGCCGCACATATTTCGTACGAAGACGTAATGACACCACACTTGTTAGCAGACGAGTCTTTCACGATCACAACGCCAGCTTCTTCGAACAAGTGTTGACGAGCTTCGTCAGTGACGAAGAGATTCGCACCTTCCACAATGAGAGGGGCTGACGGGGAACCATCAAGATTCAAGAAATGTTTGTAGTTGTGAATATTGATTGTGTTCGGTCGCCCACCGGCAGGAATAAATGCATCGGCCTGAACGCGGTTGTGCATACTGTTCCTAGCCTTCACTCCCTCTTCTGTATCTACCGTGTGCACAGCACCGCCTTCTCCAAGCTTTGATGGATTGAAATGATCGATAGGCAAATTATCATTGACAAGACGAAGAAGCTCATCCCAAGCGAGACCGTTGGGATCTTCTGCGCATCCAGTGCCATCGGCAATACCAACAACTTTGGCATTGTCACCGTACTCTCGGGCAAGGATCTTGAGCTCGTTACCAGCGACGTCCCCATCCGGACCGCCAGTTATCTTGATACTGAACGATTCTTGCTTTGGATCAATCTTCAAAACATGGCGAAGTGCCACATCAAGGTACACATTGACTCCTTCAGACGTCACTCCATATTCCTTGTGGTTGATACCTGCTCTTGGCTTTGATGACATGAACGCAGCAGGTGTATCATATCCTCTCTGTTTTGCCCTCTTGATCACCCAATTGATATCCTCTGGGGTGACTTGCTCGTCAGGACCCAAATAGAGGACCTCTTTCTTTCCTACAAAGTCAACCACTTCCTCCCTTGTCTCTTCTGTATCAACGATGAGATCCAAAATTGTATCGGTAAATGCCTTGACAGATTTCCTCATCACGAAGTCCTTTCCTGTCTCTGACATTCCAATATTATCAATCAAAACTACCGCTTTTGACCCTCCTTCTGGGATATCTTTGTTTTTCAGTTGCTGGGCAAACGCCAATCCATAGCATTCTTCGTACTGATGAGCCGACTCTAACGCGTACTGCTCTGGAGAAGCAGGGGTAACGAGACGCATACCACCACGTGCAATGTCACGAAAACGAGTATGATATCCATCAAAGCGACGTCCATGAACAAAAATGACACCGTATGGAGTTTCACGAGGTACTTCGTCTTCGGAGGACATGATTTTAGGGTCGAGACGAAGCCCGAGTGCATATCGGTTGTTCATGTAAATATTTGTGCGGAGAGTGTGCTTGACAATATCTGCAGAGGCATCAATGAGATGCAGCGGTATCAATGTTAGATGCAGATGAGTAATACAAGAACGTAAGCATTTGTTGAGTTGAAACTTACCAATCATTTTTGTCAATAAAGCTTGTGCAGAAGTGTCCTCAACCTCATTGTCAATGATTGACAACAGTTCCTTTGATTTCGCCTCCAACTCTTCATCGCTTAACGGTCCTTTTGGATTGAACCGCTCGAGAAATAAATCCACAATTGCAGCTGCGTGCTTGATATAACGATCTTTCGTAATTGTGTCAAGAATGTTTCCTTTTGAGAAAGCAATCGCGTTTTGTTTCGACATGATCGGGTGCATAATCGCTGCCATGGCGGTAATGATCTCTCCTCTACGCACACCAAGCCAAGGATGCGTTTCAAACACCAACTCCATTGTTGAATCATTGAGCCACTTGCATCGCTTAAGCTCTTGTTGAAGCAAATTAAAAGTAGCTTCATTACCTTTTGCACCATTCACAGGAGTCACCAACATGCGCAGCAGAGTGATGGTTCCATTATCTCCATCACTCACATTATCAAGATGAGCACGCATGACATCAAAGCTGTGTAGAAACAAAAGCTTGGTAGTCTGCTCTAAAGCATAGTGAGGAAGAGTATTGGCAAGTGCAATATCAATCCAATAGTGTTCATCGTTGTTCTCGTCAAGATAGGAATACTCAGTCGACACAGAGATATTATCACTTCCCGAAACCTTTTCAAACAGTTGCATCTGCGAAAGAAATCTCCTTGGATCACTCCTAAGAATGTATGACTCACTGCACTTTTCCATGTGCTTAATCAAGTTGTCTCTTTCAAAAGTATTGTTGGGTTTGGGATTAGGTCTCCCATATTCATCCTGAGGAGGTAAAGATCCATCCATCACCTGTTGTGCATATTCAAGAATTTGAGACCCTGTGAATGTTACATCTGTCTGGTGCTTGGATTCCTCTCCATAGACAAACAAGTTCAGACTCATGGAATCATCTTCAGCACTGTATATCTGAATACGACTGAGTGGCATGTACTCTTCCGAGCGCTGATTAAAGGGAAGCTCTTTTATCATATTTAACAAAAGTCCAGGCATCGTTCCTGGGCGGATAAACGTGAGAACCTGCCTTCCGTCTGGTAAGTGTGTCTTCAAATTCATGTGCATGTCCATACTTGCATCTTTGATTGCAGATATGGCTTTAATGTGATCAAGCTGAATGCAAAGAGAGATGTGAGTCTTATGCACAAGATGTGCACTTTTTATATTCACATCTAATTTCAATAATGAATGAACTTACTCTGAAAGACTCTGGCACTTGCCGAAAGTATGGTGCTGGCATAGTATTCAAAAACCAAGGAACAACGTTCTCGATAGATCGACTGACTTGCTGAGTCAATTCATGAACCATAGCAGTTTGCGTTACTCTTTGTATGTCAATATTCTGGGATGCCTGCCAGCTGCGATACTCGGAGCTGGTGTTATCTGTAACAGCAGTCGAGTGTGTGCGGAAGGTGGGGTCATCGATGCTTGTGAAAGCGCGACTTTGTTGGATTAGAAGACGCTTGGGAGCATTGATGCGGGCAGAAGTGCCCTTCTGAAGTGTAGCAATTCGAAGAATCATTGTTATGTTGTGTTCCTCGGTGGTGAATAGATTTCATTCCTTCTTCTTTGTACTACTTACACACTGATGGTAAATTTATGAGAGCGGCCAGTGTCCAACGGCTGTTCTGATGGAGATCAGAACAACAACATCATTGTTGACACGACGCCGGGGCTGGTGTTTGTTTTTGAAAAAAGTTGTTCCGAAGATTTTTGGTGAGAGCAAATAAATTGTGGCCCGCCAAAACCGCCCCCTAAGGAGATGGCATCCGCGGCTACCTTTCTGGCGTTGAAGAATCTAGACACCCATCTCAAGAATTGTTCTGTAACCGTCAACGGACATCTCGTCTCAGTGCGCCAAAAATTCAACTCTCTTGATGGCAACAAAAGCACGGCAAACATCAGTGTGAGAGTTGTGGAGTTGAAACGGTGAGCGATGGCACTACCTATGCGAGTAGACGACAATGAGCATTTTAACTAACGGTCATTAGAATCGAACTGTTCACTCTTTCAACGCCTCTTTACTTATGATAGCAACTAATATGGTGTCTGCACAAATTGATGATGCTCTTGCCAACTTGGCAACTGTAGCGTCAGCCCTCGATACTAACGAAGGAGTTGGAGCAGTAGAGGGAGGCAACAAGAGTCCAAATACCACAATGGAGAATGGCAGAACTACAAGTGCGTTGTCAAGTCCATCTGTAGCCACTGAGGGTGATAATGAAGCTGATAGAAATGATACGAACACAAGTAATGGAGTTCACAAGATGGGGCATCGTTTCCAGCCTACTCAAACGATGAATCAAGCTCCATCGGTGAATTCACATTCGTACTTTCAACGCACGTTGCCTTTTCCATCGCCTGGAGCTCAGCTAACTCATCTGCCACCACGAGTCCAGAACTACACTGGACATTACCATCCATATCATTCTTACGGTCCTCCGCCGACGTATTACTCTCATCCTCCGCCGCAGTCACCATCTAGTTCTTTGGAACAGGCACCACATCATTCTGAACTCGCCAAGTCGAATTTGTCGGAAACAGTTTCTAAGTCAAGTGAGCCAGAGGAGACAACCTCTAGACGCCGCAGGTCCACTGCAAATAAGCCACAACTTAGACCCAGACATACTTCTGACGATGTCAGCAGCGCACCTTCGAAGTCAGCATCTAAACCAGCATCAAAGGTCAAGCTATCATCCTTAAAAATGGCAGCAAGCATTGCACAAGAAGAATCCAATCAAGCCTCATCCTCTGATGACGACAATTCCTCTGAGGAAACCAAGGCTCTGAAAAAATCTCCCGAATACAAACGCCGTGCGTCCGCTGGCAAATGGACACCAGAAGAAGATGCAGCTCTTCGCCAGGCAGTAAATGCGAACTCTGGCAGGAACTGGAAGAAGATTGCAACACAACTCCCTGGTCGAAGTGATGTCCAATGTCTACATCGGTGGCAGAAGGTTCTGAAACCTGGGTTGGTCAAGGGACCTTGGACTCCACAAGAGGATGCTCTTGTGAGAGAACTTGTTCACAAGTATGGACACAAGAAGTGGAGCTTCATTGCGCGTCAACTTCATGGACGTCTTGGAAAGCAGTGTCGAGAAAGGTGGTACAACCATCTAGATCCCGACATTAAGAAGGGAGGATGGACTGAAGAAGAAGATAAGATCATTATTGAAAGCCATGCCACACACGGAAACAAATGGGCTATCATAAGCAAGTCTTTGAAAGGACGCACTGACAATGCTATCAAGAACAGGTGGAATTCAACGTTGAAGCGTGCCGTCGAGAGAGAGAAGAAGGGACTTGCACCCAAGAAGGCAGCCACTGGTGGGAGAAAGCGAAAGGCTGAGACAAGTCGCTCTCCTCTTCCGTCTTCCAAGTACCTAAAAAAGAAGGGTAAATCAGCAGATACCGTGCAAGTTACCAACACTGACAATGATGCTGCCCTTACATTGAGTGTCCTTGCCTCCGCAGCTTCGAGTACCAAGCAACGCACATCAGGAGCTGCGGACTCTTCATCTTCACCAAATTCGTCCCCCTTGTCAAGGTCGACAAGTAGAGGTAGCTTTGTGAGCCCTTCCCCGAAGATTTGCCAATTGCAATTCTATCAAGAGGAGGAACAGCATGAAGTGTCTGCGGCGTCGATGCCTGAATTGTATTTGCCAGAAGTGGAATCTGCACAGGCAGCGTTTGCTCAGTCTTCGGCGTATGAAAAGCAGGCATCTCTAGATGAAGCCAGTCTATTGATGGGCTTGAATAGGAGTACTCCGACTCCGCCAACTCAAGCATGAGTGGTCTCTTGCAACTTGGAGTTGCCAGAGCACCGAATAATTTAAAGAAAGAATGAGCTCCGATTGCTATTGTTGCCTTTGTGACGAACACAAAGTATACAATTGGAGCTATTAACTCAACTTTTGAAGTAAAGCAGTACTAAAGAAAAATTGCACATAGCCATTGCATAAATCTCTTCGCTGCTTTGGTAGACACCTCTTCATCTCGTTGCAAGTTTTATTCTTTGCAATGATCGTGACAGATTCAGCACCAACCCGACATTCATGTGAACGGAGGCTTACTAAACAGGGTGTATTTTTGTCTTTGAAGTAAACCTTGTGTTTAGTCCACGTACACACAAATGTCGGGTTGGTGCAATAGCAGGTGCATTTATATCACAGTATAGTTACTGACACAATTTTACCTCAAAATGAGAAATGAAAAAATGCTCCCAACCATGACAAAGACGAACAAAGCGCTGTCTTCTACCTCTGAGACAAGTGCAACTCTTGAGCGAGGAAAAGAATTCTCTTGACATTGGTCTTCATCGTCAGGCTAAGTAGCCAAGCTGGTTGAAGCCACGGATCATCACCATTCCATCCCTAACAGCAGCGCTCACAAATACACTCAAAAACCTCCTTGCGCTTTCTCGATCTACCTCTTGTCTGGTGCGGAGTACCACCTACACGTCTCAAGATTGTGAGAGATATTGGTCATAAAACGCCATTCACTCATCAAAATGACATGGCGATCGAGAGGCAGATCATCGCATGAGTTCTTTGTTGTGAGTTCAATAAATATTATATGTATTTCTCTTCTGGCTTGACTCGTGTCAAATTTAATCTCGGACCCATCCTCACTAACATATTATGTGTAATGATGCGCAGTATGTAATGTTTGCAGGGTTTCTTGCTGGATTCATATTCTATCTATGTGTTGGAAATTATCAAAGAGCTAAAAAGGCAATGGAAAGGCAGAGGCGGCGTCGGATAGAATTGGAAGAAGAAAAACGTGCTTTAGTGTATAGTCCTAGTGGGAGCATGCGGCGGAGAAACTTTACTGCAAATGGGGTAAATGATTCTCCAAGATCTGGATTTTCCGGAACATCTTCAATGTACACTGATGACAAAGGATTAATGATGGGAGTGGGAGGGGTAGATGTGCCAGGTCATCAATCTCACATGTTGTTGGGAGGAGATGGTATTGGCGCAGGGGGGTTTGGAGCAGCTACACGCAGAACCAATGCCCCACCTCCACCTCCTCCACCCAGAGATCTTCTTGATGATTACGAAGGGGGAAATAATCGCAATTTCAATTCAAATGCCAGCCAGGGGGAAATGAGTGTTTGACAGAATTGCTACTCGCGTGAGCACATGATGTGTCTACGTGGATTTGAAGGAATGGATGATGTGACAATATTCTCAACTGAATGATGATTTGTTTCCTTCTATCAACTTAATAAATTTATTCGTATTGCTCATCCAAGAAGGTCTACATTAAGTACCTTTGTTGTTCAATGATTTCCTTCCCACTTGTTTGTTTAATTGTAATTCTGAAGTGCAAACAAGTCGGCGATTCATCCTAAAGACGGAGACAGTTTCAGTTTCATTTGTTTACATCACAACCTGTTTCCTTAGCCTCTCTTCCAAATTCAAAACAAATTACATATTGTTTGATTTACCCTACATCCTCAAATTACTCCTTTTCAGCGGTTGTGGCAGATGAACTCTCAGCAATTTCCTTCTTTGTCGCCTGTGCCATCTTCTCTCCCTCTGCCAAACCCTCTTGGAATTCTTTTGGGACTTCTTTCAATTCTCCGGCCATTTTGCCTGCCTCTTTTCCAAGCTCAGCAAGCTTTTGTGGCCCTAGAAGGAATGCACCGGCAATAAGAATGATAGCTATCTCTGGGGCTCCAAGTCCGAATAGACCCATTGTTTGTACAGATGCAACAGAGCTGCGTTGCTTCTGAATAGCAATTGGTTGGTTGGATGCAATGTAGGCTTGCCCTTGTGTGAATGGCGATGTGGGTGCAACGGCCGATCTTTGTGCTCCAAAGGCGTTCCCAGGGGCGAAAGCAGATGTGTTGCCGAAAAGAGCGGCAAGTGAAACGATAGTGGCGGCAAAGGACTTCATCTTGATATAGTAGTTCTATAGATACGGTGTCGTGGCGAGCAGAGGATACGATAGATGTTTTTCAGCGTTATTATTAGCGTGGGATTTCAGTGACACCATTGATTGCGCATCACTTCAATCTTGAGCACGTGGAAGTCAAAAGTGGATTTGATGTCTTAAATATCTTAATACTGGTAAGTTACTTGAGGTACCTACACCCTAATGAGAGCCGTGCGTCTCCAGAACTGTCTTCACGACAATTTGCTCACTTTTTTCTCCTGAAGCCATCGTGATACAATTTGCATGAAGCAATGGAGCTCTGATGTTTGGAGTTACATACTCCGCTCTCCTAAGCAATAATACATTATGCCGCTCTTGCTTCGGCTGGCACATTACTATCAAACAAGATATTAAAAGAGGACGGGCTTCTTGTCAATCTCTTTTACGATGATGTCACATACGGTTGGTTCATACAACCCTATAAAAAAGCAAAAGAGTCCTCCATCCACGATGTTCGCGCCTTCCTCACAATCTAGTAGCAATACTCGTCAGATGGTGAGGAGGAGCTCAACAGGCCCTATCTTGCAGCATTCAAAGAAGAAGAGCAACTCTCCACCTCCAGTTCGCCGCAGGACATCGTTCACAACCATTTCGGTCAGAGAGTATGAGCAATGTCTCGGCGACTGCCCTGCCACCCAAGAAGGCGCACCGATATCGTTGGGTTGGGCTTATGAAGAGAAACAGTCAATATCTCTCGACGAATATGAAGAGGCAAGAAAACCCAGAAGAAGAAGAAGCGAGCTTGTTCTTGGGGTAATGGAAAGGAGGCAGAAGCTTCTCTCCGCTGGTTCTTCTTTTCTTGAGGTGATCCATGCTGAAAGAGCAGTAGCATTGAAAAATGGTTTGCTGTTCAGCATGACACGTCAGAACGACCAGAAGAAAAAGCCTGCCTCGCTCTCTAATCACAAGAGTTTCACTCCGAGGGCGGCTTGATTAGGAGAAGTCAATCTAGGAACAGCAGGACCGTAGTAGCCTTGTAATTATTTAGATATACATTATTATTTAGCTCAGGCTGTCTTCGCAAACATCGACTTGGATTTTTCTTGTTCTGATGGCGGCGATAAACCATTCATCCTACTCTCTCTATTTCGCTTGTGCTCTCTCTGCTTTAGCTGTTGATCATGATTTAACTTCTGTACAATATGTGAGTGGGTGTTGTTACCTGGCATACTCTCCTCCTTGCGTTGCTTCCAGTCTTTCTCCGATGCCATCTGAAGAAACTTGATTACTGAATATGGAGAACCAGATTCAATAGCGTATTCTAGGGGCAGCATGTCCCTGTTGTCTTCAATCTGCGGCAGACATATAAGGAATGGCAGGTGTGTCAGTAAAACACAAACATATGACATACACTTGATTCAACTCTATCATACTTACGTTAACCGAATCAGGTGCTGCGTCGAGCAAAAGTTTGAGTACCCACATCATGCCTTCGTCGCAACTCAATCCCATTGCGTCTGCTGCGTCATAAGTTGCATTATAGTTCTCACAGATAAGATGCGTTGGTGTCTTGCCTAAATTGTCTTTCGTGCTAGCTGCTAAAGTGTCCTTCTGGACCAGGTAATGCATCAGTCTACCTGAGCCACCCCACTGAGCTGCATAATGCAACGGCAACCGACCCATTTTGTCTGGCAATGTGACGCCGTCTGGATACAATAAGGCCAAAAGCTTGATTACTTTTCGAGGCGGGTTGTGTTTACAAGCAAAATGCACAATCTCCAGATGGTTTAAACATGAACCACTATTGCTCCTTGCTCCTCCAATACTCAAGTTATTCATTGTATTAATGATACGCTGCTCACTGGAAGATGGATTCCGCCATTGAGGAGGCGATCGAGGCTCAAAAACTGGCTGGCTTGCTTTAGTTCGGTCAGAAAAAGGTGATTTGATGAAGCGTTCAAGGTCATGCCATCGTTCATCAGCAATCATTTGCACCACCGCTTGTATATACTGCCGGCTTTTGGGCCTTATCTTTTCAATAGTAGCATCCTTACTGACAGGTGCAGAAACAGATGATTGAGACTTAAAAGTGGTACTGTCATCAAACTGCTCTAGTTGCGAGGAGAGAGCGCTTTTCACAACCTCTGGATGTGATGCCGCAAGCGGATTTGGGTGATTCATTGGAGGATCCCTCTTTGGCACTGCCTTTTCCTTTTCGTCTGCTGAATTCATCACAAATAATGCCTTTCATGCAAACCTCCTCGTCATTTGTAACCACGGCATGGTAAAACTTCGAGAAGGATTGATTAGCTCTCGCCACCATTATTTTGGCTAAGCAGAGAGGCTGCTCAGCAGTTTTCATCCTATCATATGTGTGATTCTAGTTTGCCTTAGACACAAAGCCCCTTCACGGTATCTTGGTTATCGTTTTATCCCTAGAGAGACTCATGAGCCAAAGCACAGGAAGGAACCTTTCTCCATACTACATATCATAAAAGTAGCCCCGTTTCGCTGTTTCTGGTAAGAAGTGTGGTAATGATGACTCTGACTTATTACCACGCACTATCCAAAGCTGTTCGTTGATCTGTCAAATGGCTGACATCTCCAAAAGACCCATCCAATCGATACTTTCCTCCATCGTGCTGACTAAATTTTGTGAGACTGGTGTATCCAACATATCCACGATGACCAAACTCGCCAGCAACACCGTAACAAGATGCTCCATGCCCAACGAATAGAATAGCCCCAATCAGTTTACTTCTTACTTTTCTTGCAGCGGTTGCTGACCGATTTGCACATGCTCCATCGCTGTATTCCAAAGGCAAATCTTCACGCATCATGACAGGTGTATAGGTTGAATCAATGGAAGGGAATTGTATTTGCAACTGTTCGGCATCGAGGAATTGAGGATTACGAGAAGAATTTACTTCGGCAATACCAGGTTCAATTTTGATTTGTATATTCAGTTCTGTTGCAATTGCATTTGCTGTCTCGACACATCTAATGTAGGGAGAAGATATGATATGTTTGATGTGATTGTCCGGTAGCATCATTCTTAGTCGCTCCGCAAGCTCTTTTGCGGCAATGTGGCCACTTGGTGAAAGGTGAGGATCATCAGATCTGTTATGATTGCACTTCTTCAGCCATTCGGAATCATCTGAGTCGATTCGTGCTCCATGTCTTGTGAGATAGACGACGTCTTCTGCCACAAAATCCATAATGCTTGCAAGCGAACGTGATTCCTTTCACCTTATCTCCTTTGCCTGGTATCATCGCCGGCGTCACCCTCCATTCTATGCCCTTGCCCTTCGTTACACTAAGTGCTATATTAGCTTGCAGCAACGCAACGTTGCCGTTGTCCGATGTTGCCTTTTACCTTTTATCCATCTTGTCAACAACCAGCCCCTCATGAAAACTTATGAGCTCATGCGCGCAGCTGACTCCATCATTCTTCACCACCATCACCATGGCGACATCTTGGTAGCGGTGAAATCAAAGAGCAAATAAACAGTGACACGATGGCAAACCCAATCTTCCTTCGGTCGACACTACTGCGACCTGCCATTCTTGTTGCTATTGCCAGCAGAGCACAAGCATTTATCAACATTGCTGGAACATGTGGGCAGCTGCAACATCAATATCAACATAATGGTGTCAGTAGTAGCCTGCCTCGTCAAGCACAACATCGGTTGGCGTCGTCATCTGTAGGTCATGATGAAGACACGATATTGCAGACGGTAACAGCTACTGCTACTTTTGAGAGCAGTATCGAGGAAGATGATGACGATGATTTCGAAGACGACGATGGTGTTGAAGACTCAGAAAGTAGTATCCAGCCCAGCCAATCACAACTACTATACAACGCTCTATCAAAATCAATCACATCTGCTCTGACCAGCCTAACCAAAAAGAAAGCGTCGCTAGAGAATGAACTAGCAAAAGCACAAAAGCTTGAAACAACAATGAATCGAGCTAATCTCATTGTTAGCAATCTATATCGGCTGCCACCAGGAACCACTGAACTCGAAGTTGAAGATTGGGAGAATGATGGCAACATTGTAAAGCTGGTGCTGAATACAAAAGATTATACAAATTTTCAGGAAGAGTCAGATGCATTATTTGCAGCGGCGAGAAAGATGAAGAGAGGATCGGCAGTTGTAGAAGAGTTATTAGCGAAAACACTGCAAGGGGAGGAAGCACTAAATGATGCCCAGATGGATTTACAGTCCATGGAAAGCTCTGTCTTAGACGAAGGCACAATGATATTGATACAAGAGAGGTTGGAACGTACAGCGAAGAAAACTGGTTGGAAACCTCCAAAGATTGAGCAATCTGAGGAACAATCAAAGCCACGACGAAATACGACAAAAAAATCACAAGGAAACAAAGCTCGCAAGCCCAACCCACGTGAACTCACCAGCCCATCTGGACACAAAGTGCTCGTGGGACGCAATCGTCGTGATAACGAGGCGATATGTTTCGCACTTTCAAAACCAACAGATATTTGGATGCATGCAAGGGGGTGCCCTGGAGCTCATGTCTTACTCTGTAGCCGCAGAGGCTCTCCGAAAGTAACTGATGATGACTTACAATTTGCAGCAGATTTGGCCGCGTTCTACAGTGATGCCAGGACGGAGCGTCGTGCAGAGATTACTACCGCTGAACCCAAGCATATTACGAAACCGAGAGGAGCTCCACCAGGTGCCGTAACTCTGAGACAGGAAGGCAAGACGTTGTTGGGAAAACCTGACGATGTTGCTGAGGAATTGAAAGAGGCCCGTGAGTTGAGCGGGGCGAACTGGAGCGAGCTTGGGTACCGAAAAGGGGGTAAAAGAGCAAATAACAAAAAGAAGACTGCTGCAGTAGAGAAGGAGACTGCAAAGAAACGAAGGGAGGAAGCAAGAGAAAACAATAAACGGAGAAAACGAAAAGAAGAAACTGATTGCTTTTGATGTCTTATGTAGGTGTTTTTCCCAACTGATGAAGCTTGTCAATCGCAGGTAAATCAATGAGACATTTCTCAAAGCACGTAACGAATTCTATTGCATCCTCTTTTGTAAAAACCATTGGTGGCTTTACCACAACTACATTCTCATGAAAGCCATCTATACTTGTCAAAACTCTGTATTTTTCCTTCAACACACTGCACACGAAGGAAGTTTCTTCGGTAGCAGGTTCTAATGTATGTTGGTTTCTCACTAGCTCAATCCCAAGAAAGAAGCCTGACCCACGGATATCTCCAATCCAGCCATGCCTTGCTTTCACCTCGTTAAACAGCTTAATAAGCAAACTCCCTACTTCAAGGGCATTCTTTTGCAACTCATATTTTGACAGTACGTGGAGCATTGATAGCCCAGCTGCACAGCACACAGGAGACGCTGCAAATGTATTGAAGTATTCGACCCCCAGCGACTCGAACGCAGATGCTACTTTCGGGGTGGTAATGACTGCCGCAATTGGCATTCCATTGCCGAAAGGCTTCCCTACAGTGACAATGTCGGGTAATACTTTGTCGTCGTCGTCATCTGAATCGTCATTTGAATACTCAAATGCCCACGTGCATTTACCTAGCCTACCGAACCCAGTCTGGACCTCATCTGCAATATACAATCCACCAGCATCACGCACTGCTCTTACACAACGAGAAATGTATGACTTTGGTGGAAGTATTACTCCAGCAACACTCATGCCACCTTCCATAAGAAATGCACTGACTGTATCACCATTTGAAGTGATATCCTGACAAGCATCTTCAACATAGGCGGAATATTGCTCTGTCGCTTCGATTTCATCTTTGCAGTTTGAATGCACGCCTCTGTACATATCTGGGTATGGAACTCTCTTGACGTAAGCAGGACATTCAGTTATTTCTGTTCCCTGGTGATGCTTGTAGGGACTGACATCAAGCGTCGCCAGAGTATGTCCATGGTAGGCATGATCAATTGTAATTATGCATTGCTTAGGTTGTTTGTCTTTCTGTACATGAACGTTGTTTTGTTGCTTTTTGTTATATGCACGAGCAAGCCGCAAGGCTAAATCATTCGCTTCTGATCCACTATTCACAAAGAAAACTTTCGTAAGAGAATCAGCATCACCTCTGCTGGAGGATGGAAATAGATTTGCCAGTTTCTGCGACAGTAGAGACGCATTTGGATGCAAGTACCGACTATTGGTGTTCAGTAGTTTCATTTGGTATGTAATTGCCTCAACAATTTCAGGATGGCCGTGCCCACAGTGAGCGACATTATTTCGAGTATCCAAGTATTCATTACCATAAACATCTATCAGACGGGATCCACGGCCTCCTGTTATTTGCAAGCCACCTGTATTCTTGTATGATATAGAACAAGAACTACTCATATAGTTGGATCGAAGAGTTTCGACTTGGTCTGGAGCAAGAGACTCTGCTTCCTTCAAAGACTCGGGAGGTTGATTCGAAGCTCCAGCACCGACACAGCAAAAGCGCTGGTGCTGCGACGCAAGCGGCATCTTCGAGCAATAACGCCTTCCGATAAATAGAGCCATGGAGACTGGCTCCTCCGTAATGATGTTGCGCTGCTTTCTGCTTTCAAAATGCTGATTTCCTTCCTCTC
>Ga0209652_1002439_pt1 | contig 14371 bp, 11 predicted proteins | sample SaaInl74LU_5_DNA_FD_184641 | JGI IMG/M metagenome (GOLD analysis project Ga0209652, IMG submission 184641) | Marine microbial communities from expanding oxygen minimum zones in the Saanich Inlet - ESP_74LU_5_DNA (SPAdes) (version 2) | ecosystem: Environmental > Aquatic > Marine > Intertidal zone...
TCAGAGGCCCTCGCAGCCCCAACGTAGGTAATCTAATCGCAGTCACTTTCCCGGAATCACTACATTCTATCCCAGGCCGTTGACAAGCTGGAGATCCAGCTTCCCAGAAGTATCTCTGGTCTAGCCATTCCTCGCCATGCATATGATCAAAGAATAAATCCAGTATTTCTACCTCACTCAACTTTGGTCTGCATTCCTTGTCTCTTTGGCCTAGATATCTGCGAAAGTCACTTCCATCCTCCTCACATCGGGTACAGGGTGCTACTCCTTCGAAGCTGATAGAATTCGCTGGACAAACCACGTTGTCACATAGATCATGTTCAGCTTCATCGTTCACGAAGACTTCATTCAAACCTTTCTTGCAAATGGCAGGAGCTATCGTTCCAGTCAGTTTGTTCCCGTCAACGTACAATTCCTTCAAATTAGGGAGCTGAGCTAGACCCGATGGAAGCGTGCCAGATAACATGTTGCCCTGAAGAAAGAGTTGTACTAATGGCAACGGATTAGCACCGATGCCACTCCCACGATATAACACCTTTGGTATGGTTCCAACTAGCCTGTTATTCTCCAGAAAGAGTCCTTGCAGACTCGCAAAGTTTCCAATGTTATTTGGTATCGTACCAGTCAATAAGTTATATCCCAAGTCGAAATATTGTAGATTCTTCAAGACTGTTTCTGTTTGAGCTTCTTTGTCGTAGAAACCACTATCTCCATTCAATGGTATTGTATAGTTGAACCCGTTATGCGAAATATCAAACTTCACAATAGACTTAAGGTACGGTGCCGTATCATCTCCAATCTCTGGATGTCCAAACAAATGTTTGGGAATAGCCCCATAAAATCTATTCTTGGAAATATCCAACACCATCAACGAATCTGATTGAAAATCTGGAAATGCTCCTATTATGTCATTCTTTGTTACGTCAAATATTTCAAGATTTGGAAGATCTGTGATCGATTTCGGAATAGGCCCTTGTATTTGATTTGCGGATAGGTTGATAAAGCGCAGTGTTTTGATCTTGCCGAGTGCTGATGGAAACGTTGGGCCTGCTGCTGCTTCACCTTTTTGAAGATTGCGTTGTTTGCGTGTATGGATAGAATCAAGAGTCTTTCTATTCTTGTGCAGATAAAAATCTTTAATTTCTTCATAATCAAGCAGCCGATCCTGATAATGCCTTGTCGTATCATCTTCATCTGTTTGGCTCATGCCAAGTAGAGTCTCTGTCCAAAACCCATTTCCCAAATTCAACCCAATGAGCGAGTTATCAATTGGATCACACGTAATGCCAGTCCAATAGCAGACTGGTTCTTCGCTTTGTTCACTCCATCCTTTCACATTAGAGGGCAGCGTTAGGTGGTTTTGATTAGGCTTTACGAGGGTCAAGAGGATTTCTTTGAGCTCAGGATCGTCCATCGCATAGGTAGATGATGATCAATAATTGAGGAATGATAACGATGTGCTTGTAATTGTAATCGTGTGCAATACTCTCTATCTCTCTAGAGAGTGAAGCGTTGATGATCAATAATGGAGGAATAACAACGATGTGAATGCGATTGTAATCGTGTGCATCCCAGTTGGGTCATTGGTCACAGCAGATTTTGAGATTTTGAGATAATGAGCCTCATCGAACCTAGCAACATCATACTGGTACCTACCGATGGCCACGCAAAAGGCAAAAGCCAGCAACGCTTGCAAAATGAAGCAGCAGCAATTAGCAGAGCATGTAGATGAAAGAGCATCACTTACGTGAAGATTAAATATCAAGCAGCATCAGAGCAAGCGCGTACATCCCTTCCGTAACTTCCAATATCGTAAGCAATCATGGTCAAGCACGGCGCAACAAAGAAAAGAAGGTCAGGCAGGACAGGTCGAACCAAGCTCAAGAACCGAAATCATCAATTCTACAAGCCACCCAACATTCTCGATAAAACAGTGCGTGAAATGTGGAATCCACGCAAATCACCTGCCCAAAATATGGCAGACATGGGGCTACAGGCTGGTGTCAATTCATCTATAGATAAACGTGCTGAAAGTGCAAAAGAACAATGGAAAACACCTGAGGCCAAGCCAGATGGAAGCAAAGCTATTGAACTGTTTGACATTCCCCAGACAAACAGCGTGAATGGTATAACCAAGCTAGCAGGGAAAACGTATGCACAAACATTACTGCCCGTGTCGATTGAGGATCAAAAGTATATTCGTAAATGTCTTGCTAAGCATGGAGATGATTATAAGAGAATGATGAGAGATATCAAGACTAATGATATGCAACATACACAATCAAAATTGAAGAATATGGCAGAGAAATTTTACCAGCTGACAAAGGATCAAGTGAAGGTGGATGTTCCAGAGAAAGTCATGCATTTAATGGTGAACTATCAAGAAGAAGAAGAAGAGGACGATAGCAGAAGTGAATAAGTTATTACTGTGTTTTCATGTTGATGCAATCATGCTGCAAGCAAATGAAACTTGGAATAAAACAAATCAAAGTGTAAAAATGCATATTATTTTGTACTCTATAGTATAGCAATCCCTCCTACTTTCGCGTACCGGAAATCAATACCCATCCATTCTCTTCATCGGCAACCTTGACATCATCGAAGAACTCAGTGTAGGCCTCTACAACAGATTCTGCCTGGACAGATAAAACACCTGACAAGCCAATCTTACCTCCAGACTTTACCAAAGAAGCTAGCACAGGAGCCAAACCGACCAACGGTCTGGCCAAGATATTGGCAGCACACAAATCATACACTTGTCCGTTCAAGTCACTGGGCAATGTCTCTATTCCCTTGTTTCGCTTCCTCTGCATTGCTCGCAACACTACGCTCAGAGCCTCATCATCTAAGGAGTCAATGTCTGGCAGATAATTCTTCATCTCAACTCCGTTCTTTTCCGCATTATCATCGGCAATACGTATGGCATCGGCATCAATCTCTACACCCACTGTTTTGATTGAGCTTAGCGTGCTTGTAGGCTCCTGCTTTCGCTTCCCTTGATTGTAATCACGAACAACAGCAGCTGCAGCGATTCCCAGCACACCGGAACCCGCTCCATAGTCAACAAAGTTGATACACTCTGCATCAGATTTCAATAACTCCTCTGTGGTGTCTCTCACCCAATCAAGACAAAGACGTGTAGTTGGATGCTCACCAGTACCGAATGCAATTCCTCCCTCCAGCTCAATTTGAACATAGGCACGCTCCTCCTGCTTTTGCTCCAAATCTTCATTGTAAAAGTTCACAACAGCGCCTTCACGCTTCACACCGGTATCAAACTGAGCAGCCATAGAAGCTTGCATCTTCTCTCGTTCCATCTCCTGACAAGCCTTCATGACCACATTGTCCTCATGCCACGGAAACCTCAATACAAACTTGCTATCACGTGTAATGATTGGTGTCCATGACTCTTGGACATGTTTGATCCAATCCATATCAGGTACATCATCAACTGTGTAACGTGGCGCAGCTGGTAGATTAAACGTGTATCTCAAAGAGTCAATGATAGATGGCACATCTATAGAAGCAGGAAAATGAGCAGAGACATCACAACGCTTCCAAATGTTTCTTCCAACAGCACGATCCTCTAGAACCATGGCATACGTATTTTCAATCATGACGTCCTCAACATCATTTGTACATGATGTTTCACCCGGTTCATCAAACACTGGGTCTTCGTCAGGTGTATCTTTATCTGTATCAGTAATAGAGACGGAGCATGCACCAATCTCCATCAAGAATTCAGATAGACCTCGTACATCCATTGTTGTATCTTCAGTTGGATCATAATTATTATCATCTGCTGCGTTGTTACTTGCTGCAGATAATTCTAGGAACTTGATCTCTCTCAATGCCCATGAATTCTGATCCAAATCTTCTTCGTCTTCCTCTTCATCATCTTCACTATCCACAATTTCCTCTGATGATTCTTTGGATAACACCCTCAAACTAACACGCTGACGGTAGTGAGTTGATGTTTGTGATACTCTTGAGAATGGAGCAGCTTGAAAGGCGAGTGCACAAGAGATGTATGCTATGAAAAAAGCTATGGATGAAGCCATGGTGGCTGATGTCATCACCGAACTCATTTCAAATGTTCAAGGGTGTATTGTAGTTGATATAGCTATCTATGCTAACTGTGAGGAACCAGCGACCAAATCTTGACATCTATGGAGCAAAGATGCCAAAGCCATCTCTCCGACCTCATCGCCGCCATTTTTGCGTGATGGTTGATTGGTCGTGGTTGAGTCCCCTTTACTTTTAATCGGGATCATTTTGGGAACCATTGAGATCAATCAATCAAAAATGGATTCCTCAAACCTGAGCAACGCGACGTGGAGGTTTGAACCCACGTCGGCCCGCCTTTCCTCGATGCGATAGATGCAGTTCAACAAAGCGCATCGCATCTCTCGCGGCCACTAACAAAAGTAGAGCAACCATCAAGCAAACGCACGTGTGTTCTCCTGTTCCTATATTATTGATCCGTTCGATTACAATATACATACCAATCTCTGCCCATCGCTACGCAGTCTTCTCTCTGGCGCCTGTATTTATCCTTCACTAATTTTTTCGAGGGTGCTGACAGAAGACTCCGTTTTGGAAAACTGATTACTTCTTGCTTTCGAAACATCGATTGCAGTACTAAAACGCAAACGCACGAGATCTCTACGCATATTAATCTTCATTTTATTTCAGCTAGTTATCACACCCGAATACTAAAGCTACACACAATTATATTTCATCATGGTTTGGAATGGACGCAACGAAAGTTTAGGTCTCGGCTTGAAAGCCGCTACCGCTACCACCGCTGGTGATGTCGAAGTCAATAAAACAAACGATATCGCATCACCATCACCTGCAACCGCTTCCATCAAGTCTTCTTCTTCAACTGCGGACAAGACGACTTCTACCAGCACCGCTGCCTTTAATCCTCAGCCCAGCACTACTTCAGCCTCTTCAGGTAGAAGTGTGTGGAATGGGACTCATCACAAGATTATGGAAATTAGTGAAAAGTCCCCAAGCAACAAGGATGCCAGCAATGATGATAGTATCAACAAGGTTATCGAGACTGTCGAAAAGACAACCATCTCATCAACCGACAGTATTGTCACCAAGGAGCAACGTGTTGTTGTTTCTGCTCCGACGACTACTGTAGATACCACCCCTGTTGCAGTAACCAAAGATCAAGGCAAGGAAGATGATGTCACCACGAACAGTACCGCTGGATCATCCACTACAAACACACTTGATGAAGATCCCGCCATGCCGGATACAGTAACCATGGCTTCTTCGGAATCGGCGGAAGAGAAGAAGTCGGAGGAGGAGGATCAACCCTCTATTCCTTCTTCTACTGGAGATTCCAATGATGAAGGTGGTGCTACCACCGCTACTTCTGCGTCTGCACGTAACGTAACTGCAAATGCCAATACTGCCAACAACAACAAGCAGAAGAATGCCAACCACAACAAAAACAAGAAGGCCCAGGGTAACAACCAACAACAGCAACAGCGACGAACTGGTAACAACAAGAATCGAAGTAACTCTGTTGGAAACAACAAGCAGAACAATAAAGGCAACAATGGTGCTGCTGGAAGAAGGAAAGGTTAGTGATGCATATGCATATGTACATGCTCCATATATGACATGATGTTGCGCTCTCTGTTTCATTGTCTAACAAATCATCTTGTATGGATGTTTTTTAATTCACCTTCAGCCAACAAAGAAAAGGAGGTAGTCTGCGCATTTTTCCTCAAAAACATGTGTAACCGTGGAGCTGCATGCACCTTCCGCCACGACAATGCCGCAGTGGGTGGTACAGTGAAGACGACGAAACAACATCACAACAAGAAATACCACAAACAATCGAGTGCTGGCAACACGGCTGCTGCTTCTACTGCTGCGCCTCCTTCGAAACCTCCTACTACATCATCTGCCTATCCTTTCGTATCCAAACGCGTGTTCGATCCATACAAGGCAAAAGCGATAACGCTTGCTAAGGGAGCTCAAGATCAGGAAGATCGTTCTGCTGTCTGTACTGCGTTCAGAATATCTGAAGATGGCCTTGTCAAAGAGGAAATTGCGGATCCACCCTTCTTTTCGATTGATGTGGAGTGTATTGCGACGGGATATGGTTCATGTGCCAATGGTATCAATGATGGTTGTGACAATGAGGGTAAGAATGGTGCTGATGTACCCGAGGGTATGTACAATGAGAGGTCTCATCGTTATCCCGGACGTGTTGCAATGGTTGATACGGACGGAAATGTTCTTGCGGATATTGTCATCCGTCCTCCTCAGGATGGAAAGGGTATTGTGAGTTATCTCACTCCTCTTACTGGTCTTACAGAGGAAATTTGTCTCAGTGCGGATGCCAAAAGTTTGGAAGAGGCTGTTCAGACCATTAAGGGCTTGTTGCCCAAGGATGGTGTCCTTGTTGGACAAGCAATTGATCATGATGTGGAGTGGCTTGGATTGACACCTGGAAAGGACTTTGCTCGCATGGTGGACATTAGCGAGATCTTTCGTCAAAGAATGCCGTTCAACTTGAATGAGGCCTCTGAAGTCATGAAGAAAATTGAATCTGGTGAGATCGCCAGCCCATCGTCGTCAGGTGACGTATCATCCGATGAATATTTGGGCTTCGCGACACGGTATCGCCATTTCTCACTGCGACACGTTTGCTTGAATCTATTGAGCGAAGACATCCAGTCCGGTGTTCACAACCCAATTTCGGATGCCAGTTATTCGCTGAAGTTATTTCACAAGTATCGCAATGCCGGCGTGACTCAGCTTCGAATTGTTCGAGACGGGCTACACAGGGCACCGCCAACACCAAGTTTTTCTCAGGAATTTACACCTGTGATTGATGGAGTTTGTGTGAGTGCGGCGGGTTACAAGTACAAGCGCGCAGCCAGGAAAATTTCGAGGTGGTACGCTGGAAAGAAGGCTGCCCAGTGTTAGGTTTTTAGGTTACATGGATTGACATGAATACTACTATTTGTTCTATAATAGTTTGTTTGGGATCTAGGGGCTAGATTATTGGGAGAGAGGGCTCTGTATTCCCATATGGTAGAGACTACAATTCAGCTGTCACTAATTTTCGGCAACATTGCTACTGCAGGAAATTTTATGCGATTGTGACAAAAATATGATTGTAGGATATCTATTAGCTAAAGAAGTTTTACATTAGACTTCAGTTTATTCGTCTGAAGGATGTGTCTCGCTCTGATCCCGATATTCTAGCGCCGCATATAAGCGAGGTCCATTGGCTTGTGAGCTCCACAGATCTAGTTTCGCCCCACTGAGTACTTCGTCAACTAACGTCAGAACGACGCGTGCAATTAAGTTGCCAATCTGTGATCGAAGGACGCCGCCTCCTACTCTACGCTCGGCCCACTCTAACCATCCATCAAGGAATGAGAGACTGTCGCTTATATCTTGTGCTGTAGCCATAACTGCAGCTTCAAACTCATCAGGCCTCGTACGTCTGTGGTTGTGCCTGAAGCCACCAACACCAATTTGTTGAAACATGTCGGCCTCCGTTATTGGTTTAAACGAAACAGATAAAGCATGGCCGAGGATTTGGAACTGAAGACCGTCTGCAAAATCTGAAACGATTGCTGTCACGAGAGTGATGATATTGCCAACCATTGCTCTTTGCCAATCAAGCGGGAACAGTTTAAGAAGTGGGGCTGATATTTGGCAGTGTGAAATGAGAGTCTCGACCACTGCATCTCTTTGTATGAAAGCGTCGTCACTAAGCTCATAACCATGCTGTCTTGTTGAGGATGATCTATGCGACGAATGCCTCTTCTTTTTCTTCCTGGAGCCCTTTCGGATTGCTCTCTTTAGCGTCTCTTCTGCATAGTTTTCTCCGAACTTCTTGTTTACAGGAGGTAGGTCTGGATCTCCTTCAATGTAAACTCGTATATCTGAATGACCCATGATATTCACGCCATGCAGACAAGATAGCAGTCTAGCAAGGACCATCATAATAGCAGAGCAAACACCTTTGTATGCAGCGGTTTCAATCGTCTCTCCGAGCTTCTCTCCCAAGCTACCGCCATTCCTCCCGAATCCAGTTCGAAGCAACCAACTTCCACCGCCACCACCGTTTCCATTTCTTCGCACTTTACCCCCACGTTCAAGTTGATCCAAGTTTTCATACAATTTCCTTGCGTCAGCTGAGGGTGTAAGTAAATCATCGCCGACGCTCTCATCGTCATCATCGTCTAAAGAATCTGATTGGCCTGACCATAGTTGAGTATGGTTCATTGGTATTAGCCGTGCATTACTTACCAGCTCACCGATATATTCATTCACCAAACTAGACGGCGGAAAGTTGAACTCACGAACTGTTCTAACGTCACCAAAGGTCTGATTGGTTGACGGATCATACTTCTTTGTGTAGTTGAATAGAGGATTGGGTGCTTGTAACAAATCATCTCTTTCGCATTGTAGCTCTAACAAACGCTCACCCCCACGTTGTAGCAAGTGATCAATTTCTTCTACACGCTCCCGACGACGTTGTTCCAAGGCATCTGGTGACGAGTCAAGCGATGGTGTAACAACAACGTAATCGGAGCTGCTGGTGTTCTCGCCTGCTGCTACAGCAGATGCTTGCTGACCTCTCCGAAACCATCTCCGCCCAGCACGGTTACCCCTTGCATTGGTCCTTTGATTTCTGCGATTCCTCCTCTGACGGGCAACGCGGCGTGCAAGCATTTCTGCCTCCAATGCACCGGCGTCATGAATTCCTAGCTCTTCGTCTATCGAAATCACGACAGCATTATTTCTTCTTGTTATCACTGCATGGCTCGAATTGGTTGTGGTGTATATCTTTCCACTAACGAAGCCATGTAGACCAGTGACATTGGCTACTGCCTTTCTTACAGGGCGTAATACACGTGAAAGTCTTAGATCATCGTTGAGTGTCGACAATCCAAAAGATGATAAGATATCAATAGGCACCCAATAGCCGGAGGATACGTAGTCTTGTTGACTTTCAACAGATGACGTCTGTTCATCTACAAAAGCTGATTCGTTCAACTGTGGAGTTTGAGTTGTGGTGGTATTTTGTACCAATGTAGCATTGGTATTTAGTGACTCGGTTTCGTTAGCTGTAGTCTTGGATGCATTCGTTGATTCTTCCACAGATTCAGATGGCATCGAAGACGAGTCTATATTATTATCTTTCTTGGCTTTTGATCTCTTCTTGCTTTTTTCTGAATCGTCATGTTCAGGTTGATGATCAGCCTTGTAATGCCTTTTTGGATGATGTGGTACAACGAATGCTGTCCCTTTATCTCCTGATTTGATCGCGTCCTTCTTTTGTGGTTTAGACTTGTTAGAGTCAGTTGGCTCCTCTTCAACAGCCACATCTGATATTCTTTCAAATTCAGAATCTTGATTGCTCTCATCATCACTCTCGGTGGAAGGCGAAGTCATGATTGCACCGCCACCTCCTCTCCCATCAGGTCCGTGTGGAATCTTATTAGTGTTATCTATTTGGTTTGAAGTTTTTGTAGAAGATTGGTCGTTTGATGCTGCCGCTGGCCCACGAAACCATGAAACGACGGAGCCGACTACGCCACCCCCTTGATTGCTTTTGGACTCTGTATCTGTATTAGTTTCTGATGGCGATGATGCTATTGTAGACTGATCATCGTGAACAGTGCTATTTGAAATTGTAACATTAGCTATAACGTCATCAGGATGAACAACTAATGGATCACTAGTATGCTCTGGTTCTTTTTCCTCTTCCGTTTCTTCATCAATGCCACCCCTAAGCACAAGCGTATCAGTGAGTAATTGACTTCGTCGCCTCCAATGCATTCTTGAGCGTTGCGCTGACTTCCTTTCAAAGGAGGCCACTGCAGGTATGATGGATAGCTCATCTTCATTGCTGCTAAATCCTATTATGCACAAGTATATGATTATGGAAGAGGCTGCTGCCACTGCAGCGTTGCTACTACGCCGCCGATGATGACGATGATGCACATTTCGTCTCTTCATTATGATCCTGGGCAATAAGATACTTATGAGTGTTCTGCACCGCAACATTCACTGCATCCACATGCCAAGTTCAAGTGGCTGTTGAGTTGCATTGATTGATTTTAATTTCAAACCATCCCCAACCTCAAATAACGGCTGACGTTGGGGGGGCAGAAAAGGGTCTCGAACAGGGCATTGAAGGGCCTCCAATCTCCACAAATCAGCTTCCACAAAAGTCACTAGAACCATGAGATGACAGCCACACTATCAGACCAAATAGCACAGTGTGCACTCAACCACTACCATACCGTGCTGCCAAGTAATGGAGGGAAACCTCAAAGCACGGAATGGACCGTCTACGCTGCAATCGTTGCCTGCAGACAACATCCAAACGATAGTAATGACCAAGAACTTTGGGTTGTCAGCTGTGCCACTGGTTCAAAATGCACTTCCATTAGACCAGTAGTATCATCATTGCCTACACAAACCTCGCAGAAACAGGGAAGGAAACGCCCTCATCCGGATCTAAGTAACAAAGATGATGATCATAAGATATGTGCCTGCTATAATGGAATGGTATTGAAAGATTCGCATGCAGAGACATTAGCTAGAAGAGGACTCATGGCAGTTCTTTGGGATGAAGTGGAGAACTTGCTGCAGAACAAACCAACACCACGACCTTTGTTGGAAGCTATTATTTCTACTTCTGAAGGCAGGCAGCAATTTCAACTTCGAAGTGATACATCTCTGCACATGTACATCTCAGATAATCCTTGCGGTGATGCAACAATTTACAGGATCAAGAAATCAAGCAGCAATAGCACAGATCAACCAGAGACGTCAATCAATTTCACTGGGGCCAAGATTATCTTGTCGGGTAGCAATGGTCAAAGCGTAGTGGAACAAGATGAATCAATATCGTCTACTTTGACTTGTTCAAGTGGAGCAGGCTCAAAGCAATCATCATCAACCGTGATTACTGTGGGAAGAGAAGATGTGCAACAGCTTGGAGCATTGCGCCTCAAATCTTCACGGTCCAACATTCCATCCCATCTACGGTCAATGTCAATGTCTTGTTCTGATAAACTTGTTCGATGGGGAATGCTTGGGTTGGGTGGTGCACTCTTGTCGATGTACATTCCTAATCCAATCGTTCTTTCCTCTATTTGTGTAAGCAAAGATCCTCGGGCAGTTGATGGCAACGCTGATCTTGGGCAGCTGGATGCTCTGCGTCGTGCTATAAAAGAGCGTATAGAGAGTGCATTGATATCAATTACAGAGAAGGAGAAAGGCTGGAACGTGAAACCTCCAGAGGTTGCTGTGGTTACTAATGTGTTTGAAAACTCAAAATCTTCTTCAGAGTTTAGGCATGATACAAAAATGAACGCACTTGCACACAATACACCAAACAACAAAGGACGTGTGAAAAAAGAATCTGTATGTGGAATGAGTATCAACTGGCACCAGACTATCGTCCAGGAGGCAGCAAATGCTGAGGTAACAATTGGTGCAACTGGGCTGAAGAGAGGCAAGAAGCCGAAATGTCCGACCGATGTTATAAACACTGCATCAAGGCTGAGTCGATATCACTTTGCATTGCGCTGCGGTAAGCGTAATCCGGTATCATCCAAGACTTACACTGATGGCCACTATTCTAGTTACAGAAAATACAAGCAGATAACATCAAACAATTTATTGACGAGAGTTGCAACTTTAGCCCTGAGTGGAGGAGGACCGCTGGCTGGCTGGGTGCGCAGTGGCTCGCAAGATGACTTTGAATTGCCACACAAATAAGTACAGTGTGTTTAATTTACTAAATCTGTTTCTCTATACTTCTAATGATACAACGCTCTTCTCGCTTCTATAAGCTTCGAAGAGACAAATACAAAATTTGGGGATTCTCATTCCATTGTAAAAACGCCAGTTTCAAATGCATCTTCCTCATCATTATCTTCTCCTTGAACTGATGTGTAAATTCTTGAATCAAAAACATCAGTTTCTTCATAGTGATGAGCCACAGCAGGCATTGACTGAGAATACCCACTCTTATGAAAAGGGTGAACAAGCTGTTCTTGTGCAGGCAGTTGTCCAGAAGAAGAAGTACTGCTCTTGGATGATGCAAATTCTCCCTCTTCAGTTGCTGTCCGCCAATCACTGTGGTCATACATGAACTCATGCTCATTTCGGATCGCATTTGCGTGGATGTCGTTCGTAGATGACCAAAGTCTCGACCGGATGCGATCGGAATAACTGAATCTTGAAGGAATAGTTGTAGCAATCACTGTCGAGTCGAACGAAACCTTGCGTCGAGGTCGTCGTGATGCTGAGTGATTCGAAAGCTCACCACGGGAAGTCTTGGATGATTCTCTTCTCAGAAGAGACGGCATGGTTACTTGAGAATCAGCAGAGCATGCCAGATATGTGGTAGAATCAGGAGATTTTGGCCTGATGCTCAAAGATGAGTCTGACGGTAATGAAAATAGATCATAGGCTCCATCAAGAGGCTCTTGATTGGACGATTGTGATTGATCCAACGGATTAAAAGATGAGGACAGGAAGTTTGTCCATGCAGACGAGAGCTCGAATTTTGGCTTGACCTCATAGGAGTAGGACTCATCGAACTTCAGGTCAACTGTGTACTGTTCCGACCTGCGCAGCAAAATTAGCCTTTCCTGACGCTTGCTGTGTTGCCTTGGTGTTGGGATTAGTAGTCTGTCATCTAACGAGCTGCTCAAGCGAGCACTTTCACAGGCTGTGGAAGGAGTTAAGGCCTTGTGATGGCTTGATGCACAACTGCCCCCAGTGACATCAGAGTGCGTAGATTCAGATTTCGATGAAATCCCAAACCCCAGACGATGCAAGTACTTGGCTCTTACACTATCTCCGTTATCGACACTGTGTCGTCGGTGTCTCATAGATGGTTTTGAATTGGATGAAGCAAGCGAGAGCTGGCAAAAATCACTGCTCACGTCAGTGGCTAACGTGGAATCGTCGCCGCCTTTTAAAGAGCCGGCCACTCCGCTACCGATCATCGTGCTCACTGTAGTAGTTTCACTCAACACCCTATCTTAGGCCTCTTATTGCTATTATGAAGATCCAACAAATCAAATTGATATGTATCAGCCGGCTGAGAATACTTACTGTAAAGTAGGCCGAAAAAGAACTTTTATTTCACGTCGTTCATGGACGTTCTGTTTTCCAGCTCCCCAACAATTCTGCACAGAGGTTGCAGGTGGTCGCAGGTGAGGTCGCGGTGACGCACCTCTTTGGAAATATCTTTGGGAGCTTCTGGTAGGGACTTGAGGAAATTAAGTGTTGGGCCTTGACGACTTGAAGAGGTATTATGACGAGGATCATAAAGAAACGGATTTACGTACTTATGAGGTGTTGCAACGACACAGTCGATTCAGCTGTGACGCATGAAGCCTCTGTGTTGCGTTGAGCCTACGAGGAACACGGTGACATCTGACGAGGATCATAAACAAAGCGGCATTTACTTTTACTTACCAGGAGGGATAGTCTAGGGATAGTTATTCTCTATTGTTCTAAGGGAATCCTCAAGAGCCAAAAAGAAAATCTGGCGCGTTCAGGTGAAAAAATCACCTCCTGTGACATGACTACAAAATCAACTGTCACAAAAAATCACAACCAACTCACGTCGAAAAATTCACAGCTGTGCACTTATTGTTGTCTCGGAGACACTTCACATCCAACCATGGCAATATCACCCTCTGCTCATCAAAAGCGTCCTCTCCCCTTCGAATCATCACTACCATCGTTGGGAGAGGAGGCGGCGTCTCGACCGACCAAATCTGCCAAGCTTCAAGCAACGAAGAAAGTTTCGTTCAAACATGGCGAGCCCAAAGTGCATCTCTTCGATCCCGACAACGGGCATGGTATATCCTACGCTAGCAGAATTGAAGACAACTGTATAGTAATAGATGACGATGACGACGAATCAGACAGCGATGGTAATCATCCACAGCAACAAGTACCTCTGACAGAGGAATTAACAGTGCTATCAACGGTACATGGCCGACAAAGGCGAGAATTGCGTGACATTACTAAACATGATCTTCGAACAGTAATGAAATACGGAACCAAATCAAAAGGCAACTTTGTCAATGGCGATCAGCGATGGAAGTTTGAGTTTGGGAATACAGTCTACATCACGGATAACACTTGCAAAAAGGAGATTACATGTTATAAAAAGGCGATTGATATACAGCCGGCGCAGATTACTGAACAGATGTGGAGCAATCATCACAAGGCGGTGCGGATTTTGAAGAATGATCCTCAACTGGTGAGTGCCCTTTGCATGGTTTATGGTTGTTGCCTTATACCTATTGCTTTATCTAACTTTGTTTGTGCCATCATA
>Ga0209652_1002441_pt1 | contig 14350 bp, 13 predicted proteins | sample SaaInl74LU_5_DNA_FD_184641 | JGI IMG/M metagenome (GOLD analysis project Ga0209652, IMG submission 184641) | Marine microbial communities from expanding oxygen minimum zones in the Saanich Inlet - ESP_74LU_5_DNA (SPAdes) (version 2) | ecosystem: Environmental > Aquatic > Marine > Intertidal zone...
GAGCTGAATAGTGATCTGGCACCTGCGCCGATCGAAATTTTATCTAACAGCCTTGAATTTCTTCGATCCCAGAACGTCGCGACGTTCACAGGGGATGTAGTTGCGCAGCAAGGAGAACTAATGATCACCGCCGAAACACTGATCTTACATTTCAGTGGTTCTGGCGAAGGACAGAAACTGGACGAGATACTTGGTAGAGGTCGTGTTTCAATTTCCCAAAGTGAGGGAACAGCAACGGCCGACAATTTACAGTATCCGCTGGATAGTGGCTTTGCCACATTGTCGGGCGATGTTGAAGTGCGTGAAGGGCCATCCACTTTCACCGGTGATCGAGCGACCTTTAACGTCGAGACAGGCAACAGTGTTCTTGAAGGATCAGTAAGAGCATTTTTTATTCCCGACGCGCGTAGTCCTTAGTTGTCCCTGCTTTCTCCGATGCCCGTATCGATGCGCTGCTTGGCCAATCACGTGACGCTGAGACGATGCAGGCCTTGGGTCGTCTGCGCCTCGTCCATGCCAAGTTCCAAAAGCGTGTGTTTCTGCTGAGCAACCTGCCTGTGGAGGTGCCTGTGGACCGGCTTGTCCCGTTCACCGACTTGATGCCGGACAGGCTGGAACTAGAGCTAATCCGCAGGGGCAATATCCCCCTGACCCCCTTGGGCTTGCTGAAGATGCGGCCCGACTTGGTAGGATCATCCTCACAGGCAGAGAAGCTTCTCCAGCGGAGCAATGTACGAGATCCATCGCGGCTTCGATCATTGCCAGAGTTGGTCCGGGCAGGGCTGTTTGTGCTGGAGTTCGAGGCTGAGAATGCAGGGCGGACCAACACACATCGTCACCTGTTCATGCTACCGGACCAGCAAGGCCAAAGGGATAAGGATCATCCTGAGGTCATGATATCCACAGGCTCTGTGCCTATGGCTGCATGGGTCAGGTTATTGGAACAGGGCGAGGATGATCTAGCAGGATTAGGCTGGGGCGGGGTTCTCAATCCCCGTCTGGTGTAGCGTCCTTGTCCGGACAAACTCCTATAAGCATTACATAGGAAGCTGTCCGGACAGTGGGGATCCTAAGCCCCCCCGCCATCAAGACCCTTATGCCACACCATCCCTGCCAAGGTTCCATCAGGCCATGTTCAGCCGCCAAGATGTACAGGGCAGACCTCCCACCCCTACCACCAAACCTGTCAAAGCATCGGGATACCGCAGCAAGGCAGGGCCACAGCCGGTTGACGGTTCCAAAATCCCCATCTCGGGTCAGGACTATAGACGATACCCCTGCCACCCCCCATGGCACTCGCCCCGGGGGTATGCCTGAGGAGTCCTCAGAGGCCGCTACAGGGCCAAGGTATCGGCAGGGCAGGCAGGACCCATGAGGTAGGCATCAGCAGGCCCATCCATGGCCGTATCAGCCTGTAAAAGGACCCATCTCGGCTAGGAACATGGCGGGGCAGGTTCTGGCAGGGAAAGGCCTGCAAGGATGCCATTCAGGATGGATGACCAGATGACAGACCAAGAACATCCTACTTGCGCCAATATCAGCCATGCCCTATTCAATGATATCAAAGGGTTAGCGAGATGATGGCGGATCAGAGGTGAACCAAACACCCTTCGGGTGCGCCATTTCTCTTTTTCGCTGCGCGACCGCCCTTCGGGCCAGTTATGCGCTTGATCTGCTTGGCTTGCGTTGCTGCGTCGCGTTTCAGCCCGCTTTGGGCTGAAACGTCATGGCGTAGTGGGCGCGCAATTCGTTCTTTTGCACTTTGCCCATGGTGTTGCGGGGCAGGGCGTCGATGATCTCGATCTTTCTGGGGCGTTTGAAGCCTGCCAACTCGGCGCGTGCGGCGGCATCGATGGCATCGAGATCGATGGACCCCTCGGATTGCGCGACCAAGATCGCCACGACGGTTTCGCCGAAATCCGGATGCGGTGCGCCGACCACGGCGCTTTCTTTCACTCCGGGTTGGGCATCGAGGAAAATCTCGATCTCCTTGGGGTAGATATTATAGCCGCCCGAGATGATCAGATCCTTGCCGCGCCCGACGATGGTGACATAGCCATCAGGGTCGATCAGGGCCAGATCGCCGGTGATGAACCAGCCATCGGGCAGCAATTCCTCGCGGGTTTTCTCGGGCATGCGCCAATAGCCCTTGAACACATTGGGCCCGCGCACATGCAGCACGCCGATCTCGCCCATGGCCAGCTCCGTTTGCGTGTCGGGGGCGCACACGCGTACCTCAACACCGGGGAGCGCAAAGCCCACCGTGCCGGCGCGCCGCTCGCCATCATAGGGGTTCGAGGTATTCATCGAGGTTTCGGTCATGCCGTAGCGTTCGAGAATGCGGTGCCCGGTGCGGTCGAAAAAGCTGCGATGGGTTTCGGCCAAAAGCGGGGCCGAACCCGAGATGAACAGCCGCATATGCCCCACGAGGTCGCGGTCAAAGCGCGCGTCATCGAGAAGCCTTGTGTAGAATGTGGGCACGCCCATCATGGTCGTGGCCTGCGGCAGCCGCGCCAGCACCGTTTCCAGATCGAATTTCGGCAAAAAGACCATCGCGCCGCCCGCAAGCAGCATCACATTGGTGGCCACGAAAAGCCCATGGCTGTGAAAGATCGGCAGCGCATGCAAAAGCACATCATCGGTGCTGAACCGCCAGCATTCCAGGAGGGATTGTGCATTGGACAAGAGGTTCTCTTGCGTCAGCATCGCGCCCTTGGAGCGGCCGGTCGTGCCCGATGTATAGAGCAGGGCGGCCAGATCATCACCCTTGCGGGGCGCGGCATGAAAGCCCGTGGCTTGGCTTGCGACCAGATCGGACAAGCTGCCGCTGCCATCGCCGCCAAGCGTGCGCAGCTGCGCACCCGCCGCCGCCGCGATGGGGGTCATAGCCTCGGCCTCGGCCGGGTCGCACACGAAAAGGGCCGCTTCGCTGTCACCCACGAAATATTCCAATTCCTTGGGCGTGTAGGCGGTGTTGAGCGGCAAGAAGACGACACCGGCCTTGATGCAGGCAGCATAAAGCGCCAGGGCTTGGGGTGATTTCTCGATATGCACGGCCACCCGGTCACCCGGCACCAGCCCAAGGGCCACCAAGGCATGCGCGGTCTGGTCCGTCAGTTCCAGAAAGGCGCCGTGGCTGAGCGTGCTACCATCGGGCAGATGCAAAAAAGGGGTGGTTTTGCCCTCATGCGGGGCGAAAAGCGCATCATATAGCGGGTTTGTCATGCCAAATCCTTGGGTCTTGCGTGTCGGCGCCTTAGGCGTCGCTATTGGATTGCGGTTCAGCCAGCGTCATGTAGCGGCTGAAACCGCCGGTGATATGGTCAAAGGCCGCGCGCCGTGCGGCATCTTCATCGCCCGAGGCGATGGCAGCGGTGATCGCCTCATGCTCGGCAATCGACTCGGCCACATTGGTGACAAGCGACAGGCCCCGACGCCGAAACTGGTGCATCTCGCGCACCAGATTGTCATAGGTCACCTTGGCCTTGGGGTTGCCCGAAGCTGCCAGCAGCATGTCGTGAAACTCGATATTCAGCGCGTAGTATTTGGTCGTGTCGCCCGTGGTATAGGCGCTGCGCATCTGGTCGAGGTTGCGCTCAAGCTGAGCGATCAGCCGCGCCTCCAGCCCCTCGCGCAGACGGCGCGCGGCCGCCGCACAGGCCATGGCAAAGATCGCGCCGCGCAGATCGTAGAGATTGCGCGCCTCGGTCAGCGTTGTTTTATGGACGAATGCGCCGCGATTGGCGATCAAATCGATCAGCCCGCTATCGGCCAAGGACCGGATCGCTTCGCGCACGGTGCCGCGGCTTACGCCCATGGCATTGGACAGCGAAAGCTCGTTGAGCTTTTCGCCCGCTGCCAGATCGCCGCTGACGATCATGCGCTCGATCTCGCCGCGCACCTCGCCGGCAAGCGTCGCGCGCTGTAGTCCGATTGTCTTCACCGCTTTCACCATGTTGCCACCTCAACCGCCGATGATGTTTTTGTCAACATTTAACATTTTTATTGTCAAGCATCGACCTTTCACATACATGATTACGGGGGGTTGCACCACGGGGAGGACGCATGACATCGCCTGCAAATCAGCACAACGCAAATGCCGAGAACGGGGTAGAAAATTCCGCTCAGGCCCCCGTTGCCAGTGCGGCCCTCAAGGGTTTGCGCGTCCTTGACCTGACGCGCGTTCGTTCCGGCCCGACATGTGTGCGCCAATTGGCCGATTGGGGGGCCGATGTCATCAAGATCGAGGCGCCCGTGGATGAGGCGCAGTTTGGCGGCCCGCGCCACGGCCCCGATTTCCAGAACCTGCATCGCAACAAACGCTCGCTGACGATCGATCTGAAATCACCGGCGGGTGTTGCGGCGTTCAAGCGGCTGGCCGATACCGCCGATATCATCGTCGAGAATTTCCGCCCCGGCGTGAAAAAGCGTTTGGGCATTGATTACGACACATTGTCGATGACCAATCCGCGGCTGATTTACGCCTCGATCTCGGGCTTTGGGCAGGATGGGCCGTTGGCCGACCGCCCCGGCTTTGACCAGATCGCGCAAGGCATGGGTGGGCTGATGTCCATCACAGGCGAGCCGGGCACCGGCCCGATGCGCGTGGGCATCCCGATCGCCGATCTTTGCGCCGGGCTGTTCGCCGCCCAAGGTATCTTGATCGCGCTTTATGAGCGTCAGCACTCGGGCCACGGGCAATGGGTGCAGACCTCGCTTTTGCAAGCACAGGTCTTCATGCTCGATTTTCAGGCCGCGCGTTTCTTGATGGATGGCGATATTCCGAAACAGGCGGGCAATAATCACCCGACCACCATTCCCACGGGCGTGTTCAAGACCAGCGATGGCCATATGAATATCGCGGTGACGGGTAACCAGATTTGGCAGAAATTCTGCGAAAGCATGGGCCGCGCCGATTGGATCGCAGATGCGCGGTACCTCAACGCCGCTGCCCGCTCGCAAAACCGCGCCGCACTCAACGCCGAGATCGAGGCGATCACGCTCACCGATACGACGGCGGCTTGGATCGACAAGTTCAATGATGCCGGTGTTCCAGCCGGTGAGATCAACGATATCGGTCAGGTGTTTTCCAACCCGCAGGTGCGCCATCTGGGCCTTGCCCAGCCTGTCGTCAGCCAAGAGCGCGGCGCGACCGAGCTGGTGGGCCAACCCATCATCATGAGCCGCACCCCCAGCACCATTGCCGCGCCGCCACCGCTGGCCGGTCAGCACACCGCCGATATCTTGACCGAGATCGGCTATTCCGCCGCCGAGATCGCCGCCATGAAAGCCTCTGGCGCAATCTGAGATCCAAGGGACACACAAGACATGACCGACAAGATCCTGACCGAGCAGCATGGCGATATCGCCCGCATCATTTTCAACCAGCCCGAAAAGCGCAACGCCGTCTCGCTGGAAATGTGGGAGGCGGTCGAGGCTGCCGTGACGCGCTTTCAAGCCGATGACAGCGTGCGCATCCTGATCTTGTCGGGGGCAGGCGGCAAAGCCTTCGTCTCGGGTGCTGATATTTCCAAGTTCGAAAGCGAACGCGCCAGCGAAGAGGCGGTGGCCCATTACAACGCCACCACCAAGCGCGTCTATGACATGGTCGAGGCTTTCCCAAAGCCCACCATCGCCCAGATCGACGGCTTTTGCATCGGTGGCGGCATGGCGCTGGCGCTGTGCTGTGATCTGCGCATCTGTGGCGCAGGCGCAAGTTTCGCGGTGCCTGCGGCCAAGCTGGGTCTGGGATACGGCTATTACGGCATCAAGCGTCTGGTCGATGTGGTCGGCCCCTCCTTTGCTAAGGAGATTTTCTACACCGCCCGCCGCTTCGACGCCGAAGAGGCCCGCGTGATGGGTCTGGTCAACCGGGTCGTGCCCGACGATCAGGTCGCCCAAGTTGCCGAAGAGACCGCGCGCATGATCGCGGGCAATGCACCGATGACCGTGGGTTCGGTGAAATTCATCGTGGGCCAAACCGTCGCCCCTGAAAGCGCGCGTGATCTGGCGGGTTGCGAGGCCCGCGTAAAGGCATGTTTCGACAGCCAGGATTACATCGAAGGCCGCCGCGCCTTCATGGAAAAGCGCAAGCCCAACTTCATCGGCGCGTGACAGGGCCGATGAGTGACACCAAACAGGGCCAAATCGATGTGATCGCGGCGCGTGCGCGCCTCGATCACGCCTTGGATGATCATGAACAGGCCTTTGAGCGGTTCTTTTTCGCCCGCTTTCTGGGCCTGTCCTTTGCCTATCTGCCCGAAGCAGCGGCCGATCCCGACAAAGAGATCTGTCGCCTGACATTCGCGGTCAACGATATGCTGAAAAACCCTCAAGGGGTGCTGCATGGTGGCGTCATGGCCTCTGCCATGGATATCTCGATGGGCCATCTGGTCGCCAAGGTTGCAGGCCCCGGTGCCACGATCGAGATGAAGGTGCAGTTCGTGCGCCCGGTCGCAGGCGGGCTTGTGACCTGCGAGGGACGCTTTACCAAGCGCGGACGTAGTATTTCCTTCATGGAAAGCCATCTTTACGATGGTGAGATGAAGCTTGCGGCTCATGCAACGGCGACATGGAAAATGCCCGGCTGAGCGTCAAAATCACGGAGATTTCACATGATCACCAATAAACCCGCGCTGGTCGCGGATATCCGTAGCCGTTTTTCGCATGTCGAAAGCTGCCCCTTCGAGGGGCCACGCGTTTTCTTCGAAAATGCTGGCGGTGCGCTGACACTCAACAGCGTCGTGGCGACCTCGGCCAAGTTTGCGGCGATCCCCGACAATCAGGGCCGCGACAACCCCGCCGCCCATGCGCTTGTCGCCTTCATCGACAAAGCCAAGGAAGATATGCGCGTCTTTTTCAACGCGCCCAAGGGGCAATTCTTCGTGGGCGAAAGCGGCACGGAATTGCTGTTTCGCCTGATCCGAACCGCCATCGTCGGCACCGGGCCGGGGCGCGTCTTGGGCTCGACATTAGAGCATCCCGCCACGCGAAGCGCTGCGCGGCACTGGGCCGAGGTCGCGGGCAAGCCGCATATCCTTGTGGCCCATGATGATGCGACGGGCTGTGTCGATGCCGCGTCCTATGCGCCCCAGATCACCGCCGACACAAAGGTCGCCACGATTTTGCATACCTCGCCTGTCACGGGGATGGGCGTCGATGTGGGGGCAGTCGCGGCCGAGATCCGCAAGGTCGCGCCCGAGTGCATCATCATTGTCGATGGCATCCAGCATGCAGCCCATGGGCGGCTCGATATCGCCAGCTATGATATCGATGGCTATGTCGTCTCGCCCTACAAGGTGTTTTCGCGCCACGGCTATGGCGTGGCATGGATCAGCGAGCGCCTGCATGCCATCAAGCATGAGCATTTGATCGACGCACCCGGCAACCCGTGGGAGTTCGGCACGCGCGATACGGGCGCTTACGTCACCTTTTCGGATGTGGTCGATTACTTCGATTGGCTGGGCGCGCAGGTCTCGGATGCCACGGACAGGCGCGCGCGCATCGTCGCCGCAGGCGAGGCGATCCACCAGCTTGAGCATGAGCTGACCCATGCGATGATCCACGGCATCGGCAATCTCAAAGGGCTTGCAGAGATGGAGGGGGTCACCATCTTGGGCGGTGTCGATAATACACGCCGCGAGGGGTTGGTGTCGATCAGCGTGGCGGGGATGGATGCCCCCGATGTCGTGACCAAGCTACGCGCGCGCGGTATTCGCACCCATACCCGCAAGGCCGATCACTACTCGGGCAATATCCTGACGCCCTTGGGCCTTGATGCGGCCGTGCGCGTGTCGATGTGCCATTACAACAGCGAGGCCGAGGTGGCGCAATTCCTTCAAGCCATGCGCGAGATCATCGAGAGCGCCGAGGTGGCCTAACCTGCCAGCCGCACCAACTCGTCCAAAAGGGCCGGGGGGATGTCGATCCCTTCGGCCCTTGCCTTGTGTAGCGCGGCAATGGCGCGCGCGCCGGGCAGGCGCGGGGCAGGGCCACCGGCCACGGGTGGGGTCGCCGCATGGATCGCTGCGGCATCCTTGATCCGCGCGCTCAGATCTTGTGGTTCGATCAAGCTGGCGGCATCGATCAGCAAGATCATCTGGCCCAAACCGGGCTGTGCTGCGGGATCGACATGGGTATCGGGGATTTCCGACAGCATCGCGGCACCGGCAAGACCTGCGGCCAAGAGATCGAGGCTGACGGCAAGGGCCGCACCCTTGGGGCCGCCGATGGCCTGCATCAACCCGCCCATCGCGGCCTTGGCATCGGTGGTGGGGTGCCCTTGGGCATCGGTGGCCCAAGTCTCTGGGATGGGATCATCGCGATTGGCCGCATCGCGCACGCGTGAGCGCGCGGCCACCGACAGCGCCATGTCCAAGATCACATGCCCGCCATTCACATCGGGAATGGCCAGACCCAACGGCGCATTGCCGACCCTTGCCGCACGCCCACCGGGGGGGGCGATCATCGGCGCGGTATTGGTGGTGATGATCGCGGCAAAACCCGCCTCTGCGGCTAGCCACAACAGCGGTGCCAGCGCGCCCAGATGGGTGGCGCGGCGAATAAAGCTTCCGGCAAGACCAGTCTCGCGGGCGGCCTGCATCGTGACGCGCAGCGCCGCCATGGCCACGCCTGCGCCCAAGCCTGCATCGGCATCGATCAGCCGCAAGGCAGGCGCGGGGGCGTTGACCGTGATGCGCGCATCGGGGTTCATCCCACCTGCCGCCAAGCGCCCGAAATAAGAGGGCACGCGCGCTATCCCATGCGATGTGATCCCCATCATCTGGGTCAAGACCAGCGCATGGGCGGCATCCTCGGCCAAGCCCGGCGCGCTGACACCAGCTGAACGAAAAGCGCGGGCCACAAGGGCCCGCGCGTCATCTTCGTACAAGACGGGCATTCGTCAGGCCCCGCTCGCCTTGGCTTTGGCGCCGATCCGCCCGATCAGCGGCAAGATCAAGAGCAGCGCGATGGTCACCACAATGATCCAGACCGACGCCGGACGATCAAGGAAGATCCCGAACGAGCCACGCGAGATGGTCATGGTTTGGCGCAGCGCCTCTTCCGCCAAGGGGCCAAGCACAAGGGCCAAGACCAAAGCAGCCGGTGAAAAGCCGTAGAGCCGCATGAAAAAGCCGATCACGCCTGCGGCGACCATCAACCACATCTCGATAAAGCTTGCATGCACGGTGAAAGTGCCAAGCGCACAGATCACCACGATGCATGGCCCAAGGATGCGGTAGGGCACCTTGATGATCTGCACGAACAGCGGGATTGCAAAGACCGAGATCGCCAAAAGCACCATATTGCCCAGATACATGGAGGCGATCAGCCCCCATGCCAACTCGGGGTTTTGCGACATGAACAGCGGGCCGGGGCGCAAGCCCCAGAGCAAGAAGGCCGCCAACAATACCGCGGTGGAGGCCGAGCCGGGAATGCCCAGTGTCAAAAGCGGGATCATCGCCCCCGAGGAGGCGGCGTTGTTCGCCGTCTCAGGCGCGACAAGGCCCGCCATCTCACCCTTGCCGAAATTCTCAGGCGTCTTCGACAGCGAACGCTCCGTTGAATAGGCCATGAGCGATGCGATGGTCGCGCCTGCGCCGGGGATCACACCAACCACGAAGCCAAGGATCGAGCCGCGCACCATCGTCCAGCGGGTGGAGATGAAATCCTGCGCGGTGGGCCAAAAGCGGCTTTCCTTGTCATATTGCACAAGCCCGCCCGATCCGGTGCGGTGCATGCCCGAGTAAAAGGCGTAAAACAGCTCGCCCAGACCGAACAAGCCGATGGCGATCGGGATGAAATAGATGCCCCCGATCAGTTCCGCCGAGCCAAAGGTATAGCGGCTTTGCCCTGTCTCCAGATCGACGCCGACTGTGCCGAGCGCGAAACCGATCAAGGCCGAGATGATGCCCAGCTTCCAGTTCGACCCGATCATCACGATCAGCGTCAGCATGCCCATCATCGCGAGCAAGAAATATTCCGGCGGACCGAAACTGCGCGAGACTTGGCTGAACATCGGCGCAAGGATGGTGATCAAGATCACGCCCACCGTGCCGCCCACGAAGGAGGCCACCGCCTGCATCACCAGCGCAGGGCCCGCGCGCCCGTTCTTGGCCAGCGGATAGCCATCGAAGGTCGAGGCGACCGTGGCGCTTTCGCCCGGTGTATTGAGCAAGATGGAGGTGATCGTGCCGCCATACATCGAGCCGTAATAGATCGCAGCCAGCATCATGATCGCGCCCACAGGGTCCATCCCGAAGGTCAGCGGCAGCAAGATGGCAAGACCTGCCGAGGGGCCAAAGCCCGGAATGACGCCGACGATCATCCCCACCATCGCACCGGCCAGCAGGTAAAGCATGTTGATCGGGGTGATCGCGATCGACAGACCCATCACGAGATCTGAGAAAATGTCCATTCGAGGCTCCCAATGACGCGCGGCGATGCCAGCGCGTTCAGAACGGCAGATTGATGAGGGCGGGGGGCATATTCGCGTTCAACACGCGGTCGAACAACAGGTAGACTGTCGTGGGAAAGATCAGCGCGACCAAGGCGTTTTGCAAATGCCGACCGGGGTTGAGCAAGTAAAGCGCGGTTCCCAGATAGACAACGGTCGAGATCCATCCACCAAACAGCCGGATCAAAATGGCGTAGCCCAGCACCAAGGCCACCAGCAGCGCAAAGTCACGCCAGCGCGCGTCGGGTGTCATGTCGTATGGGTCGGTGCCACCAGCGCCGATGACGCGGCGATCGCGCAAGGCATCGACAATGGCCCATAGCGTCATCACCACAATGCCCAGCCCCACAAGACGCGGGAAAAAGCCCGGCCCAAGCCGGCCTGTGCGCGTCATGAAATTCAGATCGGAAAAGGCGATGTAGGTGTAGAAGATCGCGCCGCACAGCAGGACGATCAGGAATACGATGCGCATGGCTACCCCGTTGCATTCGAAAAATGGGCCGGGCGCTGTTGTGCGCCCGGCCCAAGGTCAGACCAGATTTACTGGATCGCGCCGACCGAGCGCAGCACCTCGGCAAAGCCGTTTTGCGTGCGGTTGAGGAAGGTGCGGAAATCCTCGCCATAGATGATCGTGGGGGTGAGCGTGTTGTTCTCGATATAGGCCGCCCACTCCGGGGTCTCGACGACGCGCTTCATCGTTTCGATCCAGAAGGCTTGTGCCTCGGCGGGGGCATCGGGTGCCAAGATCAAGCCGCGCGGCATGGAGACGCCGATATCATGGCCGACATCACCCATGGTGGGCACGCCTGCCAAGGCATCGGGGGTGCTTGCACCCGAATAGACCAGCGCGCGCAGATCGCCACTGTCGATCAGGCCCAAGATCTCGCCGGGGTTGCCGACCATCGCATCGACCGAGCTGGACAACAGCGCGGTAGTCTGGTCCGCCATCGAGTTGAACGAGACATATTCGAACTCGAAGCCGGCAGCCTGTGCAAACAGCGTCGGCACGATGAAGTCGACGTTCACGGTGCCAGTGCCGGCGATGGTGATCGGGTTGGCCTTGGCGAATTCGATGAACTGGCCGATATCTTGGATCTCGGACGAGCCGTTCACCACCAGCACGAGGTCATCGGTCGCCAAAAGGGCGACGGGGGTGAAATCGGCGGGCTGCCACGGCGTGTCGGCCTGCAGCGGCGTGGTCACGAAGCTGCCCGATGTGGTCGAGATGCCATAGCCCGAGCCTGACTGTGCGAACAGATAGCCCCAGCCAACAGCACCCGAACCACCGGCACGGTTTTCGACCGAGATATCGCCGGGGTAGAGGTCGTATTTGGCCAGAATGTCGACGATCGTGCGCGCCATGATGTCATTGCCGCCACCGGGACCAAAGGCGATGGTCCAATCGAGTGTCTGGTTCGTGTCGGGGTAGCTTTGCGCATGCGCAGCACCCGCCAGCGCAAGCGGCGCTGCCAAGGCCATGCCCAGAACGCCAAGCTTGATGCGGTCTGCGATGGGTCCGGTTTGAAGTGTCATGTAGTCCTCCCTGGGTTTTGGTTCGTCGCGATGCGGGGCGCCCCCTCCTGTGGGCAGTTCCCGCTTTGATGGCTGGGCACATAGCCGTGTGATGCTTTCAAAGCGTGTCCAGCAATCGTTTCTTTCCGTGCTCGTGATGGCCTGCACCGGCTACGCGGGCAGCCTCGGCATCACCCGCCTCGATGGCGGTGACGATACGGTCATGTTCCATGTTTGAGCGCGCAAGCGCAGGCGCGCCATGCAGCACCCGGCGGCGCATCAGGCGCACCTCTTTGCCCAAGGCGACGTAAAGCGCGCGGGCGCGCTCCGATCCTGCAGCCTCGGCGATCCGGTCATGAAAGGCGAGGTTGATCTCGAAATAGGCCGCTTCGTCGCCTGCGGCGATGGCGCGGTCCATGCGCGCCATGAAATCGCGCAACTCCGATTTGATGGCCGCATCGGCGCGCCGTGCGAGTGCTGCGCAAAGATGGCCTGCCATCAGCGCGCGCAGATCGTAAAGCTCAAGCGCGTCATCGACCGAAAGCTTGCGCACATAGACGCCTTCATTGGCCACAGCCGTAACCAAGCCCTCGCGTTCGAGCGAGCGGGCCGCCTCGCGCACGGGGGCTCGGCTGACACCAAGCTGTTCGGCCAAGGCATATTCATTGAGTCGCTCACCGGGGGCGATATCGCCGTGCAGGATCATCCGCTCCAATTCATCGCGCACCTCAAGAAACAGCGGGCGCTGGCGCTTGACCATGGTGGCGTGGCGGATGTCTTGATCGATCTCCATGCGCCCAATTCAAGCTGCGGCGGTCGGATTGTCAACAATATTCTGTTGATTGCCGGACAAAGCCCCGCTACGCCGATCTCAAGGATCGGCTGGGCTTGATCGGCGGCGCATGGGATGGTTGTGATCGGCTGCTTGCCCGTGACGCTTGACGCAAACGAGATGAAATAAGGGATAATGACACAATGACGGATCATCCGCTTTTGGGGAAAACCGCCTTCGTTTCGGGGTCGGGCAAGAATATCGGCCGCGCCATCGCGCTTCAGCTAGCGGCACTTGGCTGCAATGTGGTGGTCAATGGCGCGCGCGATCAAGCGGGATGCGAAAAAACCGCCGCCGGTGTCACGGCGGCGGGTGCGCAAGCCTTGGTCGCGATGGGCGATGTCGCCAAGCCTGATGATGTGGCGCGCATGATCGACGCCGCGCAGGCGCGATTTGGCGGCATCGATATTCTGGTGAACAATGCCGCGATCCGCCCGCACAAGCCCTTTTTGGAGACCACCGATGCCGATTGGGACGGGGTGATGGATACCGCGCTGACGGCGGCCTTTCGGCTCAGCCGCGCAGTACTGCCGCATATGGTCGCCGCGAAATGGGGCCGCATCGTCAATTTCGCCGGCATGAAAGCGATGCGCGGCTATTTCGAGGGGGCGCCGATCTCGGCGGCCAAGCATGGTGTCTGGGGTCTGACCAAGGCGCTGTCGCAAGAATTCGCGATGCATGGGATCACGGCCAATATCGTCTCGCCCGGTCAGATCCGCAGCGAGACCGCAACGCAGGACGATCCCGCACGGGTCAAATCCATCCCGGCAGGGGTGATGGGCCAGCCGGGTGATGTGGCGGCTGTCGTGGCATTCCTGTGCTCGCCCGAGGCGCGCTTTGTCACGGGCCAGATGATCGCGGTCAACGGCGGCGAGGCGACCTAACGCCAAAGGCGGCGATTTGGTCTTTTCTTCGTCGCCCCGCTTGGGCAAGCATGGGCGAGCCTTGGCACGCGCCTTGTGTCGATCAATGGACCAAACACCATGACAACGCCGCCCAATTCCCGCCCAAGCTATTCCACCCCGCTTGCGGGCCATCCGCCGCAGACGCAGATCATGACCGACCGCGCGGTCTTTACCGAGGCCTATGCCGTCATCCCCAAGGAGGTGATGCGCGATATCGTGACCAGCTTCCTGCCGCACTGGCATGGCACGCGGGCTTGGGTTTTGGCGCGTCCCCTGACGGGTTTTGCCGAAACCTTCGCCCAGCTGATCGTTGAGATCGCACCGGGCGGCGGCTCGGATCAGCCCGAACCGGAGGCGGGCGCGCAGGGCGTGCTGTTCGTCGTCGGCGGTGCGGTGACCGTGCATCTGGACGGGGTCGCCCATGTGCTGGACCTGGGCGGTTATGCCTATCTGCCGCCGGGGTGCGGTTGGACCATCACCAATCACGGCGATGCGCCCGCGACGCTGCATTGGGTGCGCAAGCGCTATGTCGCCGTGGCAGGCATCGACCGGCCAGAGGCGTTTTTCACATCCGATGCGGCCGTCGCGCCAACACCGATGCCCGGCACGGAAGGGCGCTGGGCCACGACGCGCTTTGTCGAACCG
>Ga0209652_1002442_pt1 | contig 14349 bp, 9 predicted proteins | sample SaaInl74LU_5_DNA_FD_184641 | JGI IMG/M metagenome (GOLD analysis project Ga0209652, IMG submission 184641) | Marine microbial communities from expanding oxygen minimum zones in the Saanich Inlet - ESP_74LU_5_DNA (SPAdes) (version 2) | ecosystem: Environmental > Aquatic > Marine > Intertidal zone ...
GAAGAAGAAGAGAGATTGAGATTATTGGAGGAAGAAACCAAATTCATAGAAGCGCAAAAGAGGATGGAGCTTGAGCGCCAAGTCCAGGAAGAAGCACAGGCTGCAGAGGAGCAGAGGCTCCGAGAAGAGGAAGAACAGGAGCGATTGAGGTTAAAAGCAGAAGAAGAAGAAGCGAACAGACTTGCAGAGGAAAAGGCACGAGCTGAGAAAGAGCGGTTTCTACAAGAAGAAGAGGAGCAAGATCGTTTGAGGTTAGAGGAAGAACAAAGGCTGCTTGAAGAACAAAATCGATTGGAGAGCGAGCGAGAAGCCCAGAAAGAGGCAACAGCAGAAAAAGAGCGTCGTGAAGAGGAGGAACGAGATCGGTTGAGGTTAGAGGAAGAGGCAAAACTTCTTGAAGAAACACGCCGGGAAGAAGAACGACAAGCTGAGGAAGATGCACGAATTGCTGAAGAAGAGAGGCAGAGAATGATTCAAAAAGAAGAGGAGGAACGCGAGCAGGAGCGTTTGAGAGTCGAAGAAGACGTACATCGGAGTCAAGAGCAACAACGTTTGGAGCAGGAAGCCGCAGAACTTGGAAAGAGCGAGGATTCGGTATTGGCAGATGAAATTAATGATGAGATTGGAGGTGATGCTTGGAGTGATCAGAGCGAAGAGATAGAGGGAGATGATGAGATATTTTCTCCTGAATCAGCAGACAGGCAAGCACAAACTCACACTGAAGTAGAAGAGAATTCTGAAAATGTTTCTGTGGCCATTGATGCGCCGTATACTGTGGAACATGCTGATGCAAATGCACTGAATGATCACGAATTATCACAGCCGAATAGTGAATCGTTGGAGTTGCAAGACTCGTTACCACCAATTGATGCACAAGGCAGTTACAGAGTTGATAATTCAGACGTGAACGTAGTGCAGCAGAACAACACAGCATCTTCAGCTGAAAAACCTCCCGATAGCACATTCTTTGGTGCAGCGGCGGCAGATTTAGCGTCTTCAATGTTTGAAAATCAGGCTACAAATCTGTTTAATGAAGCGTCAAAATCGGCATCAATGTTTTCTTGGGGGAAATCTTCGGCTGAAGATGACGCTACACCCCCTGCATCAGCAGCCACTAATGTCGAGGCGGAAACCGAAGATGAGCCGAACTCTGAAGACGGCTTATATAATGACGATGATCTTGACGCCATGTATGATGATGACGATGAAAGCGATGATTCTGAAGCACATGATGAGACGGATAGTCAAAAATTAGGCACTGTCCAGAATGGCGACAATGGTGAAACTCTAGGTACCAAACTTGAAGAGGAAGGCAGGATGCCGTCAACTAGCGCTCAGCATACAGTCGAGGATTTTGTAAAGCAACTTGAACGCATGTCCGAAAGTCATCAGCTAGAAATGAACGAAATGCAACGGTCGCATCAATTGGAAATGGAGGCATTACAACACGAGCTTTCGCTTGAACGTGATAAAAAAGAGAAGGACAAAGCGAGGAAAGAAGTTGCATCTCAGGATAAGTTTTTGTCTCAGATGAGAGAGCTAGAAAAGAAATTCAATACTGATCTGAAAGAAAAAGATGACGAGCTTCAAACAGTTATGCAACGCAACGAAGGCATGGGGCTCAAAATGGACTCATTGAAGCGTGAGGTAGATGGACTTATAAAGCTCGTCGATGAGCGTGATGACGAGATTGCTACGTTAAAACAAGGTCACGGAAAAAGTATGGTGCAGGTTGAAGGGAAAGTCAAATACAGCGAAGAAGCATTAGCGCGTAAAGATGCCAAAATCTCTGAATTGAACGCAAGTGTGTCATCCCTACAGGCTGACTTGGATTCCACCACTGAAGCGTATCACACACTAAAAGAAAGAGCCAAGTCTGTGGCAACAGAGTTGAAGGACCGAAGAGTCGAAGTCAGAACACTGACATCGCAAAATCAAGAGTTATCATCTTCGAAGACGTTGCAGGAGACTCAGCTGGTAAATCTACGTGCGGTAGTTAATCAGCATGAACTCACCATCGGCTACAAGGACAAAGATATGGATGCATTAAACGCTAAGGTCAAAGAACTTGAGAAGCAAATCGAGGGAAAAGAGAAGTCAATACAAGATAGCAGTGCTGTTGGCGAAAAGGCGATTTCATCATATAAACGCAAAGCACAAGAAGCGCTTGCCGCCGCCAACTCACGCCTTGCACTTTCCAATCAAGCTCGAGAGGAGGCAGAAAGCGAAGCAAAAGCTGCAAAATCAACTTCAGATGATGCAGTCAAGCGTGCGAGGGATGCCGAGTTGAAGATGGCAGAAGCTGAACAGAGGGCTAATGCTGCAACATCTCTTCTTGATGAGTTGAAGCTTTCATCATCTGGTGAGATCAACGAATTAAATGATACAGTTGATAACCTGAGATCGACTATAGACACAATGCAGAAAGAAGCCAAAGAAGACTCCAATGAGCGAGAGAGACTGAACGTGGAAATAGGTCATCTGAAGACTAACTTGGTTGAAGTGAAGAAGAAAGAGTCTGAACTTCGTGAAAAGTTAATTGAACAACAAGCGCTTTGTACCTCGCTCCAGAAGGAAGTCCATGACCTAAACGATGAAGTCCAGCGCAACTCAGCCGCTGCTTTCAAACGTGCAAACGATGAAGAGGCGCACTCTAACAATTTTGCTGAGCGGAATTCAAGTGTCTTATCAATGGATGCGAATGGGAGTTCAAAAGCTCGTGATAGAGAGGAGGCGGATGGAACTATCATTATGCTACAACAAGAGCTTTACGGTGCCAACGAGGCGATAGCCGATTTGAAGCTTGCCCTTCGGACGGCGCTGCTGGAAAAGACCGATGGAAATTCTCGTGATAACATACCCGGCGGGAACAATGAAGTGTTTGCTGGTGATTCGCCTCATGGAAACGACAGTACACCCCTCTTCTACGCGATTGAGAAGCAAAATGAACTTAATACTGCAAGAGATGAAATTAATCGACTAGCCAATATGCTTGGCGATGCCGAAGCTGAAAAGCAGGAGGCTTATGACATCATGGAAGATATGAGGCATAAAATGGAAGATGCAAATGCAAGACTTTTGCGGTACGAAAAGCTCGGTATGAAAGGCGCTCGTCCTCATCAACATGTTTCTCAATCAAGCTACGGTCCATTTCGGAATACGAGCCAGTCTTCAGGTATCACTTCGGATAACAATTTATCATCATCTGGTAATGATAGTGTCGTTAATCTCGAATACCTCAAGAATGTCATGCTCAGCTACTTAAAGGCGAAGACATTGGCAGATAGACGGAAGTTGGTTCCTGTAATTGCGACTGTTCTTTGTTTAACTCCAGAGGAGCAAGCTCAAGCTGTGAATTCTGTTGAAGACAGCGCTGGACTTTCAGGGGTTGCGGTGAGCTTCTGGGAAAATCTAGGTGAGTTGACAATCCCTGACATTTTAATTTGATGTTAGTTTTGATGCCCGCTTGCTAACAAATGATCATTTGCTCGTAATTCACTCAGAGAGCAAAGCCCACAATCTAATGTGATTTTGTGTGATGTGATTTTTAGTTCAACCTAAAGCGTAACTAAGTAAGTCTGAGTCGATCATGATGTTTCAACAGCAACAGCTCTTACACCTACATTATCAGCTGTTATTCATCCAGAGTGCTAGTACCCTTACTGCGATTCTTTTTGTAAATTTTCTAGGGCAAAATATCCAACACCTCCTCTACGCCCTTCTTCCTATACTTAGCCTGCACCCCTCGATTCAATCCACCTCTAGCAAACCCGTACCAGATCACGCCCGCCACTTTTTCTTTCTCCAGGTCAACACCACAAATCTTTGCAAACTCCTCTGTCCTCTGAATGGGACCATCTGTCCACTTCGTTCCAATTCCTTCTGACCACATTGACAACATGAAATTCTGCACAGCACAACATACACTCTTGAAATCTTCTCTTTGCTGCATATTTCCGTCTGGACCTGAATCTGGCTTCTTACGAGGGTATGTCACCACTATCCAATGAGGTACCCTTGTCCAAGACACAAATGATCCTCCAGAACCTTCAATCTGCCCCCTCAAATCCATCAATTTAGCTATAGTTTCCTTCCCAAGCTTAATGAAACGCCAGGGTTCTGTGCCAGATCGATTGGGAGCGGCAATAGCACACTCAATAGCCCTTCTTAATACACCGTCATCCACCTCTGTTGCGTCAAACTTGTTAACAGTCCTTCGAGATTTGACAAGTTGCTGAAAAGTCATGCCCATCTGCTGCACTGAATCGACTGCCTCAGCATACCATGGCAAAAACTCGTCAAGTGTTACAACACCCGAACCATCTTCGTCAAGATATTTGAATAGCGCCTCACTTTCCTCTTCGGTGGCCTTAATGTCAAGAGTTTGAAGCATCGAGTACAAATCACCCAATTGAATTCCACTATTTTCCAATTGGTTGTCCTCATTGGCATGAGAGTGGAGAGTCTCCGAATCATGATCAATGGAAGAGCTAACTTGGTCTGCGTAGGTTAGGAATACCTCACGAGCATGCTTTTCAAATGGTGACAGGTCATATCCTCCAATACTATCGTAGTCATCATATAATTCAACAAGGCTGGCGGGGTCATCTAGCAGATCTTCATCTTCGTCATCACCATCAAATTCTTCGCCCTCGTCAATATCCGAGTAGTCAGAGGTGTAATCCGCAAAATCCTCTTCATTGAAATCATATATTTCCTCTTCGTTTATTGCGGCAATTTTTGTGGCGGCATCTTGCTCTGTAGGTTTGTCAGCATCGAAGAGCGGTCGGACTCTTTGTGTTTGAGCGACTACTACGACATTATTGTTTCTTGTGGGGATGGCGGTGAAAGCTGTGGCGACATTCGCACATAGGAGGGCGGATAAGGCTATCAAGCAGTTAGCTGGCGGCATGGTGGTGGAGGTATGTTCCTACGAAAGAGTTCTCACCATGGTGTTTTGCGTTTTGCAACAAGAAGATACGCACGTGCCAACTTGAGGTACATGCGATTAGTGTACTAATTCCTATCGCATTATGCGATAGGAATTAGTACGACTTTAGGCGCGATCTTTGATTTTGTTGCGGGAAGAGCATGCATTGCTGTCCAAATTTTTCACTGGCAATGATATTCAGACATGTTCACATGATGCATTGCTGCTTCCTAGTGGTGTTGCAAAACAGTCTCATCTGAAGTAAAGGAAGCTAGGCGGCTGCCTGTTTGCTGCTGAAGAAAGAAGTAACAACGTCATCAAACGATCTCCGCCGCGGGTACATAAATCTCTCGGCTCCAACATTCCACATACGGAATATATGAGCCACACATTATAGAATTAAATCACAGAATAATAATATCATCATGACAAACCTATCCGATTATGAGCTGCAGCGCTTGGAGAAAATTAAACGGAATGAGAAACGTCTAGCTGAGCTCGGCCTCGACAAGGCCAAACAAAATCTAAAAAGATCGGCAACTGCAGCTAATAAAATACCGTCCCGAAAGAAGAAGAAAAGGGCAGCTGCTGCCAAAGTCGCCTCACCGCCCCAGCGGTCTTCACGCAGATTAAAGCGTCAGCCGGTATTGTTCGAACCGCTAATGGACGATGAAATTATACGCAAGATTGATTCTTCCAGCTCGAAGAAGAAGAAGAAGGTTGCAAGGACAACTAAATTCAGATGCGAGATCCCGATGGATTTGAAAAGTTCTCCTCTTAGTGAAAAGGAAAAGGATTTGATTAACAAGAAGATGGAAGAAGATTTCTTGGGTAAATTTGAGGTGGGTTGCAGGTTGAATTATAGAGAAATTGTAGATATTATGTTCGGTTCTGTTTCTAACACATACATACTGCCCAATTTCAGGATTACTTGACAGAAGTAGACGAACTATCAACTCAAAATAAGCGCAATGTCATCAGACAGATCACAAAACTACACACAGGAGAGGGAATTACGTACGAATCTAAAGCTTATGGATGGCCGGAAGGATGTTACTTTATGAAAGGGAAAGTAATTGGCCCAACAGATGATATCATACATTTAATGGAGATTGCGCAAACTTGCGAGGATGATTGGGGCCAAGATCATGGAAATGGGTGGCTGTTACGGCATCCATTGAAGAAACTGTACATGTTTCAGCAGTATCATTTGCGTTGACGATTGTCTTCAATCCCACAAATTATTTGGGTTTAGCAAGAAGTTTAGGTGATGATTCACATCTCACAGCGTTGCTATTGAGTAATACTTAAATTTATATTTCCATGTCAGTCATGACTAGGTAGCCTATATGGTATTTGAAATGCAAGAGATGTATGTGTTGAGTCATCATGAACAAGCATTCGCAGAAGCGACTCTCTCTGCATGTCATCTTCGTTTACACTTCAGGTTCAGCCATGTTTCTTGAGCAACTCCACAAGATACTCAACGCAATCGTCCTCAGTTTCAAACATTACGTTTGCCCCGGCAGCATGAACCTTGTAGTCTGTGGATAGGACGCACTCAATTTTGCGCTTGTCAATTTTTGGACACCATCTTGCTTCATTGGTTGCGGTTTCAACTGTTGTTGATGGTGTTGGCAGAACTGACGCATCATTTGTAGGCCATGGCGTAAGCTTTTGAGTCGGGTGCATTGTTTGACCACTTGTTTGATTGAGCGTAGGATGTATCGTTGGATTTATCGATGGCTTGAGTGATGGAGCCGATGAGGGTTCAACTGACAAATAATCTATCGTTGTATTTGTCCCCGAAGCTTCAAGCTGGCACATGAGACGCTGGCGATACCCAGGAAGATCAGTGTTCTCAATTTGGTCCTTTGAGGTGAACCCTAACCCAAAGAATGCTGTATTACCCTTGATAAAACATCCGTAGGAGGGAAAGTTCTCGCCGACAAACATTCTTTTGATGCCTTTCTGCTTACGAGCTTTGTTGCATTCATCAGGCGACATACACGATGTTAACTGAGTTGTTTGTTTGTTGGTTGGTCTCTTGGAAGTAGGCGCATCGGTTGGTCTTTTTGAAGGAGAATTAGTCTGCTGGTTCCTTGACGTATCAATGTCATCTGCTAGGCAACCTGCTATTGCCAAGGAATATCTTTGTTCTGAGACCAAATTTGTAGCCTTAACTGACACTCTGAACCTTTCTCCATTGGAAGTGTTGATGACAACTCGTTCCACAGTGTTTTTGGTGTCACGTCTACTCAATCCATTTGGATAGTAAATGTTTGAGCTACCTCCGATCTCTTCAACATTTACATCTAGGTCGTTCACCAAGCAATTCAAACAACCTGTCGCACCAGGGGGGTCCATCCACACAAGAGTCACTTTTAGGTTGGAGCTGCACCCATTTGAAATATCGATATCAATGATGTAGTCATGCTCATCTCCGTAGGTGATTGTTTTATCATTCACAGCAATCAACTGAAGTTCATTGGAGCCATACAGAGGAACCGAGTTGAGCAGATTTATTCTGCCGAAGCCTTGCTTGCCATCATAAACAGCAAACGATTCCTCGAGAACAGCGCCATTCGGCACTTTCTGGACTTTGCCAGTCATAGGAACTGCTCCATTTAACAGCAAAGCTTTCATCAGAGAGTTACTGGGACTGATACTTGAGCCACAGCCTTTGCTGCCACAGCAGCGATCAGTAGTGCACCAGCCCTCGATAAAATACTGTCTAATCAGAGCCGCAGAACCGGCTACAGTCGGTGCTGCAAAGCTGGTGCCTGATACATATCTCACTCCATCGCCTCTTGCTCCATATCGGGAGTCGGGAATTCCGCCATCGCACTCACCTACCATATCAACATTGGCATTTGCGGTGAGAAGAAAGTGTCCTGGTGCGATAATATCAGGTTTGATTCTGCCGTCAGCTGTTGGTCCTTTGGAACTGTAGTCTGCTAGATACTCAATGCCAAGCTCATTTGATCTTATGTCATTGCCATAGTTCAGACCCGAACCTACCGCGACCGAATTTTTACAGTCTGCTGGGTTCTGAACAGTAATTGTGCCTGTGCTGCCAGTGTTACCTGATGAAGCCACGAAAAGCACATCAGTGAAGGTGTCGCGTAAGATGGCATCATAGTCCTTACAAAATGAAGAGTATACGCCATAATAAGACCGTCCCCAACTTCCAACAATGGTTTTTGCTCCATTATCTGCCTGCGATAACGATTCAAATAATCTTACCACGCCTGGATCCTGTATGGCAGCCGATCCAACTCCCATATCTAAAAATGCTAGCTTCGAGCCAGGAGCTGTACCATCAGCATAGCCATTGCTCTCGACAAGGCCATCAAACGATCGCCTTCCAACTGCGGCGGCAGCAACTGCAGTACCGTGTCCTCGATTTGTTTCCCTTCTGTCAGCAAAATCACTATCATAGTGGACCACTTTTCGTTGCGACATATCCCAACTATATCTCCCATAGAAATCCTCGCTATTTGAGCTATCATAGAAATAACAATTGTCTGTATCAAGCCCAGCATCAGCAATGCCTACAGTTTGCCCGCTTCCATCCAAATTATTATCAAAGAAAGGTCGATCGTCGACAACTCCAGATTGACTTATCCACTGTGGATTCGTTATACCTTGTACTGCTAACTCCCTTGCTGTAGAGGAGGTCTCCTCATCAAATGACGAGATTTCGAGTGGACGTCCAACATCCACACTTTGAACTGATTGGTTGACAGATAACCCTATTATCAGAGATATGACACAATTTTTATTCCAAGCCGTTCCCTCATCCTCTACTGTCTGCTGCGCATTTAGAAGAAGTTCAAACCCTTCAATCTCTCCTCGTTCTCTCACTTGGAGCAAGTCAAACATATTCTTGCAGTGATGGTTAGCCTCAAATCCGCTGAAAAGAGCTTCGGACCATACATTGACACTATCAGTAAAACTTCTTAGCTGCTTGTTGTTGTGTAGAGACGAAGTCAAAGAGAAAGCATCTCTCATGGGCACAATGTTTGAAAGCTGCTGGTTGCTGGGCCCGGCCTTTTTTGTTGTTGGTCTTCTCAAGTTGCTTGATGACATATTGATATTGTTGATTGAAGATTGAATCATGGCTATTACGTCATTGAGGATTTGAGTAGCAGCTGTACTAGAATTGACTGCATTGACTCCCTCACCAGGTATGAGATCCACCATCAAAGAAGCTACATGAGTTGTTCTGAGCGGTCCGTCTCCGCCTGCGCTTGCGCTTGCAGCAGTAGGTTGCCATTGAGCATCTTCCAAAATGTAACTGATTCCTCCAGATGCTATTTTCATCACATCAACTAGCGGCGTAAAAAACGAATTACTAATGTCAGTTCCATGGGCTGTCTGTATGGTGGAAGATGTTACACTGACGATGAAGCAGCTCTCTTCATCTGTATTGGATACCGTTTGAGACCTTTCTACAGAAATATCTAAAGACTGTGCTAATAGCTGCAGGCGCTCAAGCCCAGACTTATTTGTAGCTTGGCTGCACAACATATATGGGTGCTTTGGTTCTGAACCAGTATAATTGTCTGGACGCAAAGCACGATGATGCTTTGATTGAGCCCACCGCATTCCATAGTTCAGTATATCTAACCAAACATGTTCTGATTCATCCTGAGAAAGCTGCCGATTGTTCTTATTTGACAAATGACTGAATGTTACTTCATCTTCGAATGCAGTACGCAACAAACTCGAGAAGTGTTCTCGTGAGATCATCTTCTCTGCAAGCAGCGTCTCGGAAGCCATGACGAGTGACGCCACCGCTGAGAGCAGCGTCAAGTACGCGATGATAATTCTCGTCATGGTGATAAAAGTTCCCTATTTTATGGTGCTAGTACCTACTTTCAGAAGCGGTGTAGTAAGTACAATAAGACATTGAGGAGCACCAGAGGTGGGATGATGCGTTATTAGGTGGTATCCTAACGTTAGGAATTCCATACAATCTAAGCGCGAAAGCGTAGACGAAAAAAGAGGAGCTCGAATGTGAACGAAGATGTGAGTGGAGAAATTTTGAGCTTGAGCAGCACATTGTACTATTTATCAGATCCCTTGTATCAATTCATGCCCTGAAGCCTGGCGAGAGCTATAACCTTGCCCACACCGACCGAATAGCAAGGATTGAGGACCGGCAAGCATTTGTTTCCCTACCCGAGAGGCTTCTCCTATAATCCAATCTGCGATAAGATGATGACAATGTCGATGAAAACAATACTTTCTTCCATCTGCCTATTTGTCTCTACCACAAAAGCAGAACGAGTGGTGATCCATGAAATACAACAAGCCCAAAGAGAGCACAGAGCTGCTACTGAAGGATCTCCTTTCTTGTCGGCAACATTACTTGCATCTATCACTCCTCTAGATGTGTCTTCCATCGGTGAATCTCAAAAATCTGCATTTACCACTGCACTTACCAGTTTTATGAAACATGTATTTGAAAATCAATCCGTTTATGATGTGGAGATTATCAGTACCACTATCTTTGATGAGCAGTTTGTCAGTAACACAAAGAATGATCACGGGAGGAATTTGTTGACAAATCAACTTCAAGCAGGTCAATTTCATTTCATCCATGATGACGAAGATGACGAATATGGAGATGAAGACGAAGATGACGAATATTGGACAGATGATGGCTATGGTAGTACAGAAGACGAAGAAGAAGCTCTCAGTGTGATGAATGCTATATTGGGAGAAAGCGATGGAGGTAAAGAAGATGTTACTGATGATGCTACTGATGAGAGCGATTGGGTTGTTGACGAAAGCGAGTTGCTTCCTGACGACGCAGATTCAGCTGAGAGCGAAGATGCATACACACTCAAAGTGACTACTGTCATCTCTGCTGAGTACATAGCGGATGATCGAAGTAGTTTATCACACTCTGAATTTCAACAGATTCTTCTTCACGTCTGTCACAAGTTCGTCGATCACTTAGTTGAATTCGTGAGGGATTCTGACGCGTACTTTGCTAGTGTGGAAAATGTGACCGTGAGTGCTCTTGGAACTGGTAGCGGTGAAAGTAGTGAGACATTGATTGGGTCAGCTGCTGGGTTTGATGTGAAGGGTTTGAGCGCAGCTTCGATTGTTGGGATCGTTGCTGCAGGTATTGTGTTTGTACTTGGGCTGATTGGTTCTATCAAGTTGGTCAAGAGAGAGCAACAGCTCAAACGCAACAAGTGGCGCTCTCAAGAGATCGCATCTGCCAACGCAGCTGAGCCGTCTGTGAAATCTTTACGAGTGTTGTACAATCGTTCTGCAGGCGATGATTACTCATTTGATCCATTTGGCACAGAAACTCCTCCTACTTTCTACAAAGACAACGCCAGTGATACGTCTTCTTATACCGCAGATCATGATTCAAACGAACAACTGCGCTTCCGTAAATCAAATGGAGTGGTGAGAGACGAATCTGTTTCATTTGTGAGCCATCCTACCGAGACGGACTCTTCTCTATTCGGTGGAAACTCCACTAGCCCAATCCAAGAACACATCTACGCTCCACCGGGCAAAGTCGGGGTCGCCATTGATGTAATCAATGGAAAGCCAACTGTGCACAAAATAAGAAATGGTTCACCGCTCGAAGGATTGCTGCAGAATGGAGATATCATCTTGAGCATTGATGATGTGGAAACAAGCAATATGTCTGCAGCTGATATTACACACCTGATGGTCAAAAGATTTAACTACAGGCGAAAGATTAGCTTTATTAGGTCTGGCAATCAGATTCAATGATTGATTCCTTGCATGTAAACTTAAACTCTTGTATCTTTGTTCTAGAAAAGAGTTTCATTTGCAGCTATGTACTTTGTCAACTGTTATATGCATTTTCAACGCCTGATGATACTGATATTGTGCCAGATAATAAGCATGCAGTAGAGCAGACGGATCAGAAAGCTGGTACGTCTCTCAGTATTACATCTTCTTCAATCCTGCTTCATCTTGCTCATCATAAACACACCCAAAACCACAATCATAATCAAACCCACTACCATTCCACCAAAGCATAGCACGGCCATCGCAATGAGTGGCTTCAATCCCCGTGTCTCCGTCAAATTTTCATACAGCCCTACCACCCAGGCACCACTCCTCATCAGAAAGGATCGCAACTGCCCCATCGGACCAAAGGGTCCAAACAAAAATGGCATTGCTTCAACCTCCTCATACGTCTCCGTGGCAAACTTGACCAGATTTTCCTGACTTCTGTTTCCTGCATACTCTCGAACAGTCCAACCGTTCACCAAGAAGAATGTCGGGAAGCCTTTGACGCTAAAACGCGAGGATAGCGCTCGTTCGGCAGCGCCATCAATTTTGGCAACCTTTACTTTGTGTTTATTGTTCTTTTCGGAGTGGAGTTGTTTGGCAACCGCTTCGTAGGCAGGAGCGAAGCGGGTGCAATGACTGCACCTATGGATTGCAATAAAAATATTATGGACGTGAGAACTAGAAACGATGCGTATGCAAAAATCATCATATTGCAATACCTACCAAGGAGCATAGAATTCAATCAACCAAGCATTTCCATCACTCAATGATTTGTCAAAGTTCTTTGCAGTTAACTGTATCACACCTTCCGCCTTTTCGGGTGCTGCTGTTGTTGCCGCTGCAGCGGAAACAAATTGTATTCCAGCCCAATTATTCCATGACAGGAGGATTGTAGCAATGAGAAATGACGCAAAGGTCATGCGGCGTAGCAATGGGATGGAGTGAATCTTTGTTTTCATTGTAGCGGAAGCGTTTAGTATGCTGTAGGCTGTAGATAGTGGCACGGCGGATCTTTGAGATTTGAGATGGCGAAGGGCGAAGGAGAACCGGGAAGAGAAACCCGTTTTCAGACCCGCCCCTCGCTCTGTCTGCAAAAATCTCAAGCCAAGGTTCAAGGTCAAGAACAATATCTACATAGTTTCATTGGTGGTGCTGCAAATATGTCTATGTCCATTCTCTATCTCTCTCATCCATAATGCTAACTGAACTAACTATTTATACAGTGGAAGTTGGCAGTACTTTTCTGGCTGCGATTGCAATGAAGAAGTAACACCTACCTCATCACCCATTTTCAACAATCCACCATTATGGAATCTTCATCAGAGCTGTTAGCTGTTTCATATCAACAATTAATATCTACCCCTGCCAACAGAGTCTTTTCTTTCTCTTCTACATTACTTTTGACGAGACCCATTATTTTGTGAATGCCTCGTCTCCAAGATTTGCAAACTTTGAGTCAGGATTGTGTATTGTATGATAATAATCCGTAGGTATCCAAACCGTCAAAGCATATCTATCTCGCATCTCATCCAACTTGTCTGCAGTAGGCGCGGTGGGTAACACCTCATGAGGGATTTCATCACTCCAGAATAAGACCATTCTACCTCCATCTGGTGTAATATCAACCACATCATCCTTCTTCTTCTTTGCTTCATCAGCACTATTGCCATCATCACTATTGCTAGTTGTTGTCGATGATGATGAACCACCACCACCACAAAAGATACGAAGTTCACCCCCATCAACCCCATCTTGATAATCAGGATTCATATATAAAATACAAGTCAGTCGTCGAGTATCACCAGCAGATAATCCCTGCGGGTTATCAATATGCAACGGATACACACTCCCCCCAGGAGATGTCACGGCAAGCTTGGCATTAAACGATGACGCCGACAACCCAAACTCCTCTGCGTCTTGTTGTTGTGAATTCAGCAACTCAGGAAGAGTTTGCAACATGACACTCAAATACAGGATTAAATCTGGTGCATCATGATAATCTTGCCCATCCGGTTCACAAGCAAACACCCCCTCTTTGTCAAATCGAGTGACTTTTCCAGAGGCATCAATCTTTTCACTCCAAGATTGTTCAAATCTTCCAATATTGCGCAAGTGGATGGATTGTTCTCTCATTGTTTGTATGGAATGTTCTGGTAATATAGAATATGGTTCTGGAGTGGCATAGTATCCGTTTGAAGTCAATGATTTGGATATTGAGGGGGCAAGATTTGTTAAAGTGGTTTGGAAGGCGGACACATCGATGGATGGTTCTGGCGGTATTTCGGTTGAGGAGAAGAAAGCTATTGCGGCTGTGCGGCAGCAGGAAGAAGATGATGATAGTAGATATCTGTTGAGCTTCGTTGCGGTAGAGTAAGGGACTGCAAACATTATTTCTCCACCAGTATTTGAGAGTGCCGCTGCCGCTAGATTTTCACACCGCTTACATAGCGTCTTACTTTCTCATGGTGTCGATGTCTTCATAGTGCAGTGGGGACACGGTTGTTGCACGGTTCCATTGTTGCACGGTACAGGTTTGCACGATGCTAGAGCAGTCCCGGTTCTGTCTGTCGTTCGTTTTATCTAGGTAAATTACTAGATGCTACAATCTGAAGTTGCACGAT
>Ga0209652_1002446_pt1 | contig 14339 bp, 14 predicted proteins | sample SaaInl74LU_5_DNA_FD_184641 | JGI IMG/M metagenome (GOLD analysis project Ga0209652, IMG submission 184641) | Marine microbial communities from expanding oxygen minimum zones in the Saanich Inlet - ESP_74LU_5_DNA (SPAdes) (version 2) | ecosystem: Environmental > Aquatic > Marine > Intertidal zone...
TGCCAGAACAACGGCTCGAGCGCGTTCGCGTTCTTTCTTTCCTTTATCAGTTAAAAAGACCCTAACCATACGCTTATCAGCAGAATCATTCACCCTTTTTATCAAACCATCTTCTTCCATGGCCTTTAAAGTGCGGGTGAGGCTTCGAGACTCCATGCCCATTTTAGGACCCAATTTCGTGCTTGGAGTTCCCTCTTTTTCGATGTTCAAGAGAACGTATCCAATAGACATGGTGCCGCCATATTTGGCCGCTTCGATGTTGTAAGCCCGTGATATCTTAGACCAACTCCAGCGAATGTGAAAATCAATAGTTTCTTCTGGTTTCATAATTCTGTGTACGCCAAGATACTAAAAATGTTATGCATGCATACTAAATTAACAAAAAGTTTCATTTAATGATTTTTTTTCGCGGTAGGTTTTAGTTGGCTATTTGGCTTGCGAGATTTACCTTGGCAGCAGCGCGATGACTAATAAATTTATTGTTATCGTTCATTAAAAACACATTTTATTTATAATAATTGGGCAGGCTCACAAGGCTTCTGGTCAACTTTTTTGTATTCTAAGAATCATGATTTTAACAAAAAATATTACTAATATTACATTGATAACTTACAGGCACAAATGCCTCATCCCACCTTACAACAGATCATGAGAACAAAATGCTTTTTTCTAGTCCTATTTATTCTCTTCAACATTGATAATTCTGCACAAACCATTTTAATTTCGGAAGATTTTGAAGCTCCTGAATTCCCCCCAAATTGGATTCAGCAAACGAATGCAACTGATGGTGGTTGGATACTAGGAACATCTTCATCACTTGAGAGCGAATATTGGCCAATTGCGTCCCATGGCAACTTTATTGCGACTAATGATGATGCTTGTGATTGTGATAAGACATTAGACTACTTGATCATGCCGCCACTCGACCTAACCTCTTCAAATTCTGCCGTTCTGCAATTTGAAAACTACTTTGATGGGGGAAGTCTTTTCGGAGGAACGGAGGTTGCAACTATCGAGTATTCATTGGACAACGGTGTAAGCTGGAGTGTATTGGAAGAGATTGAAGGTACAGAGGATGATAATTGGGATTCGCAGTCAATTGATCTCAGCTCACTAGCTGGTAACTCGGAAGTGCTTATCGCTTTTCATTATTATGATGACAATAATTGGTTGTTTGGTTGGGGAATAGATGATGTTGTTGTTTTCGAACCTGAGGGCCTTGACTTAGGAATTTCCTCCGTGAATATACCTTCAATAGTTGGAGCGCCCAGCAACCTTAACATTACGGGTACAGTAACAAACAACGGATTGGAAGAAATCAACTCATTTGACCTAGCTTGGACAGATGGAGGTATGGATTTTAACACCACGTTAAGTGGATTATCTATCCCTTCATTAGGCTCTTACGATTTTTCACATCCTGATGAATTGAATATCAATTTATCTGGAACAATTGAATTGACTGTTTCAATCAGCAACATTAACGGCATGCCAAGTGACATGAATGAATCAAACAATGAATGGATATCCACCATTCAAGCAGTTGAATATGGAGAGTTGATAGATGGAGACATTACCAGAGAATATATTTACTATCATCCAGAAAGTGCTTCAGATCAATGTCCATTGGTCTTTGTTTGTCATGGTTATACAGGTTCAGCCCAAGGTATTATGAATTATTCTGAATTTAACGCCCTAGCGGATGAATTCGGATTTGCAGTTTGCTATCCTCAAGGCAGTGAAGACTCGTTTGGTAATACTTTTTTTAATGTTGGTTACGATTTTCAAAATGGAGAATCAGTAAATGACGTAGCATTTATCCAAAATCTCAAATTGCATTTACAATCAAATTATTCATTGAGTTCAAGTGATGTTTTTTGCACAGGACTTTCCAATGGGGGAGATTTCTGTTATATGCTCGCTTGTCAAGCATCAACTGATTTTAAAGCGGTAGCGCCCGTAGCGGGAATGATTTTACAAGAAATAATGGACGATTGTAATCCAGAAAATGAAGTGTCAATATTTGAGATTCATGGCACTGAAGATAATGTCACATACTACGAAGGAGATCCTAATAATGACGATAATTGGGGTGCATATCCAAGCATTCCTAGTACAATTGATTTTTGGACAACACTCTTTGAATTAGATATTCTAATCAATGAGGATATACCAGATATTGCTCCAAACGATGGTAGTACAGTATCTTCTGATATGTACAGCCAAGAAGGTAGTTGCTCTGAAGTTTGGCTCTATACTGTTGAAGGTGGTGGCCACGATTGGCCTGGTGCTTTTGGAAATATGGATATTTCCGCAAGCAGAGAAATTTGGACATTCTTTGATGGGCTGTGTGAGTCACCAGTTGGAATTGAAGATTTTACCATTAGTAAATCACGCGCACTTTTAAGAATTACTGATATTTTAGGACGAGAAGTACAAGAAGAGAAAAACGTTGTTCTTTTCTATTTATATTCTGATGGATCGGTAGAAAAAAGAGTTTTGATTGAATGATTACGCAATAGAATTTTATTCTTGATTTTTAGTGACTGAAAACGAAACGATAACAAAATGTATATTTCATAGAAACTCTTCGAGCATGCTACGAAAACATACATAGACGCTAAATGCCAGTGCTTTTGAAATGAGGGATAAACGAATTTTATACTCAAAATATAGAAATGAGTTTCTCTTGTGGGCCCAGGTGACCCACTCGGTTGATTACAATCAGAGCATTACTGTTTTTCGCAAGGCCTTGTTAGCCCAAAAAAGCAACTTAAGTACTACCGATTCCGAGATCAAGAAGAAACTATTTTCATCGGCTGAAAGCTATCTGCTCGATGAAGATGACGATATTCTGAATGAGGGAGATAACCCTCAATTGCTTAGTGATGAGGAGGCACAAATGTTTGACCAACTGGATGCTTCATTGAATGCCGAGTTAAAGGAACAATTGGAGGAAGTTGATGAGGGGGGGGCTAAGCCTCATCTGTGGAAGCGACTCCTTATGTGGTGTTCTCTGATTGTTCTGATAGTCCTGCTTCTTTATTTATTGACAGATTAATCTGCTCAACCAATTCTTCCATCACGCATCTCAATCTTACGATCAGCCATGGAGGCGAGCTCTTTGTTGTGGGTAACGATAACGAAGGTTTGTTGGAATTCATCGCGAAGCTGAAAAAAGAGCTTGTGTAGGTCTTCAGCGTTTTTCGAGTCCAGATTTCCGGAAGGCTCATCAGCAAAAACAATGTCGGGCTGATTAATCAAAGAGCGGGCAACTGCCACACGCTGTTGTTCACCACCAGAAAGTGCTGCTGGTTTGTGGTCGATACGGTGACCTAAACCAAGGAATTCGAGAAGTTCTTTTGCTCGCTTTTCAACCGCTGCATCGTCGGTTTTACTCATATAACCAGGCAAACAAACGTTTTCCCAAGCGTTAAATTCGGGCAAGAGTTGGTGAAATTGGAAAATGAAGCCAATGTGTTGGTTTCTGAAGGCAGCCAGTTGACGATCGCGGTACTTGGATATGTCTTCGCCGTGGTAAAGGATACTGCCAGAATCCGGGCGATCCAGTGTGCCCAAGAGTTGAAGTAAGGTGGTCTTGCCTGCGCCAGATGCGCCAACAATAGATACCACTTCTCCTTTTGAAATGCTCAAATCTATACCTTTCAGAACGGCAACATCTCCGTATCGCTTGTGTAATCCTACTGCTTCAATCATCGAAGACAAGTTTACGCAATTTTCTCCTTTGCTTGAAAATAGTTGAATGAGAAGAACAGTTGAAAAAAGTAGCGCTTTTTAACGAAACTAGAAGGCGTTTCACTTTTGATTTCAATATCTAAGGACTACTTTTGACGGCAAATTCGAATCGCATGAACATCCACGAATACCAAGGGAAATCAATTTTGAAAAGCTTTGGTGTAGCTATTCAAGAAGGTATCGTTGCCGATACTCCTCAAGAAGCAGTTGCAGCAGCTAAGAAACTCACGGAAGACACAGGTACCGAATGGTACGTTGTTAAAGCTCAAATCCACGCTGGTGGTCGTGGAAAAGGAACTGTTACAGAAACAGATTCTCGCGGAGTAGTGCTCGCAAAAGGAATCGATAAAGTCGAAGGCATTGCAAAAGCCATCCTCGGGGGGCACCTTGTTACTGCCCAAACAAGCGATACTGGTAAGCAAGTAAATAAGGTCTTGGTTGCTCAAGACGTTTATTACCCAGGTGCAAGCGAACCAGAAGAGTACTACATGTCTGTTCTCCTCGATCGTTCAAGCGGTAAACACATCATCATGTACTCTCCAGAAGGAGGTATGAACATCGAAGAGGTGGCAGAGCAAACGCCTCATCTTATCTTCAAAGAAGAAATTGATGCCATGCTCGGACTCCAAGGCTTCCAAACAAGAAGAATCGCTTTTAACCTTGGTTTGAGCGGGCAAGCGTTCAAGCAAATGAACAAATTCGTTCATGCACTTTACGCTGCTTTTATTGGTTGTGATGCGAGCATGTTCGAAATCAATCCTGTACTTAAGACTTCTGACGATAACATTATCGCAGTAGATGCTAAAGTTACTTTGGATGACAATGCACTATACCGTCACAAAGCCTACGCAGAAATGCGCGACAAAACAGAAGAAGACCAAACTGAAGTTGAAGCTGATGAAGCTGGATTGAACTATGTAAAACTCGATGGTAACGTTGGATGCATGGTGAATGGAGCTGGTTTGGCAATGGCGACTATGGACATCATCAAACTTTCAGGTGGTGAACCAGCAAACTTCCTCGATGTAGGAGGTACTGCAGATGCCGCTCGTGTTGAAAAAGCATTCCGCATCATTCTTAAAGATAAAGCTGTTAAAGCAATCCTTGTAAATATCTTCGGTGGTATCGTTCGTTGCGATCGTGTTGCTCAAGGTATTGTGGATGCTTACAATAATATAGGTGAACTCCCAGTTCCACTTATCGTTCGTCTTCAAGGAACAAATGCTGAAGAAGCAAAACAACTTATCGACGACTCAGGACTTAAAGTTCATTCAGTAATTCTTCTCCAAGAGGCTGCTGATAAAGTTGCTGAAGTACTAGCATAAGAAGATCATTAACTCATTTTAAGCCCTGCTGCGCGTCGCGTAGCAGGGCTTTTCCTTTATGAAAAATTCTACGCGATTCTCAGGGGTTTAAGTTTTGGGGTTTAGCTCCCTTTTGATATTTAATCCCTTGTAAATCAGGAGTTAAAAGGAGGTTGGACAATTGCTCAATAATGAACTTTGTAAATGAAGTCTTCTATTTTGTGTGTGATTTTCATTTTTCAAAATTGAGGTTATATCTTTAGTGATGAGAACTTTAACTGCTTTATCATCATGAATGAACAGGAAAAACCTAAAGAAGACCGCATCGGTTTATTCCAGGCTTTTTGCGAAAAGTACGCCAATGATTGGGATTGTCTTGGTCTGGTGTTTAGATTACCTGATACACCGCAAACGTATAAGCTCAGCAATGAACAAGCAAGGTTTTTTAATCCAGTCTACTTCAAAGCGGTGGCATTCATTATTATCTTTCCCCATAGTGCTTTATCAAAGCATGCTTGCGAAATCATTCAGATGAACATCAAAGAGATATCGCAGATTTTGATTGATGTGAACAAAACCTTGAGCTTGATGCTCTATCCTGATATTCCTCAAAAATATCCTTTTGTAAGTCCTAAGCTGCACGAACATCAGATCAAATCTGTTGATCATGGCTTATTCAGATCTAGAATATTAAGCATCTTCGGATACAAAGAATCTTCAGGGAAAAGAAAAGCAAAACCTTATAACCAGTATTCCGAAGATCATATCAAACCAAATGTGCTCATGGAACAGATGATGGAATGGAAAGCAAACAAGGAAAGCGATGTTCATCGAAATGCCAAAAAGCTGATTGCTACCATCTGGTACCATCAATATTTGGGAGAAGTCAATCTACAACTAATAGAAGAAATTATTCAGCGTTTACATCACTACAAATACGCAAGTGCTAAATCTTTCGAACCATCATAATGCCATCCCGAATACCCAATAGCACGTTTTCAACGCGCTCATCTTCTTGAATGACCCTGTTTAATTCGTTCATTTTTATAGTATCGCTGTCCTTTTGCGCAGCTGGATCAACCACTTTTCCAGACCAAAGGACGTTATCGAGCATGATATATCCACCAGAGTTAAGCAAGTCCAAACTAGCTGCGTAGTAATTAAGGTAGTTGTCTTTGTCTGCGTCAATGAAAATCAGATCGTATTTTCTGTTTAAACCAGGCATGATGTTAAGCGCCTCTCCCAAATGTCGGTGAATGAACTTCCCTTGAGGACTCATGTCCCAGAACTTATCTTGAATATCACAAAGCTCATCATTCACTTCAATGGTGTCTAATCTTCCCTCATCTTTTAAACCTTCTGCTAGGCACAATGCAGAAAACCCGGTATAAGTACCTATCTCAAGAATGTTTTTTGGGGAAATCATCTTACTAAACATCGAAAGTGCTCTGCCTTGCACATGGCCAGAGATCATTCGTGGTACAAGAATCTTACGCCAGGTTTCGTTTTCAAGCGCGTCGAGTAGATTTCCTTGTGGTGAAGTATGGGCTGCGATATACGATTCGAGCTCTTCTGATATAAAATGCATCTAGTTTATTAATTACATGGACTGCCAAATACGGATAGTAGGACCAACAAATCGCCTGTATTCACCGTAGTGTCTGTGTTAAGATCAGCAACACACTGGCCATTACATCCGATATCGGTTAGCAAAAGTAGTACATCTACGACATCAACATTTCCAGAACTGTTCAAATCACCCAAACAAACGAAACCTTCATTCATGTCTATGACGTTGTTGCAATTGTTGTCAATGCCTTGGCCTGTTCCAGGAGCATTTGGATAAACACTGCTGTTATTATCATCACAGTCTTGATTGTTCAAGACATACCCCTCAGGAGCAGAACAGGCATTAATGAAAGATGAAAGATCTCCGAAACCATCATTGTCTGCATCTAGAAAGTAAAACACAGCGCCTCCTGTAATATTTGGGTTAGTATCATCACAATCCAATCCGCCAAACTCAAAGGCCATTTCGCCATCGCCATCCTGGTCAAAGTCGTTCAAACCATCGCAGTTTTGATCAACACCATCATACCAAATCTCCAAAGCCCCAGGGTTGATGTCTCCATTGTTGTCGTCGCAATCATTTAAGGTAGTAAAACCATCCCCATCCGCATCAACTATTCCAGCGCATGAATTAAAGCCATCCAAACAATTGGTGGCAATACAATCAGCGCAGTCTTCAGCAGCACCAAAAGCACAATCGAAGAAACAATTGCTCGTAGCACATTCAACTTGTAAAGCAAAACAGCCAATACATGTGGTACTCAAAGTAGTTTGAGCTTGCATGTTGTTAAACACCCTTCAGGGTCGGCTGCAAAAATGCAGTCAGCTCCGCAATCGGCAGCCACACCTTGCACAAATTCATTGTTTTCATTGAGGTACTGTAAATCGGCTTCGTCACAGTTTCCCTGAGAATAGGCAGTGAGACCTGAGGAAATGACCAAGAGGAGAAGTATTGATTGTTTCATTATAGAAGTTTTAAGCTAAGCCTTGAAGATAAGCATTTCTATTAATCACTGAACCCTCTTGATTTAGTATGTATTTTTGACTTGTGAAGAAGCAAAAAAGACAAGTACTCTTACTCGGATTGCTCACCTTACTGGTGATGCCAGCCATTGGAGCATTGTTGATTTATTTTTTGAGTGATGTTGCAATAACTGAACGCTTAACGGGGCCTTACCCTTGGTGGAAGCAGGTCCTATTGGGAATCCCTCTGGGGCTTACAAGTGCTTGGGGGGCAAAGTACATCATCGACCTTCCTAAAATGAGTACCACAAAACATCAAGCAGACGCCATGATTGCGGGGCTTAATCTAAACAAAAGTGAAATGGTCTTCCTTTCCCTTTGCGCAGGAGTTGGGGAAGAGTTGCTTTTTCGAGGGGCAATTCAAGGTTTGATTTTGCCTTTTAGCCCCCTACTCGCAATCATGGGAAGTAGCATTTTATTTGTGGCGATCCACGGTTACCTCAATCCTAAAGCTGGTAAAATCGCTTGGTATGGAATTTACCTGGTTGGAATTGTGGCAATATGGGGAGTCTTAAGCGAAGAAATTGGAATTTTCGTTGCAATCGTCGCTCACTTTATTGTAGATGTTTATTTATTCTTCAGTGTCGCCAAAGAAGCTGAGAAAACTGAATTACCTTTGTTCTATGAGCAAGAAGCGGAATAAAGACCGAGTAAATGTGGTGTACAGCACCAATCCGAACTTCTCTTACCAACACAACGAGGAAGAAGAGGAGGAAACCCTAGCCCCAAATCAACAACTCTTATACGTGAGTTTGGATAAAAAGCAACGCGCTGGAAAAGCAGTTACTTTAATTGAAGGCTTTATAGGGAACGACGAAGATCGTAAAGACTTGTCGAAAAAAATGAAAAACACTTGCGGTGTAGGCGGTTCCATTAAAGAAAATGACATCCTCATTCAAGGAGATCAACGAACAAAAATCATTGCCGCTCTCGAAGCAGCAGGTTATAAAGTGAAACGTAAAGGAGGATGATGGAAAGTTATTTTGCAAAAACCTTGGCCGGACTCGAGGCTTATCTCGAAGAAGAGCTCAGAGAATTAGGAGCTAAAGAGGTCTTAGCAGAGGTGAGAGGTGTTACTTTTAAAGCAGACACCGAAACAATTTACAGAATTCACCTCTGTTCAAGATTAACAATTAGAGTACTGAAAGACCTAACAACCTTCTTCGCCAAAGATCCAACAGACCTCTACCAAAAGGCCATTCGCTACAATTGGAAGAAAATCATTGACGTGGATGGAACTTTTGCTATCGGAGCAGTAACCACAGGAGAGTACTTTCAACATTCAAAATACGCCTCGCTCAAACTAAAAGATGCCATCGCAGATCACTTTAGAATGAAAAAAGGTAGGCGTCCGAACATCGATGTTAAAAATCCAGATGTTCAACTACACCTTCATATCAGAGACAGACAGGTAACCATCGCTCAAGATTTAACGGGAGAATCGCTTCACCACAGAGGGTATCGTCCAAAAAATGCAAGAGCACCTTTGAATGAAATTCTTGCTGCCGGTATGCTGAAAATTGCGGAGTGGGATAGTCAAAACGACTTTCTAGATCCCATGTGCGGAAGCGGAACACTCTTACTAGAAGCTTTACACATGTCGGCAAACGTTCCTTCCCAATGGAAAAGAGATCATTTCGCTTTTATGAATGATGTAGATTTCGAAGAAGAACTCTGGGAAAAGGTGAGAAAAGTGGCCGAAGCGAAATTCATAGAACCAAGAGTGAGGTTTTTTGCAAGTGATTTAGACTTCGCAGCCATCGTTCAATTGAAAAGTTCAATCAAAGAATTGCCCTTCAAAGCAAATGTTGAAGTGAAAACAGGGAATTTCTTCGAACTCGAAGCGCCAGGAGCTCCCCGGTTTATCATTATGAACCCACCTTATGGGGAACGAATCCAAACGGAAGGCGATATTATGGACCTCTATATCGAAATTGGAAACGAACTCAAATTGAAATATTCAGGCAGCACGGCTTGGATGATTTCATCAGATTTAAAAGCACTGAAAAGGGTAGGGCTCAAACCAGAGAAACGAGTTCCACTTAAAAACGGACAACTTGATTGTCGATTTGTTGGGTTTAATCTCTTCAAAGGAAAACGAAAAGACCAACTTCAAAATCAAGGTGAATAAGACCAAGCCTCAACAATTAGTTGGGGCTTTTTTTTGCCTTATCCGAAAGTAACACATATATAAGGTATGGTTCAGTTGCTTTTATAGATGACCTATGGCTTTTTTCTAAATGAATTTGTAGCGATGATAACAAGCGGCTGTATATAACCTTCATTTACGCGCATCAATATCAAGCCCTAGGCGAACTAATTTAGTTCTATGGAAAAGACGGTTTTGATAACAGGAGCAACAGCAGGATTCGGTGAAGCGTGCGCACGTACTTTCGCTAAGGAGAATTGGAGGCTAATCATCACAGGTAGAAGAGGCGATCGTTTAACGAAACTTCAAAACGAACTTGAAGCACTATACCAAAGCGAAGTTCATTGTCTAAATTTTGACGTTCGAAACGAAAAAGAAGTCAATAATGCCATCGAACAACTCCAGCCAGAGTGGAAAAACATCGATGTGCTCATCAATAACGCAGGGCTAGCAGTTGGGAAAGGTGCTTTTGATGAAGGACTGTCCGACGATTGGAACCGAATGATCGACACGAATGTGAAGGGATTGATGTATGTGACTAAAGCACTCCTTCCGTACCTAAAGAATTCATCAGCCGCTCACATCGTGAATATAGGGTCCATTGCAGGCAAAGAAGTGTATCCAGGAGGAAACGTTTACTGCGCTAGTAAACACGCTGTTGATGCGCTAACAAAGGCCATGCGAATCGATCTCCTGCCATACGGAATCAAAGTAAGTCAAATTGCTCCTGGAGCCGCTGAAACAGAATTCAGTTTGGTGAGATTTAAAGGAGATGAGGAAAAGGCAAAGTCCGTTTACCAAGGTTTTGAAGCTCTCAAGGCTGAAGATATTGCCGAAACCGTTTGGTTTGTGGTAAGCAGACCAGACCATGTTTGCCTCAACGACATCATCATCATGCCCAAAGCTCAAGCAAATTCAAGCACACTCCTTAAAAAGTAAATCGCCATGCGCCAAGTCCTGATCCTATTTTCTGCCTTTTTACTGGCTTCATGCAATATTCAAAAAGAAGAAGTCGACCTTATTATTCACAACGGAAGCATTCACACTTTAGATCAAAGTTCATCTGTAGTTCAAGCCATTGCCATTAAAGATGGTCGGATTATTGAACTCGGTCCAGAACGTGCTATATTAAATAGGTATAAAGCAGCAGAACAAATCGACTTGAAATTGCGACCTGTTTACCCCGGTTTTATCGACGCGCACTGTCATTTTTTTGCCTATGGTAGGGGACAAGCTGAGCTGGATCTAACAGGCACCACCTCATGGGAAGAGATTTTAAATCGCCTCGCCCAGATCAAGGAGCCAGAAGCAGGACAGTGGATTAAAGGACGAGGATGGGATCAAAACGATTGGGATTTACAAGCATTTCCAAGTAAGCTTGCCCTTGATTCAATGTTTCCGAATAACCCTGTGCTTTTAACACGAATAGACGGACATGCCATTATTGTAAATCAATCCGCCCTGGATTTGGCGGGAATTGACGCTAATTCCTTTGTTGAAGGCGGCCAAGTAGTGCTTGAGAACGGAGCTCCAAGCGGGATGCTTATCGACAAGGCAATGAACTTGATTGATGATCACCTCGCCAAAGAAGCCTTTGAACAAGATCGAGAGGCCCTACTAAAAGCCCAAAGTGATTGCTTTCAAGTAGGTTTAACTACCGTTAGTGATGCCGGCTTATTGAAAAGCGACCTTGAAACCATCCAAGAACTTTATGCTCAAGGCGATCTGAAGATGAGAATGTATGTGATGTTAAGCGACGTCCAGGAGAATATTGACTACTATTTGCCTCGCGGTCCGATTAAAACAGATCAACTTTCAGTGTGCTCATTTAAGTTTTATGCTGATGGGGCTTTAGGCTCAAGAGGAGCTTGCTTGTTCAAACCCTATTCAGACCTTCCAAATCATACCGGTTTTCTCTTAGACAGTTTAAGCCACTTTCGCCAACGTGCACAAGAAATGTACGACGCCGGTTTCCAAATGAACACCCATTGCATCGGAGATAGCGCAAATCACGAGATACTAGCTATCTATGCGAGTATTTTAGAGCCGAACAATGATCGTCGATGGAGAATCGAGCATGCACAGGTGCTTAGAAAGGACGACCGACAGTTCTTTTCGGCATTCAATATCATTCCTTCAGTTCAACCAACGCACGCCACCAGTGATATGCCTTGGGCAGAGTTAAGGTTGGGGAGAAACAGGATGAGAAGAGCTTATGCTTATCAATCGCTCAAACAAGAGTTAGGCCTCTTGGCGCTTGGAACCGACTTCCCGGTTGAAGGAATCAACCCGCTGAGTACTTTTTATGCAGCAGTGTCGAGAACAGACAGTAAAGGGCAGCCAGAAGGAGGTTTCATCCCTGAAGAGAAGCTCACCAGGGAAGAAGCACTCAGGGGAATGACCATTTGGGCGGCGATTGCGAACTTTGAAGAAGAGAGTAAAGGAAGCCTAGAGGAAGGAAAACTGGCAGACCTTGTGGTATTAGACCGCGATTTGCTCACTTGCGCAGACTCACTTATCCTAGAAACAGAAGTTGATTTTACCATATTGGGAGGGGAAGTAGTTTACCGCAAATAAGAAAGCGTACAAAGAGAGCTGATAAAAGGCAGTTATGCATCACTCCATTATCAGCTAAAAATCATGTCATTTGAAAGAACTTGCGAAGCACTTAGCAGTTGTATTAGAAAATTAGGAGAATGAAAAAAGTAAATGTTGCGCTACTTGCTTTTGTGGGTGTATTTGTTGTGAGCGTGTTGATTGCCTATTCTATTTTAAAGAAGGACAAGTCTTTACCCGTATATCAGCCGGGTGATATTAATCCGGCATTAGTTGATGAGTCGGTAAGGAACAACCAAGACCACCATATTTTGCCTTTCGATTTGATTAATCAGAACGGCGAGCGCATAACAGAAGAGAAGTATGAGGGGAAGATCTATGTGGCATGTTTCTTTTTTGCGCGATGCGTTACGCTTTGTCCGGAGTTAAGTAAGCAGTTCTCTAGATTACAGGAATACTATGGAACGCAGGAAGAGCCCCTATTGATATCTCACAGTGTTACGCCACAGGCAGACAGTGTGAGTGTGTTGCGAGCTTATGCTGATCGCTTTAAGGTGGATGATCAGCGTTGGGATTTAGTTACTGGAGAGAAGCAGCACATTTATGAGCTAGCAAGGAAGAGTTACTTTGCTGTATTGGATGAAGGAGATGGGGGCATGCAAGACTTCATACATACAGAGAACTTTGTCTTAGTAGATAGAGAGGGCAGACTAAGAGGCTTCTATGATGGTACAAATACAGAGGAGGTGAACAAACTCATCTTAGATATTGAAATTCTGCAGCAATCATACGAGGAGCAAAAATAATTTTGCGTCTTGTTGATTGAGGAACAGTCTGTTGACATATTCGTGTAAAATTAAGTTCGAATAATGTTTGGAGGTGTCGAACTTGCCACTATCTTTGCACCCGCTTTTGAAACACAAAGCAACGTTCTTTAAACACTGTATAGGAGTAACAACAAAAAGAAATTTGAAATTAATTTCATTGTTACTTGCGAGTAAAGAAAATGTTATTACCTTTGCACCCGCTTTTGAAACACAGAGCGACGTTCTTTAAACATTTTGTTAGGTAACACCAGGAGAAAGAATTTGAAAAATAATTCTGACTGAGCTTGCGAGTAATGAAAAACTCACTACATTTGCACCCCGCTTTTGAAATACAAAGCGACGTTCTTTTAACGATGTAAATGGTAGCTAAAAAAGAATTTGAAAAATAATTCAATTGCAGCTTGTGAGTAAAGAAAAGATTACTAGGTTTGCACCCGCTTTTGAAACACAAGGCAACGTTCATTACAGACGAAAAAGCAAAGCGAAAATAATTTTCGAAATTAGTTTGCAAGTTGATTAAAAAGTTTCTTACCTTTGCGCCCCGCTTTTAACGAAGCGAGACGTTCTTTAAAAGGTCAGAAGTTAACAACGAGAGAGAGAGAAACTTTGAAAAAGGTTTTGGTGAAAAGAAAAAGATGTTACCTTTGCAGTCCGTTTAGAAAAAACGAAAACAACGAAGCGCAAATGAGCGCTGAGAAATAAGTTCTTTGATATGATACAGCAGCCTAGTCAACGTCAATTTTGAGGCAAAAATAAGATTAAACTTTTTACAATGGAGAGTTTGATCCTGGCTCAGGATGAACGCTAGCGGCAGGCCTAACACATGCAAGTCGAGGGGTAACAGGAAAAAGCTTGCTTTTTCGCTGACGACCGGCGCACGGGTGCGTAACACGTATGCAACCTACCTTGATCAGGGGAATAGCCCAGAGAAATCTGGATTAATACCCCATAATATAATTCATTCGCATGTTTGAATTATTAAAGTTTCGGCGGATCAAGATGGGCATGCGGCCTATTAGTTTGTTGGTGAGGTAACGGCTCACCAAGACTACGATAGGTAGGGGTTCTGAGAGGATGATCCCCCACACTGGTACTGAGACACGGACCAGACTCCTACGGGAGGCAGCAGTGAGGAATATTGCGCAATGGACGAAA
>Ga0209652_1002447_pt1 | contig 14330 bp, 13 predicted proteins | sample SaaInl74LU_5_DNA_FD_184641 | JGI IMG/M metagenome (GOLD analysis project Ga0209652, IMG submission 184641) | Marine microbial communities from expanding oxygen minimum zones in the Saanich Inlet - ESP_74LU_5_DNA (SPAdes) (version 2) | ecosystem: Environmental > Aquatic > Marine > Intertidal zone...
CTATTATCTGCACAAAGCCCCCGGCTGCAGGGTCTCTTTGCAGCTGGCTTTTGTCCCATCTGGACTTTCACAGAAGATTCGACGTCATCAACCGGGATTTGCTGACGCAATTCTGGATTCCGATTCCAGTTTGTATATTGTTAGCGATAAAAGTGTTAATTCCGGCAGTGTTTGACCCGCCCTCTTTCCATCGAGTTCTTTGCAAATTCTGCTGACGTCATGATTCAGAGATGCTGACGCAGCTGAGTATCCTTGTGTATCCTGATCCTGTTGGATAATTAGTTGTGCTCTAGAGAGACCGAAGGATACCTCTACTATGAGCAACCCTTTTTGAAAAGAACTGCCCAAGGGCGTAATCATGAGCATTCCTGAGACGAAAGTGAACCGTTATTATTGGTAGGATCATGGGCAAACAGATATGGTAGTGCCAACTTTTTTGCAACTTTTATGCATGCCTTCTCAATCAATCAATCAATCAATCCAATATGGAGCTACGAGAAGTATCAGATGCGTCATCGACCTGGACGATCCAAAGCAAGAATCGAACAAAGCATACTGGAAGATAAAAGAGATTTAGATTTTGAATGTCCTATCATTGTCTTGAACTCTTGACGTCACCTCTTCTAGTTTCTGCAACCTGATGTGGTACGATAATTATTTACAATAAGATCTACTGGTACTGGAACAAAATTGAAATCCTCCTCCCCGTAACCTTAAGTTCGTACTTTGTTCTTTGATAATACTCATACATTCTGTGTCCTGTTCGTGGCTAGTCTAAGATCTGAATTGCAATATCTGAACAGCCCCGGCTGGAAAAGAATTGAGGATCGATCCACCGATCTTGAACACTTTTGATCGCGAAGAAGCAGAATGGTTTGATTACTGCATACTCCGTTGGCAAAACTGCAGCACATACTTAGGTACATAAAAGTACAACGAACCTACGAACAGTAGCTTGCACATCATCTGAAGTGAAAGTGGACGAAGGATAACCTTATTGTAGCAGAAGAGAACGATGGGTTCCTCGCACGTGTCGCAGCAGCTGTAACGTCATCTAAAAAATGTCGCATCTGCGATGACGTCAAACAATCGTTGATGGAGATTGAGCCAAAATTAATAGCGGTGGTGTTGAAAGCTGGAAGCTGCGCGCGGAGGTGATTGAACTGCATTCAACTGACAGCATTAAAAGCCATCGGCAAATTACCGTCGTCAACTTTGGTTTCTTAGAAGTGGTTAGATGATAAAAGACGACAGCGGCAGAGATTAAATGCATGCAGCCTCAAATTCGACATGATTGTAACTCAAGCATACACATCAGATGATAAGCAAGCATACACAGCAGAAGATGATCGAGAGCTCTTCCTGCCTCCCAACTTTTTGAAGAAAGCATTGCCGGAGACCTGCTCTGCACTGATCTTCGTTGTCGTTATGTGGTTTTTGTACGAAAAAGATGATAGCGCCCCGAGCTACAGAGCATGATGTTACAGCATGTATTGTGGTTTATATATATTGGCACTAGTGTATTCGATTTGATGTGTATAGTACGAGTTTATAAAATTATCACCTCGAGATTCGAGAGGAGAAATAATGACAAATAAATGCTAACAACGAATTACCTGTTGCTCCTTAGATTGTAACCTTGAGAAGATGGCTGTGTTTGGTTGCCATCACTCCGCCTGGGAGTAATCGGAGATACAGACTGATAAATGGCATTGTCAGTTCCATCGTTGCTGCGAAATGGCGACACGTATTGCTCTGCCTGCTGCTGCTGAGTTGTATTATTCACATTAGTTCCGTTCTGTTGAGGAGAGAATATACCATTACGTTGAGATGACAACGATGCTGTTGGCGGCCGCGAAGCAGAAGAGGACGGAGTTGACGTAGTAGTAGACCGATTTGTGGCAGCCGTTGGCGACCGATAGTAGGAGACATTTTGCATCATCATCTTTTCTCGTTCTTCATCTGCGTAATATGTACGAACATACGGCCCAGAACTGAAGAAGAGAGCCCTCACGATGCGCTGAAGAGAGTAAACCATCACAGCTACGAAGCATCCAACAAGGAGGAGCATCAGAGTAGATGGACCGATCAATCCTTCCAAATATGCCACTAGATCTTGGATAATCTTGTGATTGAGCTCAGTCCTATCATATGATGTGCTCCTTTCAAGATAATTTGGAGGGCACGAAGCATCGGATGATGACGCTGATGCTGCTGCCAACTTTTTGTCACAGAATGAGTTACATTCAGACACAGACATTCCACCACAATCTTTCTTTCCCTTGCAATCACAAGGCGCACATGGTGGACAGGCTCGTTTGTTATTACTTGTAGCTGCAACCCGCTTCCTCTCCTTTTCCAATGCCTCCCGAACAGCTTCATCAACCTCCTCTCTTCTATTTGTCAGCATGGTTGCCTCGTTGCTACTCTGAAATTCATCCAGACCGACTTCTTCTACAATGATTGAACGCCACACTGTTTTGGCTTTATTCCCGGCATCATCCATGACGTTGTAAGGAACCTTCCAACGAAGAGGAGCGCCATCGTGAATGGGTTCTCCGACGGATACTCGAGCAGTGAGATCCACAACACCTTTGTAGGTATGATCTTTGGCGCGGATACAATCCATTGGACGCACGTTTGGCCTCGTACTAGTTGCGCACAGCTCTGCTCCAGAGGTTGCCACGATCATGTACTTTTGTTTCATTACAGAGTGGACATAAACGAAGCAAAAGAAGGTTAAAACACGAAAAGGAAACAAGCTCATTATTCATCGCTGTCGTCCTCTCACCTTGATATCCTTCTCATAGGTAGTCCTCTGTTCCGCAAGGATGGCATCCACCCTAGTATTCGCATCGGCATTATCATTGGCACCCTTAACGACCCCCTTCAAACCACTAGTTTTCGCAACTCGAAATACCTTTGGATTTGGTCCCATCAACTCAATCACCGGGCGACTGGTATCCCTACACCCGGTACCACCATTGTACGCCTTTGGAATCATAGTCCCAACAAATCCACCCTTCCCATCAGGTCTCAACCTAGGAATTGGCAAAAAGCCATCTCCCTCCGTCCCCTCGGGACACTGACACGTATACGTTCCAATCTCATCTAAACACGCTGCTCCTGCATCCACATCACACATGGACACCAACTCAGGACACTGCGATCCAATATTCCCATCATTCATTCTCACTTTACATTCATTCACATTCTGAATCACCACAGTACGCTTGGCACGAACAAATTCCGGAGATGTCCACGGCGTAGCCACAGTATAATTCACATAAAACTCCCCCATATCCAACAAACACCCCTGCGGCAATGGACGACTGTACGTAATCTTCAACGATCGCAAATATTCCTCGGCATTATCATCAATAACATCAACACCATACTCTTCATATCGATCACCCTGTGTCAAATACTCAATTCCACGACCCGTGTCAAATTTGGAATCCGGATTGGACGAATACCGCAATGTCAATCCAGGAGGATGTTCATCCACACATCCATAAACCTCATCCCGAACATGACCAGGTTTGCACTGACAAGAAGGCCGATTGTAACTATCCGCCACACACATTTCTTTCGATGGACAATCGTGATATCCATCACATGGGTCAACGGTGGGTTTGGTACATCCGCAGAGTAATCCTGCGTCGAGTAGACGTTTTGTGGATTCGGTGGGTGTTTTTCCGTCATATTTAACCTTTGGTTGCTGCTGTTGTTGTTGTTGCGTATTGTACTTGGGACAGGGTTTACCATTCCCCATGAGACCAGGTGGACATTCACAAGTATAATTGGGATGTGCCAGTGGTGAATTGGCACGTTGACACGATGCATTCGACGAACATGGTGACGATGATGATTCTTTCTCATCTTCACATGGATCAACAGGACAACGAAATGTTGAATGACAAACTGCCCCCTCTCTCGAATGTCCATCGTCATCACAACAACCGAAAGTTGATGGTGAATTCGGACAGGAACTTTCACTAGATCGACCATAGGATACCTCCCATGGTGTACGATGTTGATTGTACGTGATGTCCTCCCAGAATTGAGGAGTGGGTATAAAATCCACCGATGATGGGGAGGATTGAAATGATGCAGAGGGACAGACACATTCGTAGGAGCCAAGTGTGTTGATGCAGATACTGGGTGGTTGACATCTATGTGCCATGGGGTTAGGTGAGGTAATGGTACATTCGTTCACATCCAATATGGAAAATGGTACTTCGAAGCATTGTGTAACAATTTCTCGTCCATGCTCGTCAATTTGCACTCCTGAATCTCTACCATCATTATCGTTATCACTAATCTGCACAACACTCTCCGCCAACCTAGTCACCGTACACCTCACAATCCGTTCCCCCACCCTCCGATGCAACTCCGCACCAGTCCACGCCACCTCCACATCAACGACTCCGGTAACATCCCGATTAATCTTTTCGACTACCACGCGTAATATTGCCGAGACGTCGGCTGGTGCGGTGGCTTGGGAGTAGGTTAGTGAGGAGGGGAGGCGTTCGCATGATGTTTGTGCTGGTTGGTGATGTGTGCTGCTGGTGGGGGCAGCGCTGGCGGATGGTGAGAGGGAAGTGCAGGATAGCAGGAAGAGTAGTGCGGCTGATAGAGACCGCATCTTGTAGTATTATGAATGATGTGTAGAGAGTGTATTAGATAGGTGTAAGTATGATGTTGCTTTTATGAGATACTGACAGCATAAATCTCATGGATTCAAAATCATGGCGGTGAGGTTCAGGGGGAGGATTACGATGATATGCCCTCTATCCCTTTATCAATTCAATGCATTGTAGGAATCAATACAATGATGCGTCGAACGCCCGCAAATGCGTTTATGGCCCCCTTTATTACCCTCCTACCCGCCACCCTCCATTCCATCATCATTATGTATCTCTCCTGGCTCCATATTATCACAGCATAAAACCATGACGGACGGATGGACAAGTAAGCTCAGTACATAACACTGTAACAAGCGCAGCAATCAATACTTATTCTTCGCTGCTTCATTTAAATACTTGAAGGCGCAATCACAGCATTCAACAGACAAGCTACAGACTAAAACTTTCAGATAGAGACTTTCATCATGAGCGATGAAGACAACTTTCGCACTGCATTTGCAAACGCACTTGCCTCAACAAAAGCTCTAGCAGACCATCTCGATGAAGACTCCACAGAGTACATGCTATCAATTCTACTCGATGATCCAACTGATGAAGATGCTCGTGAGGCTGTCACTTCCATCATATCCTCAGTTGTCGACGAAGAGGAGGTGTGTGAGGAATTCTTTGCTGCTTTGGATGCAGCTATGGGTAATACTAATGGCAGCGGTGGTACAAATCAAGCAGCCAATAACGATGGCAATGATGAAAATGAACTACCACGCTTACTCGACAATGCCATCACTCTCAAATCACAAGACATCAAAACCTTTGCATCAGGACTAGTCGCCGACAAGGACTCCACAATGGACGATCCAAATACCTCCTCCGACATTCAAAACTTTTACGCCAACATGATTGACGTGTCAAATGTCCAAGGTAGATCCGAACGAGATCGTCGCAAAGCCCGTCAAAAAGAAATCAGAGAACGTATGGAAGAAGAAGAACGCAAGCGTGCCATTGACGATGCCATGAGAATGATGGCAGAAGAGGAAGAAAGTGCCGCCATGGAAGGCAACGCTGGTGGTGGGATGAGTGCGCAAGAAATGTCCGAGATGACCAATGCAACTGATAATGCGGCGGATGTTCGGTTGCAGAACTTTAATTTGGCGAATCGGAAGGGTGGTGGTCAGGATTTGTTGGAGGATGCCACGTTGATATTGGCTCGTGGGCGTAGGTATGGATTGATGGGGAGAAATGGCTGTGGAAAGGTAAGATTGTCACACATCATTTTGATGTAGCCAGTACTATATATCTGCTGATTTGTCTCATTCAAGCTTTACTAACGACACTATCTTCGATCTGCACCACCATAGACTACGCTTCTGACGGCACTCGCATCTAGGGAATTGAACGAAGCCTCAGCAGGTGGAGGTGGAGTCCCAAAGAATATGACAATGTTGTTGGTGCGTCAAGAGATTATGGGTAACGAGTTGAGTGCTGTGGAGATGGTGCTCAAGTCAGATGTGAAGAGAGAGGGAGCAAAACGATACATACAGCATATTGAAGATGAGCTGAACAAGTTGGATAACCCGGGTACGAGTAGTAGTGAGAAGAAGGATGAGGTGCAAGTTGAATCGTCAAAGGCATCCTCTAGTAGCAAAGCAAAGCAGAAACTGAGAGATAGGAAGAAGGGCAAAGTTGTGGCAGCTGCATCGGCCAAAACTGCTACCAGTAAATCATCAAAGAACAAAAACAAAGAGTCCAACGAGGAAAAGCGCAAAAAGCTCAACGCTCAACTAAATCATGCCTACGAGAGGCTTGCGCGTATAGAACAAGAAGAGGGTGGCGATCCGGAACCTCGTGCGAGGAAGGTCTTGTTTGGACTAGGCTTTCTAACTGAAGAGATGCAAAATAAACCCACAAGCGAGTTGAGTGGAGGTTGGAGGATGCGCGTGTCTCTTTCATGTGCTCTATTTGCCAACCCAGCGCTTTTACTTCTCGATGAGCCGGTAAGTAGTTTTGTCTTATTTTTGTGTGTGCCTATGTTATCCTCCTTTTGACACTCATGCCACTTTCTTTCTATTCTATCATCTATGCTACACTTCAGACTAACCGTAAGTTCAGTGTGGATTATTTTGTGGTAACAATGCAATTGATGTAGCCTCTAACCAACAACTATCACTTCTTCAACTACTATGCACAGATTTGGATTTAGAAACAGTCTTGTGGCTTCAAAATTACCTCATCAAAAAGTTCAAGGGGACTTTAGTAGTAGTTTCACATGATAGGTATTTCTTGAATGAAGTTGTGACAGATGTCTGTCATTTCCATAAGAGTTCACTAACAACTTACCGGGGTGACATCAATAACTTCACGGCAGTCCTTGAAGAGAATAAGAATCGTCAGATGCGCCTCTACGAACAGCAAGAGGCAAAGCGTGAACACCTCCAAAAATGTAAGTTCGATCTTGTTTTGCCTTTCTTCATATCCTTGTCTTCACCAATTGTGGATAAACCTTTGGAATTGCTCACACCCTTGTCATCACAGACATTGATCTTCATGCCCAAGCCGGAGAAAACGGAGTGAAGGCGTCTAAGCAGCGTAAGTCAAGAATGAAGAAGCTTGATAAGCTTGGAGTCATGGCTGCAGGTGAAGGACGAAAGTTCAAAGCATCTTATGATGGAGAAGCGCAAGAGATCGAAGCATACGAAGAAGATGAAGAGGTGGTGCTTAACTTTCCTGACCCTGGTGGGTTTGACAATACTTCTATCGTAACTCTTGATAGAGTGGCTTTTGGGTACACTACTGAAAAAACATTGTTAAAAGATGCAGAGTTGACCATAGACTTGCAGAGTCGGGTTGGATTGTTGGGTAGGAATGGATGTGGTAAATCTACTCTCATTAAGCTTATCGTGGGGGCTATTCAACCAAACAAGGGAAAGGTATCAATTAATGGAAGGGCAAAGATAGAATACCTCGCGCAACACCAGCTTGAGCAACTCGATCCTGACTCAAATCCAATGGAGCACATGTTAGAGAGATATCCTGGAGACCGTTCTAACGCAACGAAGATGGAACTGAGGAGATATCTTGCGAATTATGGACTAGGAGGAGATGAGTTGCCACTGCAAAAGATATCAACAATGTCTGGGGGACAGAAGTGTAGGCTGTGCATGGCTGCTGCGTTGTATCGTAAGCCGCATTTGCTCATCCTTGACGAGCGTGAGTTTCAGATTTTCCGTTTCCTATCTACTTTCTTTAATGATATTTGCCATCTAACTTCACTTTTAACCTTCGTCAATCCTAGCTACAAATCACCTGGATCTCGAAACGACCGAAGCTTTAATCAAAGCACTGAAGGAATTCAAGGGAGGTGTAGTGCTTGTCTCACATGACCAACATCTGTTAACGAAAGTCATTAAAGAATTGTATGTGGTTGACGGCACGCTTGAAAAACTCAGACAGGGCATGACTGAAGGGGAAGCTTTTAATAGATATAAGAAGGATGTGGTACAAGGACGCCGATAAAGTTAAGGATTTTACACACAAAGATTTAGCCAGACTTTTTTCGTCACTTCATTTCCCTGGGAGATGCAACTTGCATTTTTACCAAGGAATCGGGAAGAAGCTTAAAGAAACATTACCAAAGAGTCTTTCGTTTCTACTGACAAGATCTTCTGTTCCTTCATCATCTGTCTTCTTCCCGCTGCTGAGGAATGACGAATCCGATTCGGCGTCTGAATCTGAGGCAAACATGGCGACTCTGTCTTCTTCAGTCTTTCCTATTGCCACTATTTCCTCGCTGATTGCTTCAAAGATATCTTTGCGGTCACTTTTTGATTTGGTCAGTGGTCTAAACAGAGGAAATTCCTGAGGAGCAGGTAAGACGAGCGACGTGTCATTTGATTGATCGTCGTGATGATGATGGGTTGGCAAGGCTCCTCTAGCTAGATTCGATTCTACTCGTTTCAACTGTTCCAGGTAGAATGTGAGGGCGTGAGAATACATGTCACCTACGGAGATGTTGCAAACTGCCAACGCTTTTGCTTTAAGAGTATGCTTGAGCGTTTTGTGATTCCTATGGAGTCCATGGAGTCAATGGTGAGAATTGTGACAAACGAATTGAAATGGATTTAGAGCACACCGTTCTTCTTACCAGAAATTGATTGTAACGATGTCATCAAGCTGCAAATCTGAACTACGTAATTCGATTGTTTCTTCAAATGTCACGGCATAATGCGAGAGGACAATGTTGCCGGGATGATCTGCTAGTAACTTTGGTCTGATCGGATAAGTCAAACGGTGGCGTTTATCTTTTTGATACTTGATGCTCACTTGTTTTGAGGGAGGGTCTAATCTCCTTTTCTCGGCAGCTGGTAATGGTTAGGGCAGAGGATACGAGGAGCTTTAGTGACAGTCAAAGCGACAAAAAAATGAATACAACCGCGCATCTAATCCTTACCAAGTATCCTCCGACGTTCTCTAGTAGACACATCGTCGCCATCATTTTCGCCGTCTGCATCAACATTTATAGCTCGCTTTCTGACCTTCTGATATCTAACAGTGTGAATTCGAATTCCGATTCCTTTCAGATATGGAATCTCATTCGTAGACATGGGCATCCCCCACGGTACAACTCTGCATGTAATCAATATCCAAATGACAACGGGTGAGGATTGCGCATGTTGATTAAATAAAAGAGAGTACGCATGTCGAGCAACACTTACCTTCTCGGGCGGCAACGCGCTTCAATGCATCCCAAATCCAACATTTTCGATGTCTGTCCTATTCCAGTACTAGTCTTTGCGATGAAACCCAATGCTCCAACTAATGGCATCGTTAAAACACCAACGACTCCTGTCGTTACACCCTTTGCAACCCCCGAAACTGTTCCTGTTTTGGCTCCTCGATACGGATTGCCAATTAATCCTGCTATTCCATGCGCAACGGTTTGTGTCAAATATCCTGTTCCTTGCACAAGACCATCTACCGCATGATCAGGATTGCGCCCATCCGAACTAGCGCTCTTAGGCTTCAACTTCTCTGAAGATAAGTCAGTTGTTGTGACAGCAGCGATTGTGTCGGCTAAAGAACCAGTAACTCTTCCCGCAGCAAAGAAAGTACCTCCAACAACATTTTGCACCAGAGAGGAAACTCCTTTACCGACACCATCTTTTCCACCAGCTGCAATTTCTTCAGCTGCAATCGTTGTCGAAAAGCAAGTGAGGGTCAGTTGAATTGTTAAAAGAAAAGATATAATTGAAGTCAAACATTGCTTACCAGTTTTTACAAAAAGATCCTTCACACCTGTTTTCCACTGATGCAAGAGAAGGGACGGGTCTCCTATCAGATCGTTTTGCGAGAGCAGAGCAAGGGTCAGCAGTGAATGTTTGAACAAAAGATACAATTGAAGTTTGAATTGCTTACCTAGCAGATGCATGGAAAACACAACTTTGTAGCATTGTTTGATTGTCTTCATCACATAGAATTTTAGCACATCTCCAATTAGATCAATTATGTCGGAATAAGTATCGGTATAGCGAACTTCTGTGTACGTGTAAGTTGGGGACACGTGGGCAAAGTTGGCTCCAACATTGATCAGCCAACCCATAACCCCCGCCACCCATTCTGTTTAAAGAAATCATGACGTGGGAGAGAAAGCTGAGAAACAAGTATTTTGCAAATAACCAATAACCTACAATGATAGTGCTCGATACATACCTGAATTTGTCGACTGAGAAATTGTATGTAATGTCAGGGATGAGGATGTTCCACCTGTATATTCTCCATCATTGAAATCTTCCTCGTCTGATTTGATATTAATCTCAAGTTGAACTTCCACAGGGTGGATATAGAAGTTCTCTATATAAGTCAAGCATATGTTCATCGAGCCTCGTGTTATATAACTCAAATCCTCATTGACATGTGTGATTGCTTGGTTGCTTCCGATGTCTTCTTTACGATATTTTGATACAGAATCAAATATGAGACTCAGCACCCGAAGAATGTAATCCACATCTAACTGTAGTCTCATTGGACAAAGCTGCACTTCGAGGCTTGGCACCCACACCATCTTGTTCTGGAGCGAGTTCACAAGAGATGTTGATGATTATGGTTTCAAGTAAAAGGAGCAAGCAAATCGTCAAGAAATAACTTACCTGTGGGACATATGAGAATTTCATCTCAAACAATGGAACAGGTTTTTCGTCATAGAGCTTCCAATAGCATTCGCGTGTTTTGATGCTACGAGGAATAGTAGTCATGTTGGACGAACTATTTGGTATCTCATGCATCCGTCGATCAACTCCAAGAGGCAGAGGTTGTATTATAATTGGGTAACGAGCATTTGGAAGCATCGCATCAATCTGAAAGTGCCTTACTCTTGCGGTAGTCTCTATTGATCCCATAGGCTTGCAAATTTGGATATCCCTTACGAAGATACCCATTAATTCTCTCGGGAAGTTGTCATTAAAAAATATGCCTGCTCCCTCCATGTTGATGTCAATCAAGGAACTCTTAAAGTGGCCACCCCTTCTTAACAAACCAGCTTCTACTTGATCTGCGAGCCAGTCTGAGTCACTGAAGGAAATTACTTTTGTTCCAGTAGAAACCCGCGTGTGAACTTTGAGGCATTCTCCACTTTTATTTTGTTGAGCAGAACCCAACCAATCTGCGTCAATCTTTGGACAATAAAGATCTTTCTGTCTGCCGATCGTCTGGAGATTGTACTTTCTTGACATGCGTGAGCGTACCCATTGTCGAGACGAAGGCGATTTACTATTCTTTCCTCCAGTAGAAATGCCTTCCCTTAACGAACGGAGCAATGGGTCATCAGGTACTTCGCCTTCTACAGAATCATCGTCACTGTCAACTGTGCTGGCTGTGCTTTTCGCATCAGAGTCCAAAGTCTTTCCAACAAAATTCATTTCACTTGCACTCTTGCGTCCTGGAACTACAGCAACACGGAGTCTCCGTTTCCCCAGTGGCGAATCCCATGTATATCCACAGCTATGCATCGGCGGGAGTTCAAAAATATCGGCCTCTTCATCGTCTTGAGAAATCTGAAGGTAATGCGTCTGACTGCGGTTTTCAATTCGGAAGGGCGGTGTATCCGCATGGGAAATGGTTGTCAAAGTAGAGCCTTCTTTTGTGGAATGAACCTTACCCTCAATTATGCCACATAGAGTGTCATTCACTCCATCATGTTCCCCGAATAAATTTGATTGCATGACATCAAGGGGAACCATGTTCCACTTACACTTAAAGGTAGCTCCAAACCTTCTAGCATTTACACGGAATGCAACCCACCGATATGAGCTATCTGCAGCATGGTGAAAGTTGTTGAAGTTGTAGATTACTGTGGATTCTCCTGGAGAGAGATTTATGAGTGACTTTTCCTCGCTCTGGTTTAGGTTTTCTCTCAAATATGTAGCCATTTTCCTTGCGTCGCAAGGACTGCCGGCAAGAGGCAAGATGCTTATAGAGATGTGAAGACTATTCTTGACTGTGGAAATCGATTGGAAAAGAAAATGGTGAGAAAATGACCGAGAGCACATTTCAACCTGATAGGGTTGGTTTACCCTCTCGAACTTACCAATGAAGCGTGGGGTCAACTTGATCAGATTCGACCGATGAAACGCTCCCGCTAATGACTCGATGTTTGCATGTAAAACGTAGGAATTGCAATGTACTTCTCCAGAAGTTCCAGCAGCTTCCAAATTGACCCTTGTGCACCAGTCTACTAGATTGGATTTTCCATCTACAATAACATTTTTCTTCAATACAAGTTTCCCATTAGTGCATTCATCCCACCAATTTTCTGCAACTTCCTTCCGAGGGCTTTCTAATGGTATAACCGATAATTGTTGCGATCCTTGGTCCAATATTGCGTTTGTTTCATCCGATTTACTACAATGCATCAGTACGGGTAGACCACCTGCACCACTATCCAAGTAACTCTTAACTCCATCATTCGAACCAACAACACTGTATTCTAACTTCATGCCAGTCTTGTTGATTAACCAATAAGGCGAGTAAATTGTACACAAAGGCATTTTACTTGTTCTGTCAAGTGATACATCGACTAGGCAGTCACACTTGTCGCCTAAATCAAGAATTAATTTTGGCAGCGACTGTAAACCCTTCCTGTTCATGCCCGTTTGAAGTTTCTGCAAATCAATTTGTACAGGAGAAGTCCGAAGTAGACTCGTGGCCCCCGCAGTTTGAAGGTGCTGTGATACTTCAATGAACAACGGACGTGACAAATCTATTCCGCTCAATCGAAGTGTCCCACCAACGTTTACCGAGTCTTCGTGGTAGTAGTCACTGGTGTGCCTTGTTGAAAGATGATATTGTTCATCGACCCCCTTGTTACTCATCGCTGTTTCGTCGTCATCACTGCTCGAAGACTCAACTGCATCTTCCGGGTCATCGAGCAGTGCGGCCGCTGCGCCGTCCCAGTCATCATCTTCATCTTTCTTCGCGTGTTGCCAAGCACGAACTGAAATTGGAAATGGGAGTGAGTTCATGCACAAAAAGGATGGCACCACAAGAATCGTTATATCCCAAGCAGTTCGTCGCATCATGTTCTTCTTTGTGTCACCGGCAGATGTATTGTATCTACTCTTTCCGGTGGTTTGCACATTCAGCCGTTCTTTTTGGATGACTACACCACTCATTGTATGATAGCGAGAAACGTCACGAATATTCATAGGATTGAAAAGAAAATCTCTTGTGAACAGCAGCGGAGATCGCCAGGCATTTTTGGCTTTGCCTGAAACATCTTGTATCAAAATTGCATGAAAACTGGAAGACACCAACAACGACACAGGCAGGGCAACTACATCCCCTTCCCCATTGCATCTATGTTCATACACAATCGGTGCGCCTTCAACAGCTCTGTTAAGAGCAGTCATAAGATGTTTTTTCGTCAAATCTATTGACTTTTTGTTGCGTTTCTGCGATCCTCGCTTGCTGAACTGACCCGCTGATTTACCTAGACGAACTATTCTAACCTTTACAGGGATTTCACTTCGAATCACTATGTTCGATCGCACGTACAGAGCGATTGTATCTAGGCTTGTTGACTTTGGCACAACAGTCAAGTAAGGCTTAAAGCCCGAGACGCCTTGAGTGCTTCTCCGACGATTCGATTTGCCGTAAATTCCTTTCAGCATCTTGAGCTTAAACATCAACGTCTGATACGGGTTCACGGCTACATTTTCTATTATTCTGAATCCTGGTAAATATAGTGAAAGATTTCCACACAGTGACTGCTTCGAGAATTGAAGCCTCTCGTTATTTTCCTTCAAAGAGACTGTACTTGCATTTCCATGCCCAATGCCTTGGAACGAATTCACGATGATTTGGAAATTCGCTTCGTTTACTACCCTGGATCGCTGTCTGTCGAAATTGCTTTTCTTGGTGACTTTAAGTTCCATACCTGAGTCATTTTGCAATTGTATCTCATCGCTTCCTGTAAAATAACACCTGGAAGTAAGATTCCTGAACCAAACATCCACGGCCTCGAATGGAATCAAACCATCACTATCTTCCACGGTCATTTTCTCCATAAAGTTCCTCATTAACTCTCTTCTAGCGGCTGGAGGCAGGCCCTCGAATTCTTGTTCCCAGTGAGCATCAATGGCATTGCACATCACTTCTAATGCGCTATCATGGTCTAAACTTCCATTCTTTAGT
>Ga0209652_1002450_pt1 | contig 14324 bp, 14 predicted proteins | sample SaaInl74LU_5_DNA_FD_184641 | JGI IMG/M metagenome (GOLD analysis project Ga0209652, IMG submission 184641) | Marine microbial communities from expanding oxygen minimum zones in the Saanich Inlet - ESP_74LU_5_DNA (SPAdes) (version 2) | ecosystem: Environmental > Aquatic > Marine > Intertidal zone...
GGAAGAGACCTACAAATTGCCGATACCCCTAAGCAATTCTTAAGCGCAATTGCCCGCTTGATGAGCGATGAAAAGCTTCGGGAAGACCAAGGTAAAAGTGTAAGGAAATTGGTAGAAGAACGATTTGATAACAAGGTTTTGACACAAGAGCTGACCCGTTTTTATAAGGAGCTACTTTCATGAAGATTTTCGTTTTGGTTTCGAGAGTGCCCTACCCGCTTGAAAAAGGAGATAAACTTCGCGCCTACCATCAAGTTCGCGAATTATCGAAAGAACACGACATCCATCTGTGCTGCATTTCTGACGGAAAACCTCACCCCAAAGCCATTGAAGAACTGAAGAAAATTGCCGCTGAAGTGAGCATCGTTCAACTCAAAAAATCAATGATTTACCTGCGCTTGTTTCGAGCATTATTTTCCGACAAGCCCTTCCAAGTGCACTACTTTCTTCAAGAACAGGCAAAACGGAAAATTCAAGCGCTGATTAAAGATTACAAACCAGATCACATTTATTGTCAACTGATCAGAACCGCCGAATATGTGAACATGAATTTCGATGTGCCCAAGACCATCGATTATATGGACACCTTCAGTATTGGCGCAGAAAGACGACGAGAAAATGCCCCTTTTTGGCTCAAACCATTGCTTAGAATTGAAGCTCAACGATTAACAAAGTACGAGAACCTCAGTTTCGAGCTTTTTGATCATCACACCATTATCTCGCAACAAGATCAACAGTTGTTTTATCATCCAAAAAGATCCAAAATAGAAATCGTCCCAAATGGAGTTGATACGCAGTTTTTCGATCGAAAAGCATTAGAAGTTAAAGAAATTGACTCCGAAGAAGGCCTTAAGCTCCTTTTTACGGGTAACATGTCTTATCCTCCCAATGTCGATTGCGCAAAGTTCCTTGCAAACCAAGTGCTTCCCTTGGTGCTTCAACGTTATCCAAAGGTGCATTTATTGCTTTCTGGAGCCAATCCGCATCAACAAGTAAAAGAACTTCGAAGCCAACACGTTCATGTGAGCGGATGGATTGACGATATCAGGGAAGCTTATGCCTCAGCGACAATTTTTGTTGCTCCAATGCGCATTGGTACCGGCTTGCAAAACAAATTGCTCGAAGCCATGAGCATGGAATTGCCTTGCATCACTTCTACATTGGCTAACAACGCTCTTGCTGCGAAGATTGGCGAAGAGATTCTTATTGGAAATGATGCGAATGAAGTTGCTGAAGCTGTTTTCGAGCTAATTGAACACCCAGAATTGCGAGCTAAACTGAGTGTTGCAGGTCGTGAATTTGTGGTAAATCAATACACTTGGGAAAGTTCGGGAACAAAACTGAGCAAAATCATGAGTGAAAAGGCTGAAAATCGCTGAAAGGTCCCTATTTTCGTAGAAAACCCTTCAACGCATGGAAAAGCACATTATGGGAATTCCTAGTGTCGATTTAGCCGACTTTCTAAGTGGAGACCCAGCACGAAAATCAAAATTTGTTGAAGCTCTCGGAGCAGCTTATTCAGATATCGGCTTCGTAGCACTTAAAAATCACTTGCTCAGCGAAGAATTAGTTCAGCACTTGTACAAAGAGGTTCAAGCCTTTTTTAGCTTGGATGAAGCGAAAAAAAGAGCATACGAAATAAAAGGACTAGCTGGTCAGCGAGGATATGTTTCTTTTGGTAAAGAACATGCTAAAGACAGCAATGCCGGCGACTTAAAGGAATTTTGGCATTTTGGTCAAGTCGTTGAAGGCGACGATCCAATCAAATCAGAATACCCTGAGAATGTGATTGTGAACGAACTCCCTGAGTTCAATGAAGTTGGAATTAAGGCTTACAAAAAGCTCGAAGAAACTGGAAAAGAGATGCTTCGCGCTATTGCCTTATTTCTTGGCATTGACGAGAATTATTTTGATGAAAAAATAAAGCACGGCAACAGCATCCTTCGCCCGATACACTACCCTCCTATTACCTCTGAGCCGAAGTCGGCAGTTCGAGCCGGACAACATGAAGACATCAACTTGATTACCCTCTTAATTGGAGCAAGTGCAGACGGACTCCAAGTGCTCAACAAGCAGAACGAGTGGGTTGCTGTAACGGCCCTTCCAGATCACATTGTGGTGAATGTAGGAGACATGCTTCAACGTTTAACCAACAACAAATTGAAGTCAACCACGCACCGTGTTGTTAACCCACCACGTGAGCAATGGGGAACGAGTCGCTTTTCAATTCCTTTCTTCCTTCATCCGCGTTCGGAAATGCGTTTAGACTGCCTTCCTTCATGCCTTGAAGCAGGAGAGACTCCTGATTATGAACCTATCAGCGCTGGAGAATACTTAGAAGAACGATTGATTGAAATTGGTTTGTTGAAGAAGTAATGAAGCTGCGCATACGGGGAAATAATATCCGCCTTCGCTTAACTCAATCCGAAGTTAATTTGCTTGCCCTTGGCGCTGAAGTCAAAGAGTATGTGCATTTCGGTCAAGAAAAGTTTGGCTATTCCCTTCGTCAAGAACAAATCGCTCGTCCTGAAGCCCGTTTTGAGAACCAGTCGATCATCGTCGTCTTACCTTCAAGCCAAGCAAAATTGTGGGCTGAAAGCGATGAGCTTGGTATAAGCGCTCAATTTGGTCAACTGAGTTTGTTGATTGAAAAAGACCTTCAATGCCTTAAATCTCGAGGTGAGGAAGATCAAGACACCTTCCCTAACCCTAAGGCACTCGGCTAACATGTTGCAAGATAAATTCGGACGTGTTATAGATTATGTTCGATGGTCGGTAACAGACCGTTGTAATCTCCGTTGCACATACTGCATGCCCGAAGAGAACATGAACTTTGTTCCCAGGAAAGAACTTTTGTCTTTTGAGGAGATGGAACAAATGCTTCGCGTATTCGGCGATCTAGGCATAAAGAAGCTGCGCTTTACCGGTGGCGAGCCTTTCATGCGAAAAGACATCATGCGTTTTTTTGAAAAAGTAGCTGAAGATTCCCGTATTGAACATTGGCACCTCACGAGCAACGGCACCCTTCTTCTTCCACACATCAAGCGCCTCGCTGAATTGAATATTTCTGGAATCAATTTGAGCTTGGACACCCTATCTCCTGAGCGTTTTCACCAACTTACTCGGAGAGATTCATTTTCTGAGGTTTGGACTTGCTTGGAAAGCATTCTTGAGAACGATATTCCTTTAAAAATCAACACCGTTGTTCAAGCCAAAGTCAATTTTTCAGAGCTGAAAGAATTAGCCGCTCTGGCTAAAGAAAAACCTTTAGACATGCGTTTCATTGAATACATGCCCTTCAATGGAAATGCAAGCAGCCAAAGAGATTTCATCAGTGCAAAAGAAATTGAAAACGAGCTGCGAAAACATTACCAGCTACATGCCATTCCAATGGCTCCTGGAGCAACTTCGCAGGACTTCAAAATAGACGGTTTTCAAGGCAAAATAGGCATTATTGCTGCTCATACTAGAACTTTTTGCGGAAGCTGTAATCGCCTCCGTTTTAGTGCTAAAGGAAACACCCAGACTTGCTTATATGGCATTGAAAATGTGTCGCTTGGGAAACTTATTAAAAGAAATGCTTCAGATTCAGAAATTAAGTCGAAATTGACAAATTTGATAAGCGGAAAGCCTCGTAACGGATTTGAGGCAGAAGCGGAGATGTTGGCTAATTCTGGTCAACACCGATCCATGTCGACAATAGGAGGTTAAACCAGAACAATGATTAGTTTTAACGAAGCGCAAAGCTTGCTTTTCCAACACCCTTATCAAGCAGAAATTCTCCATGTTTCTCTTCTTGAGGCAAAAGGGATGATTTTAGCCGAAGACATCATCAATAACCGAGCTGCCCCTCCGTTCAACAGGATAGCCATGGACGGTATCTCCATCGCTTTCGCAGACCTAGAAATTCTTAAAACAGCAGGGCTATTTGTAGAGAAAAGTACCTATGCAGGAGATGTACAAACCGAACAAATTAGTGGTACCTGTATTAAGGTAATGACCGGAGGCGTAGTGCCAAAAGGTGCAGATACCGTTATTCGCATTGAAGATATTGACATTAACGGAAAAACGGCCTTCCTAAAAGAAGGAGCTTCAGTTAAAATTGGTCAGAACATTCACAAAATGGGCTCTGATTGTGCTTTAGATGAGCTTTTGCTTCGCGAAGGAACATTGATCAAAAGTCAACAACTCGCCGTTTTGGCTACACTAGGATATCATGAAGTCAAAGTTCGATCAAAGCCGAAAGTAGGCATCGTTTCAACCGGAGATGAACTTGTTCCAGTAAACGCTACTCCTCAGCCTCATCAAATCAGACAATCAAATCCATATTTTCTCGCTGGCATTTGCCAAGAATACGGACTCGATTATCAAATGATCCATTTGCCAGACGAGCCCAGTGCTTTGTCTTCCGGACTTAAATCATTAGCTAAACAAGTTGATGTCTTGCTAATTAGCGGTGGTGTAAGCATGGGTGAACGAGATTATGTTGCTCAAACCCTCCATCAACTGGGTGTTCAACAGCATTTTCATAGGGTGGCTCAACGACCAGGAAAACCGCTCTATTTTGGTAGTAGCACAGAGATAGCCGTGTTCGGCTTTCCTGGGAACCCCATATCAGTGAGTGCCACAGCAACAAGCTATTTTATACCCTGGTTAAGGAAAAGTGGAATCTGCGAAGAACTTCGTTTGGAAGCTGTTTTATCGAAGGACATTCAATTTAAGGCAGCACTCACCTATTTGCTTCCTGTTAGTGTTTCAAATGTAGGCGGCGTTTACAATGCCATCCCTGTTGACTTCAATGGCTCAGGAGATGTCTTATCTTTGTCTGCAATTGACGGATTCCTAGAACTTCAAGCAGACAACTGGGAATTCCCAAAAGGAACAACACACAATTATTATCCTGTTAAATGACAAAGGAATTATCACACATTAAAGACGGTCAAGCACACATGGTGAACGTTGAAAACAAGCACGATTCGAAAAGATCTGCTTGTGCCGAAGTAAAAGTGCTATTCCCAAAAGAAGTTTGGAACGAGCTAAAGGAGCGCAACTTCGATCACGGAAAAGGAAGCATTGTTCAAACGGCAACTTTAGCGGGAATTATGGGCGCTAAAAAAACAAGCGACTTGATCCCATTATGTCACCCCCTCGCCATAAACTACTGTCAGGTACAATTCGAAGAGCTCACTCAAGGTTGGAAAATAGAAACCGAAGTAAGGATTACCGGAAAAACCGGCGTTGAGATGGAAGCGCTAACCGCCGCGAGTGTGGCCGCCTTGACGGTTTATGATATGTGTAAGGCACTCGGACACAAAATTGAAATTACCGACTTGCGATTAATTAGCAAATCGGGCGGAAAATCAGATTATGCATACGAAGCACCCGAAAATACAAAGAAATAAGCTTGGAGAATTTGGACGCCATGAAGTGAGAATCTACGGCGCGCCTTGCGATCAAATAAAAGCTTTTGCATTAAAAGCTGCTGCCGCTTTTCATAATGATTACAGCACGTCTTACGTTGATTTTGATCACGACTACCTCGACCCTCCTTTTCCAGATACTTCCCGACCTGCGGTGTTTGATCTGAGCTTAAACGATCAAGACGCCACTTGGCAAATACAAAAGTCCAAAAAGAGCTTAGATTTTGATCACCGCTTGGCTTCAAAAAACATCGATTTGGCTTTCATCAATGCCAATCATCCTTGGCCTAAACCAAGTGAATCAAGCATTAACCTTTTATTGTTCAGCGATAAAAAATGGGCAAGGCTCAAAGAAAAAAACAAAGGCTTTGATGCCATCGACCTTGTTATTTTTATCGATCAAAAACCCGCTGATTTTCATGAATTTGTTCCAGAAGGAACACCTGAGTTTGATGATCAATCCGTAGATGCTTGGTTTAGCTTCTTGTCGAGTAAAATACGTCCCGCAGAACTGCACGCACTTATTCTTTCTGGTGGAAAGAGTCAGCGTATGGGACAGGACAAAGGACAGCTCAATTATCATGGTGTAGATCAGCGTCATCATCTCGACGCACTACTTAAAAATCACTGTATTGAAGTGCACCATTCTGTGCTTGATGCCAGTGAATTTCCCGACTTAAATTGCATCGAGGACCGATTTCTTGAACTTGGTCCTTTTGGAGCAATCAGTTCTGCCTTCTTGCACAATCCCAATGTTGCTTATCTCGTAGTGGCCGTTGATTTGCCCTTTCTCGATGAGCGTTTGATTGAAGAACTCATTGATCAACGCTCGCCAAAACACATCGCCACCGCCATCCACAATCCTGAAACAAATTGGCCAGATCCGCTCTGTACAATCTGGGAACCGAAGAGTTATTTTTCTTTGATGGATTTCTTGGCTTTAGGCTATTCTTGTCCAAGAAAAGTACTGATTAACTCCAATACTAAAGTGTACCGTTCTGAGTATGTTCATCAGTTAAGGAATGCCAACACCAAGGAGGAGTTCATGAAAATAAAAGCATTGATCGACAAGGAAGCTTAACTAGGGATGGGCAGAAACCCATACATAGCCGTCTTTGTACACCTCCTTTTTCCAAATAGGAACACTTACTTTAAGCTCGTCGATAAGAAAACGACAAGCATCAAATGCAGCGGCGCGGTGAGGAGATGCCACCATAATAAGAACAGCCGACTCCCCTATTTCTACTTTACCCTCCCGATGAATCAGTGAGGCCGCTTCCAGTTCGAAACGGGCTTCAATGTTATCCATTAAGCGGTTCATTTCCTTAAGTGCCATGCTGTGAAGTGCTTCAAAATCGAGGTATTCAACAAGCTTTCCTTTCGTTGCCGAGCGCACAGTACCATCAAAAACAACATGGGCGCCGCAATCTTCCCTTTTGAAACTCGCCACAAGCTCTTCCACTTTAATGGGCTCGGATTGTATTTTTACATCCCTTCTCATCCTCCTGAAACCGGTGGTATTAATAGAATCTCATCGCCATTTCCAACTTCGAAGCTGTCTTCACGGTATTCATCCAAGGTTGCAAAACGAAGTGAAGCTAAGTGGGCGAAATCGGGATATACATTCACCAATTTCAGCCTTACTTCTGAAAGAGAAACTTGCTCATTTTCAAAGTAAAGCTTACTTGTCTTCGCTCCCAGGATATCCTTGGCGATTCCAAAAGCGTTTAATTTCAATTCCATAGTGCCTCCAATACTTGATAAATGTTCCCAACAAATAAACGCAAACCAACAATAGCCACAAGAACAGCAGTAACTATTCTAATCCACTGTTTTCTTTTGCCACTTACTGTCCAAAAATTCCCAATTAAACCACCAAATAGTACCGCTAAAAATAAGGGCCAAGCCTCAAATGCGATCCAAGACATTTTCTGGTTGAGGAAGAAGCCCAATGCTCCAGCGAAGGCGTTTACGAAGATAAAAACAGAAGAGATGGCCGCAATCTTATCGGCCTCAAAGTCCTTACTTGAATGGAGTAAGGGAGACAAGAAAATGCCTCCACCAATCCCTACCACTCCGCTCAAAAAACCAATCGCACCACCTACTCCGATCTGAGCAACTTGGGTATTGAATATGCCCCAAGCCGACCTATTCTTGTTTGAAAAGAGCATCCATGCAGCTGAAACGATAAGCACTAATCCTAAAAGTGCGAGGTACATTCCTTGCGACAAGCGTACCATCCCCCCAAGAAAAGCAAAAGGCACCGATAGAAGAAAAAAGGGCCAAACTTCTTTCCATCTAATCCAACGTTTTTTGAAATAATTCACATTGGATTGCCCCGTTACAATCATATTACAAGCATAGGTAACAGTCCTCATGAATCCTCCATCGATATGGACCGTGCTCAGCAAGGCCAAATAGGTAGACCCACCTCCAAAACCGGCAGAAGCATAGAGCATTGCCGTTAAAAAAAAGGATAAAATGAGCCACGTTTCATTCATGAAGCGAAGGTAAGTAATTCCCAATGTGTCTCGTGTAACTGCCATTACCAAACATGAAAGCCTAAGGGCCTAATTGATTGAAACTCTTCAAAAAAATTCTTAATTACAGCATCAGCCTATGCATAAGTGCAATCCTCTTGTACCTTTGCCTCCAAATTACATGCATGAAAATCGAGCAAATATATACCGGCTGCCTTTCTCAGGGGGCGTACTACATTGAATCTAAGGGAGAAGTTGCGATCATTGATCCACTTAGAGATGCTTCTACTTACCTTCTTAAAGCTGAAAAAAATCAAAGTAAAATCAAGTACATATTTGAAACTCATTTTCATGCAGATTTCGTGTCGGGACATATCGACCTTGCCGAAAAAAGTGGTGCTCAAATTGTTTTTGGTCCGGGAGCTGAAACAACTTACAAAATGCACGAAGCGCATGATGGAGAAATCTTCAGTATTGGAGCTATTACTATCGAAGTGCTTCACACACCAGGACATACCTTAGAAAGTTCTTGTTATTTGCTTCGCGATGAAAATGGTAAAGCCCATGCCCTATTCTCAGGCGACACCTTGTTCATTGGAGATGTTGGCCGACCAGACTTAGCGCAAAAGGGACTTGATATGACCACTGAAGATTTGGCCGGAATGCTTTATGATTCTTTGAGAAGTAAAATCATGCCTTTATCGGACGATGTATTGGTCTATCCTGCTCATGGAGCTGGTTCTGCTTGTGGAAAGAACATGAGCAAAGAAACCTGGGATACTTTGGGTAATCAAAAAGTCACCAATTACGCGCTAGCTCAAGATTTGACTAAGGAAAACTTTATAAAGGAGCTTACCACAGGCATCCAAGCACCACCTTCTTATTTTGGAGCAAATGTGAAGATGAATAAAACCGGATACGATCCACTCGAAACAGTTTTATCAAGGGGAACAATAGCTTTGGATGTTGAAAGTTTTGAGGCAATAGCCAATCATGAAGGCGCCTTGGTTCTTGATACCCGTCATCAATCAAAGTTCATTGAAGAACACATTCCGAACTCTATTTTTATTGGAATTGATGGCGGCTTTGCCCCATGGGTTGGTGCCTTAATTACTGACATTGAGCAGCCCATAATCATCGTTGCAGACGCTGGTCGCGAAGAAGAAGTAATTACCCGTTTGTCTCGAGTAGGCTATGACAATACGCTTGGTTACTTGAATGGCGGTATTGAGGCATGGAAAGCCGCGGGGAAAGAGACTGACCGTATTGACCAAGTACCTGCCACCTATTTGGAAGAACACGAGAACTTGAGCATTGTTGATGTGAGAAAACCAGGAGAATACGAAGCTGAGCACTTAGAGATTGCAGCACCTTTGCCTTTGGATTTCATCAACGAACAAGAAGCCAAATTCGATTCAAATAAGAACTACTACATTCATTGCGCAGGTGGATACAGGAGTGTGATTTACATCTCAATAATGAAATCTAGAGGCGTTCATAATTTAGTAGACATTGCAGGAGGATATAAATACATTAAGGAGACCTCCTTGAAGCGAAGCAATTTCGTTTGTCCGAATTCTTAGTTTTTAAAACCGAAGTGTTTATGCTAGGCGGGCTTCTTCCCCGCAAGAACAGAAATCGCCCAATTGAAATAAAGCCCAAGAAGCTGTTCCTTGCATCGGCAGTTCTTTTTGATTCAACTTACCGTGTCCAATAGTTATGTGCAGTCTAGAACTCTCCAAATTATAATTGCGCACATAGCTCATGCTGTTCTGATTTGTATCTTCTGCAAAGTGTTCGCGCCTTGGTTCTATATCAAAGGCCTTTTCCCAAATTCGAGAAGACGCCATGTATTTCGATTTTATAGCTACTTCATTTTCCAGGGTCAAATTCCAATGACTAAGAAATGAGGTCTTTCTATCAATCGAAATTAACTCGTTCAATATAATTTGAGTATCGGGTTCATTACTGATGAATTTCTTTAAGTGAGCGATCCCTTCATCATCAACCAACCCCATCCAGACAGAAATATGGGGAAGTTTTCCATAGTTGAAATGAATACCATTGGGTATCGTTGACACCAGGCTTTCATGAAGCGCAAGAGCTTGTGTACTAATCTGCTCATTTGGTAATAAAACCAAGTCTACCGCATATAATTGCTTTTCACTCTGTGTTTCCATGCTTGAAAAAATGACAGCACTAAAATGAAATTTTTTCATTCATCATGGTCATTTTGACACACTTAAAATAGCATATCAGCCTTGGTAAAGAATTTGTTGAGGGATTTGAAGCCCAGCTTAACTTTTTTTAAGTTCAGCATCGCCAACAATCGGCACTTTATGGCGTTACATTTGATATATAAGTGAAAAAACACAAGAGATGAAAAAACTACTCGGACTTTTATTCGTTGCCATCGTAGGAGGATTTGCTGCTTTGGCAACTTACAAGGCTTTCGAAAAGCCAGTTGAAGCACAACAAATTATTCAAAATCAGCCGGTGCATTACGTAAGTTCTCCTTCGATTGAGGGAAGTAATTTAGACTTCACCTTAGCCGCTGAAAGAACTGTAAACGCCGTTGTACACGTTAAAACAGAAAGCAAAGTGAATCCTGTTTTTTCCAATCCTTGGATGGATTTTTTCGGCTATGAAAGTGGTCCGCAGATCCAAAAAGGTTCAGGTTCAGGTGTTATAGTAGAGTCTAACGGCTTTATCGTTACCAACAATCATGTTATTGAAGGAGCTTCTTCGATCACCGTAAGTTTGAACAATAATAAAACCTACACCGCAGAGGTTATTGGAGCCGATCCTGCAACAGATATCGCCTTATTGAAGATTGAAGAAAACAATTTACCCTCTGTAAGTTATGGGAACAGCGACGCTCTCCAAATTGGCGAGTGGGTTTTAGCTGTTGGAAATCCTTTTGATCTCACAAGCACAGTAACCGCAGGAATTGTATCAGCTAAGGCACGAAACATCAACCTCTTGAGACAAGATGCCAATAGAGACATCTTCCCTATCGAATCCTTCATTCAAACCGATGCAGCAGTAAACCCTGGTAATAGCGGTGGTGCATTAGTGAATACAAATGGAGAATTGGTTGGTATTAACACAGCCATTGCTTCGAAGACGGGAAGTTATGCTGGATATTCTTTCGCTGTTCCTGCAAGTATTGTTAGGAAAGTTGCTGAAGACTTGAAATCGTACGGAATGGTTCAACGCGCTTTCATTGGTGTTCAAATCAGCGATGTAAATCAAGCTTTAGCTGATGAAATCGGTTTGAAAGATGTTCGCGGTGTTTACGTGTCGGGAGTTGTAGAAGATGGAGCCGCTTCCGAAGCTGGAATAGAAAAAGGCGACGTTATTATCCAAGTTGGAGATCGTAAAGTAGATAACGTACCTCAACTTCAAGAAGCTGTTGGAAGATATCGTCCTGGCGATAAGGTTGATGTGAATGTTCTTCGAGACAATCGAATCAAGAACTTCACCATGGTCTTGAAAAACCAGCAGGGAAATACCGACATCATCGAGAGGTCTGACGAAAGTACAACCATGCTCGGAGGGGAGTTGGTGTCTATACCTGTTGAAACAAGCAGATCCCTTGGAATTCATGGAGGTGTTCAAGTGAAAACTCTAAGCGAAGGAGCCCTGTTGGATGCTGGCATTAAGCCTGGCTTCATCATTCTTAAGCTTGACGGTCAGAAAATCTATGATGCACCTAGTCTAAATGCCTTACTGAAAGAGAAGACGGGTGGTGTATTGATTGAGGGGATTTATCCTAACGGCAAGCGAGCGTATTATGGTTTAGGACTCTAATATATTTTTTTGAAAAGTTGAAAAGCGGGATTCTTTAAAAAAGAGTCCCGCTTCTTTTTTTATCATTATTGACTTAAGTCGCCGAAATTGATTTTAGTACTTCCCCATCACCCAGAAAATTCATGACCGGCTTAGGTTGCATGAATTGAATTTAGCCTAGAAGGCGATTATTGACTTAAGTCGCCGAAATTGATTTTAGCACTTCCCCATCACCCAGAAAATTCATAACCGGCTTAGGTCGCATGAATTGAATTTAGCCCTGAAGGCGATTATTGACTTAAGTCGCCGAAATTGATTCTACCTATATTTTTGATCCAGGAAAAATCGAAAAACAGCCCCCTCCTCTCCTAAAAAGTAGGTACTTTTGCTCTAAATTTTAACTCCATACACATGTCACAAACGATGCAGGAAACTTACAGCAATGAACTGGAAGTTTACGTGAATCAAGAGCGAGCAGCCGTGGACCTTATCAATTCTATCGGCAAGCTGTTGTTTGACAAATCAATTGAACTGGTGTTGTTCAGAAATCATCTGGCAGACACTAACATCTCAGAGGTACTTCGATTGCACAATTATGCGGCCGAAGTGGTAGGAAAACCAATCAGCGTTTTCGATACTGCCGAACTAGCTAAAGATCTATACGAAATGGATCTTGCTCCGGCGAAAATCGATATCGGTAAACTAGCCAGCGAATGGCTTGCAGAACGCGACCGATTTAACGCTAAAAAGGACTTCCTTGAAGACAAACTAGGAAACTTTTCTACTGCAGATGCCAATCCACTTGAGCCAAGAGATGTAGTTCTTTTTGGTTTCGGAAGAATTGGCCGACTTGCTGCTCGAGAACTTGTTCGTCAAGCAGGAAAAGGTCAGCAGCTGCGTCTTCGCGCTATTGTTACCCGCTCAATCGATGAAAAATCCTTAATGAAAAGAGCTGCCTTGTTAGAAAATGACTCTGTACATGGCCGTTTCCCTGGAACAATTCAAATCGATTACGAACGCTCTTGCTTGATTATTAATGGTCAGCGCGTTGAGTTTATCGGAACCAAAGATCCAGCGAGTTTAGATTACACAAAACACGGTATCAACAACGCCTTGCTTATTGATAACACCGGTGTGTATCGAAACGGAGAAGAATTGGGCGTTCACCTTAAATCAAAAGGGATATCCAAGGTTATTTTAACTGCACCAGGCGGAGGTATACCAAATATTGTTTATGGTATCAATCACCATGACTTAGATATCGAAAACCAAAATATATTTTCTGCTGCTTCGTGCACAACTAACGCCATCTCTCCAATACTTAAAGTTATAGAAGATGTGTTTGGTATTGAAAACGGACACATTGAAACGGTTCATGCATACACCAATGACCAAAACTTGCTGGACAACATGCACAGCAAAGAACGTCGTGGTAGATCTGCTGCGGTGAATATGGTCATCACAGAAACTGGAGCTGGTAAGGCGGTAACTAAGGTTATTCCTTCATTAGAAAACAAGCTCACAGCAAACGCGGTTCGTGTGCCTACTCCAAACGGTTCTTTGGCCATTATGAACTTGAACCTGAAGAAAAATATCACGCTAGAAACAGCTAATGCTGCAGTTCGTAAGGCCGCTCTCACTGGCGATTTAGTGAATCAAATCTTCTACTCTATCAACCCTGAATTGGTGTCGAACGACATCATTGGAAATGAGTGCTGCTCTGTTTATGATAGTCCAGCAACCATAGTTGCTCCTGACGGGAAGAGCGTGGTTCTTTACACTTGGTATGACAATGAGTATGGATATACCAAACAAGTAATGAGATTGGCAAAGTATGTTGCCAAAGTGAGACGTAATATCTACTACTAAATCTTTTCTAGACTTTTTATAGGCATTACTTGCTCTAATTGAAAATTAATAGGCGTCCCAAGAGTCAATTTTGGGGCGCTTTTTTCTTTGATTCTGAAATTTTGGCACCATGACTTCAGGAGCTTATACCCAAGAGGATCTTATTTAAAGGTTTATTCGTTCATTTTCTTGAGAATCAGAAACATTGTAGCTTACAGCTTGTTTTAAACGCATGAGTATCAGTCAAACCATTCCGCTTTTTCCTTTGAGTGTATTCTTGCTTCCTGGCGAAAAGATAGCTTTGCACATTTTTGAGCAGCGTTATCAAGAACTTCTAAAGCATGTCGAAGAAAAACAGTCCAACTTTGGTATTCCCTTTATTAGAGAAATTGGAGACTTGAAGTATGGTAGCTTAATGCGATTGGTAGAAGTCAAAAAGCGCTACATCAGTGGCGAGAGTGATATTATTGTTGAATGCGTCGGGCTGTTTAAGTTGGTGGAATTTAATCCTAAAGATCCTGAGTTCTTATTTCCTTCGGGAAATATCATTGAGCTGCAACAATACAATTCTTGGTCGGCAAGCGAAACGCTCCAAGAGGAATGGAATATTTTCCAAGAAACTTCTATGCCTCAAGGTACTCCGCTGATCACAAACCCCTTGAAAATGATGTCTGCCCTCGGGTCAAACTTTGAAGAAAAGTACAACTTCATACTCCTTGCTGATCGGGAAAAACAAGAACAAAAAGTGCTTCAACTTGCAAAGTATCAACGACTAATTCAAAAC
>Ga0209652_1002453_pt1 | contig 14316 bp, 5 predicted proteins | sample SaaInl74LU_5_DNA_FD_184641 | JGI IMG/M metagenome (GOLD analysis project Ga0209652, IMG submission 184641) | Marine microbial communities from expanding oxygen minimum zones in the Saanich Inlet - ESP_74LU_5_DNA (SPAdes) (version 2) | ecosystem: Environmental > Aquatic > Marine > Intertidal zone ...
CAAATCTGCAAGTGAAGAAATCAACAACAAAATCACTCAACGTCATTCCAGAAGCATTCACAGACACACCAGAAACAGCCCGCACATATTTCTATATTTGGTTCTTTGGTGGACAGGGTGGAGCCACAGTTGCATTGGGTCAATTTCCTAGGCAGTTTTCAAAGTTCAAGTCTTTGTTTGAAATGTCAGAGGAAGGACCAACAGCGGCAGGCGAAACTGTGGGATTGTCTCCATTGTGTTTATATCCTCGGGATATCAGCAAGGCTGATGTGGATCAAGTATTGAGCAATAAATTATCTGTGGAGCAAATGGTTGAAAAGGGACCAAAGCCTAACTATATGAGTGAGAAAGGTTATTTATGCTTTGAATCGTTTGCCGATGCAAACAAGAAGTGCAATCCACTTACAATCAGAGCAGTCTTTGATGCTATGTCCACTGGTGATAATGTTGATCCTTCTATTGCTCAAAGGAAGCTTGATGAATTTCGAAGCGATCCGTCTGCGTTCAAGAATTCGTTACAAAAACAAAAACTTGCGGGATTTTCTAGTATTGCTTTCCTGCTATTCTTATTGGGTCCTATTGTTGCAGAGACTTGTATTGAGGCAGCATCTTTTGGATGGTTTCCTGAATGGCCAGGTGGTGCTAACTTGCCCTGGAGTTTGTTGATTGGACCAGGATTTTGGACAATTCCTGAGTACTGGATCTAGATAGTCAGAAGGTAACTATGGAGTGTGTAGCCCTCAAACAATTAAAGAAGTAGTTACACAAGCTCAGTAGTGGCACTAAGCTGCAGAGATAGACTTCTTCTTCCGTATTTTCTGGACATTAGCAAGCTCAAGGCTCATTCAAGCAAGCAGCACATCAATTTTCTCTTCTCCTTTCTCATTTTTCACAATTTCACTCTATTTCACTGCTGCTGCTGCTGCTATCTACGTACTGTCATTCATTTCAACAGATGGCAATGCAACTGAATTAATCCTGTTGTTTTTATCCGATGACATTGCATACTGCTGCGGGATGAGAATATAGCAAGGGAAAGAAGTGGCGAAACATAGCGGCAACGATAACTTTGTAACACATACACAAAACACTTAGCAAGAGGATCTGGATAAGATGGTCGTCCCTAAGACATCTACGCTGGATATCACAACTCCACCGAGCCGATGGGTTGTATTTTTATCGAAGATTCTTCTAGTGGTACTAATACTATTCCTTCTTCCAGACCTTGTTCGTGCAAAACCAAAGAAGAAAAACAGAGCGTGAGTGTGATGAATTATTGTTCGAGGTATATTTCATCCACATCATCTCATTAATCCCTTTTGACACCTCGGCCGGCAAATGTTACGCCTATTTCTAGACTTGAAAATTTATACAATGCTCGAATCATTCATTGTGAGACTGGCGATTGTGGACATTTGATATTAGAGGAATCAATGAATTGCGTTACGAAGTGTGTCTCAGAAAAATGCTATTCAGAAGTTAAATACGACGTTGATCCATTAGAAGACGGAGAAGTGGATGTAAACCGTGCAATGCTGTTCGCGCAATGTGTGAGGAATGAAATGTTAAGGGAAAGGGCTCGTGGCCGAACACGGCAATAATAATATAATAATGTGTGCACTCGAAGTGCAGCAACTTGCAAATAAAGCTTTTCACTGGAATAATTCTGGACCTATTACTTCGTTATGTAAATCCACTTAGGAAGACAATTGTAACGGATCTATTTCAACCATTTCATATGCCATCCAGTGGATGCTCTACAGTCACTTGACCTACTCCTCTAAAACTTTGAAGACACAAAGAAGAATACTTGGAAGTAGTATTGTATTCCTCCAAGTTTCCCCTGCACATCCACCAAATCAATCCAACTTACATGGCGTACTTCGAGGTCCACTCCCTCGCAGTACTGTCGTGCCGAGCTCTATCCGTCTTCAAGAGCTGAGCAATGTCAGGCACAAGAGGATCATCGGGGTTAGGGTCGGTTAGGAGGGAGCAAATACTGAGCAACACCTTGCTTATGGTGAGGGCAGGACTCCACTGATCCTTGAGGATATCGAGACAGATTCCTCCATTTGAGTTAATGTTGCAGTGATAGATGCGGGTGGTGAAATGAACCTTGGGGGGTTTGAAAGGATAGTCAGCGGGGAAGTGAATATCAAGGAAGAAAACACCACCTGCATAAGGAGACTCATCAGGTCCCATTATAGTAGCTTGCCAGTGGAACATATCATCCCCAACTGGTCCGGCTGAGCAGTTGGCCGGGGGGTCTTTGCCGAGGTCGACAAGTTCTTTATTGATCCTTTTAAGCGACATTTTTATATATTATTTGGTTGGTATTGATGAGCTGGTTGAGCTGGAGTTAGGTAGCGGGGAGAGTGAATGAAAATGAAGAGTATGTGAGTAAGATGGTATATAAAAATGACATGGATGAGTGAATCACATTTAATGAAGGCAGCCGCCGTCTAGAGCAAAAATAAGGCTCATCCCCTCTCTGCCGATACGCCGCCTCAATTTTAATGCCAATGACCTGTCGACACAATTATAATCTTCATAATGTCAACCCAACGGCCAACCCCGGCCAGCAAATTTTCATTCACCAAAAGGCTCATGTCTACCTCACAATTGGGCCATGGTGCCGAGGGAAGATATTGTGCGTGCAGATGCCCGGTGTTGGGGAGATGTCCTACCCAAACCGCCGAGACACAAATGCCGAGGAAAAAATATCTGAGGCCACCTCAGCAGACGATGGTTCACCGGCGACTTTTGCCATTAAATCCCTTCACAGGCAACGGAATTATGATGCCATTGGAGAATGATATTCTTACCCTTTATTATTCTATTGCGATCTATCGTGGCGTTGTTAGTTACCAACGGCTGTATCTAAAAGTGTGGTGTGGGTGTTGGTCGATATCTATCGATTGTCGTGGTTTTGTGGTCTGGCAGTGCGTGACTAGGGACTCCTTCACGGGACTGATTTGGATATCAGATTTGAGATTTGAGTTGCTTGACGATGCTTGCACTTCGCCGCTCGTAGTTGCTGGCAAATCATGACGATCTGCGTTTGCACCGCTCGTAACCTCGTCATCACTTAGACTAATCGCAGTGTTCTCCTCAGTCATGTGATTGGTGGCTCTGTCTCGGGCGTTTTCATCTTGGGCTCATCATGGGCAAATGGCAAAGGTCCAAGAATGTTTCCCAACTATAGAAGTTGTGGACCAAGTTGGTTTGCCAGTATTCCTACATGTAAAACATGCATCATACCAGCATTGGCCAAAATCTTCCTTGAGATCGATACTGTGAGAAAACTTTACATCATAAGCAATTGAGTGATGGTCTCATCACAACATCACAGTGAAAAATGTGGTTGGTCAGTTACCAATCTAAAGAACCAATCAAAAGAACAAACAGCAGTTGGGTTGAGTTGAGTAGGACGCTAGATGTACACCAGCATGATAATTTTGGCTATGCGAGTTGAAGGTTCAAGCTTCAACAACGCAATTTTTCTGTGTGGCTGGGACAGAGAATGAAGTCTTGGTTTAAAAAATATTTTTGCTGGACTCTTTTTTCGACCAAAGACCTCTCTTCTTTTTGGCCTCCTTTGTGAGAGAAACATTGAGCGAATGGATGGAATGAAATGAAAGGAATCGCCTCGTTCGTTGAGTGAGATTGGAACACAATGAGGAAGCTCACTCTAATAAGTCGAGGTGACAATGACGACGCTAAACCAGACGCACTTGTTGTCAATCGAAATCGTTTCTCCTACAAAATCGCTCAACTGTTTCTGCCAGATTCCAATGTTCGAATCATTTGGGATGTATTCATTTTCTTGGTGATTTGGTACAACTCCGTCATTACACCAATTCGGATATTCATCATGTCCGCCCACGATTCGACTCCACAAGCTCTCATTTCATTGGACGTCGTGTTCGACTTTGTTTTCGTGGCCGACACCATCCTCCGCTTCTATCGGCCATACGTCGACGGAAATACTGGACAAATTGTCATGGATCAGCAACTAATTCGCTCCAAGTACATGGGATCGTTCACGTTATACATCAATGCGATTGCGTGTATACCCATCATCAAGCTCCCAATCTCGCTGTTGCTAAGTGCCAACCAGCAAACTTCTCTGTTGACATACTTTAATGTTTTTCGTATGATCCGTGTATTGCATCTGCCGGAGCAGTTCCAAGAGTTGAAGCGATTCAAAGAAAGTAAAGGACCCGTGAACGAGCCTGTATTTCGGATGTACATCATACTCTTCTTTATGATATTGTTCATGTGTCAGTGCGGTTGCCTCTATTTTGGACTATCGACACTGCTGACGGTTGATGACATTTGTCCTGCTCCGGATAATTTTGTTGACGATGTGCTAGGAGAAGAATTATGGGTGGCCCAAGATACCGTGACCACAAATGTCATGGACACTCGTGTGTGTGAGATAGAGCCATCAATCGATTGCGAGGAGTGTCCGCAGACGATCTTTTTTACACGGTCGTTGTACTTTTTGATGCAGACCATATTCACGATTGGATATGGCGATTCGGTTGTTCCCTCAAAGTCATCTGTTGAAATGGCACTCGGTTGTGTGTTCATGGTATTTGGTGTCGTAGCCTATGCCATGACGATCGCCAACATGACGTCGGTTCTTGCCAATCTTGACGTTGTCAACATGCAATTTCGTCATGAAATGGACACAGTATCGCATTGGATGGCGTTCCGATCTCTACCGATTCAATTGAAACAACAAATATCTACCTTCTTTTCGTACTTGAGCCGATCGCAGCATGGGGTGCTTGATGAGAAACTACTTGGCGAGTTACCGCCACGTCTGAGGACCGAATTGGCAGAGAGCAATATTCTGCTGCTCACCAAGGTTCCATTCTTCAATGAGAATAGAAGCAACATGTTGTTGTCTTTGGCTGCAAGTGCATTGAAACGAAGGGTGTACACGCCTGGCTCTTTCATCTTTCACCAGGCCGAAATGCAAAGAGAGTTGATCATCATCAAAACTGGCAAGGCCGACATTTTGCTGGAGGGCGTGCCTGACGCAGTAGGAAGCTTGTTGCCGGGAGACTTTATTGGAGATTACCAACTTCTCTTTGGAACAGTGAACCAAGTGAGTGTTCGAACAGTGGACTATACAGAAGCGCTGGTTCTCACCTTTGCTGAGTTTAAGCAAGTAATGAGTCATCCGCACAATGTTGACTTCGCTTTTGCTAAGCTGGGAGGAACGTTTCGTCAAAGCCATGATGATGGATGCATTGAAACTATATACGAAACGAAAGAAAGTCTCAAGAAGATTATGAGCACGGCCAACACAATCTTGGGCGGAAAGAGTCGAAGCAAGCTGATGGATATGATGGCGGAGCATGAGATTGTAACGAAAGAGTTTCGAATCCTACCAAACTCCAAGGTTCATGTTTACTGGGATGTGTTTTCAATTGCCTCCATTTTGTATTACTCAATTGATGCCCCGATAAGGATTGCATCAAGTTACAGAGCTTCCGCACTAGCCTCATCGTATGATTATGGCTTCATCGTGGGTTATTGCATCGATGCCATGTTCATCGTGGACATGATCCTTCGAGCAAGTGTCTACGCATACTCAAGCTACGAACATGGGCGGACTATCATTGTCACTAACAAGTCACAAATCAGACAAAAATACCTGTCCTCTGGAAAATTCAAGATTGATCTGTTGGCTATTGTGCCGTTCGACTTGATCGCCGCTGGTACCAGCAGTTACCATTCGTTGTTTCGACTATCAAAGCTGATTCGAGTTTCCCAGATTCCACAAGCTGCATCCAACTTGCAGAATCATTTGGATGCATGTTTGCATATCAAGACGACTGAAACCCAGCGATCTGTTCTCTTGATGCTCATGTACAGTTTGCTTCTCATCGTTTGGAGTAGTGCGGGGTGGAATGCGTTGAGACAGGGAGAGAGTGGCGTAATCTCAGTATATTGGGCTCTTACGACTCTGTCAACGGTTGGGTATGGAGATGTGACGCCTGAGGATTTTGTTGAGACAGTCTACGCCTTGATAGTGGGCGCAGTAGGTGCCGTGTTCACAGCAGCAGTAGTTGCCAACGTGACGAGCTTCTTTCATGACGCCGAATTATCCGAACACAACTACGAGCACCAGATGAATTGCATCAAGAGATACGTGGAGCGGCACAAGATTTCACACGACAGTTCTCAGAGAGTTCTTGAATACTTTGATTATGTAGAACAAGAACAAGACGGGCTCAGTGAGAGTGTAATTTTGCGTGAGGCTATTCCTGATCACTTGGCGTCGAATATATTGATTCATATTACGCAGCCAATGGTGGAGGCATGTGATTTCTTTGCAGATTGTGAGGTTGGACTCATCCGAAAGATCATGACATCGCTAGAACAGGTATTCTTCGGGGCACAGTGCATGGTGATGAACAAGCACGTCCCATCCAATAGTATGTACTTTATCAAGAAAGGATTAGTTCACTTGATGAAGGCAGACGAAGAAGACGAGTCTCTCAAGGTTATCCGAAAGCTTGATGCCAATGATTGCTTTGCTGAAGGTTGCCTAGTTGAGTATTGGGAGAAGAATCCCTTTTTAGCTCAAACTGCCTCCGAATGTGAGTTGTGGACGCTGAAGCGATCAGTGTTCCAACAAATTCTTGTCGAGTTCCCTCGTTCTCGCACACTTCTGAAACAAGTCAACACAAAGCAGAATGACGAGCAATATCGGCGTCGGGCCTCGGTGCACGATGCATTGAAGGCGGCAGAAAGGGCCAAACGTAATGCGACACGTTACATCCACCCACACAGCCTTTTTATCCAGGGATGGTTTGGCGTCATCTTAGGCGTCACTCTTTACAGTATGATTGTACTACCTTTTCGAGTAGCTTTTCTGGAGAACTATGAAATCTCTCCGGCTTGGGTTTTCTTCGATTACTTTGGAGATTGTATCTTCTTGGTAGACTTTCTCTTTCGTGCCAATTTTGAGGCCTTTTTTGATGAGAATAACAACTTAGTTGTCGACCACAAGGCCATTTGGCAGCATTTTGTCAAGTCTGGAAAAGTGAAATGGCACATTCTGTCTATTATGCCTTTGGAAGTGCTTACATTGGCATTCCCAACGCTGTGTCCATTGTGGAGGCTACAAACTTGGTCGTTGTTTCGTCTAAACAAACTGTTGCGTGTGATTGAAATGCCCTCTCTGATACGAAGCGTCGAAAGCAGCTTGGCTAAAGTTGGAGTCAAAGTCCCGAAGAATCCATTAAAAGTGGTAAAGCTGCTGCTGGTCATTTTGCTTTTGGCACACATCAATGCATGCGTATTCTTTGCAATTGCCAATTTTAATCAGCACGCCAACAGTGGTGACTTGAATGCGCAACACAACTGGGCAAATGCAGAAGGTTTGGTTGGCTCTTCGCCAACGTGTCCTGGGGAGGCCGTTTCACTTGAGATGGTAGGCCAACAGTATACGGCAGGTTTATATTGGGCAATGGCGACCATATCAACCGCTGGTTATGGCGACATTACGGCTGACTTGAACTCCTTGCAAGAAATATTGTATTCCACACTCATTCTCATTGTCGGTATGCTCGTGTATACGTTAGTAATTGCATCGTTGGAAGATATAGTTGCTCAGCTCGACGTAACTTCAAGCCTGTACAAAATAAAAACCGACAGGGCGAACACCTACGCTCAAATTCAATGCTTGCCCGAGTCTCTCAAGGGAAAGATTGGCGCTTACAACGATCAGTTGTGGCGCAGTCATTTGGGCGTGAAAGGAGAGAAGTTACTGAAATATGTATCTCCGGCTTTGAAGTCGGAACTCATTCAAGACGCGACAATGCCGTATCTGGAGAAGGTCTTCTTTCTGAAAGATTGCAATGCAGACTTTGTTCATTGCATTATGCAGTGCCTCGAACTTGAAATTTACCTGTCGGATGATTACCTGTTTCGTGAAGGAGAAAGGGGTGATGCTTTGCACATTCTTGTCAGTGGCTCTGTTGACCTATTGACATCACAAGGTGTCAAGTTCAAAACTGTGTCCTACTGCACTTTGGGAGAACCATCCTTCTTCCTGTTCGAACCACAAATCTGTTCAGCAAAGGCAGCTGATTCGTGTGAAGTCTTTCAATTACGCATGGCTACCTTTCTGAATGGACTTGATGACTACCAGCTATCATCACAGTTTCGAGAATACCTCGCAGCTCACCATTCGTCTCTACAAGAAGCCAAGGCTTCGATAGAAAACACCATTACCAACTTGAGCTCTTCCAAAATGGTCAAGTTCTTTGACGCAAACGATGACGTCGTAAAGGTGCCGAAAGGAGTCATTCTCCCAGACTCCAACTTTAGAGTCGTGTGGGACATTACGCTCTTTTTGGGGTTGCTATATTTGATAACGTCCATTCCTTTGCAAATATCGTTTGCGAGTATTGGAATGGTCAACTTTATCATTGATTTATTTGTGGACGCGTTTTTCTTGATGGATGTTTACTGTCGGCTGAGAAAGTTTGCTGTGGTGAAGAATGGCTACCTAGTATCGCGTCCCAATGACTTTGGAAAACTCTATCGGGAGACAGACTTTCATCTAGATTTGGTCTGTGTTTTCCCTGCCTCCATCTTGGCATTTGCCTTTGGCGTCCGGAATCAATATTATGGCATCTGTCGATTGTTCCAATTTTTGAGAGTGTTGTCGTTTGTCAAATATTTGGAAGGCGTCACTGAAATTCTCAGCACTAAAACACGTTTCACTGTGACTACAGCAACGTTGCGTCTGACACAAATTTTCATGATCATTTTGATCTTGACTCACTGGTTCAGCTGCTCCTTCCACTTCATCGGGGACCAAGGAGCAGAGTTTGACGATACATGGATCATAGTAGATGAAATGCAACACGAGTCGCTAGGAAGGAGATACCTTCGATCATTCTATTGGTCGCTCTACACGATAACAACAATTGGATATGGGTCGGTACCCGTCATTTCCATCCACGAGCGTTTGTTTAGTATGCTGGCAATGGCTGTGGGGGCAGTGATTTGTGACGCAGGTCTTACAGCAGTCTTGGCGTCAATACTACAGAACAAAGACAAGCAGGCGGGGACGAACAACAGGAGAATTCAATGCACCAAACTGTTCATGGCTACTAACGATGTCGACGAGAGACTTCAGTCAAAAATTCTTGAATACTTTGCGTATGCGGACGACGAAATGCGCAACATTGATGAAACAGATATCCTCAATGATTTCTCGTCATCATTAAGAAGCGAGGTTCTCTCTCACTTTTCCTTCGACTCGTTACGAGATTGCACATATTTTGACGATATATCTGACGGTGCCATCTTTAGCTTGATTAAGAATCTCGAGCCATATCTGGCTGTGGCTGGTGAAAAGTTATCCGTCATTGGAGAGCCGTGCTATGATTTGTACGTCTTTCAGAAGGGTTCCGTGAGAACCAAGGATGCGACCGGAGCTATAGCAAATGTGGCCGAGGGAGATATGATTGGACATTTGGCCACTCAGGCAAAATCTCACAAAGAAGGACTGCCTACCCACAGCTTGGAAATAAATTTTATCTCTGCCAACTTTTCCAAGTCCAAAAACGGGAATCCATACGTCATTGTCAAGAATGGACGTTATCGCTGCAGAAGCTTGATAAAGAGCACAAGAAACTGGATGGAAACGATAGATATGAAGGTCAAAGTGGAAAATGCTGATAACAGCCACAAGACAGAGTTGATTGTGAAGGAATGGCGAAAACGCCAAAACCATGTCGTTGTTGGATATGGTGAGATCATAGTGACCGAATCGTCCTTGGGAGATGTAATGGTCTGTCCAATTCATGACGACCGAGGACGGAATGTTGGAACGATAGAATTGCGTGCGAAATTGTGCCGTTTGTCAGCATCCGATGCCCTTACAAGTCATGAGATGACGTCAACTGCGTTGAGCTTTTCGCATCTCTATCGGCTACCCATCTCTGCCGATAAAGAGCTTCGAAAGTATTTGGACTTGTCAAGAAGAAGTAATTTCGTAGAAAGGATACCTCAAGTTGGGGAGGGTATTGAGGTGGAAAAGGATTCGACCGACGCTGCTGTTGATTGGGATTTGAGCATTGAAACAGAAGGGTTGGGCTTGAGCAATAATGTTTAGGTTGTAATGTGCAGTGCGTGAGGTGAGGTGAGAGACAGATTAGATTAACACAAGAACCGCAACGCTGCAGCTATGCTTTCATGTGCTCAGGGCAAGCGCGACTTCTAAGTGCAATACATGTCTCATCAGATAACAAAGCAATTTTATAAAGGACAATTGTTTCAGTTTCAATTGTTTTGTGCCCTGCATCTATGCTTTCATTCAGCTCAGGGCTTCTTTTTGACCTGCTGTCCGAGTAAGAGGTAATACATGTCATAACCCAACAAATCAGTGCGAGGAATGCATAATGGCATTTAAATAGGTGATCTAAAAGTAATCTACTTTGTAGGCTCTATCTCTATCTATCTCTATCTCCCTTATAAGCATACGATACGATAAATACCAGCACAGTGCACAGTCAACAGCAGAGTGTTCACGTCTATTCAAATTATTATTTGTGAGTGAGTACCATATTATTTAAATTTAAACTCATATTTTTGCTCACTTGCCAGGGCTGACTGGTAGTTGCCCACACACGAGTAGAATGAGTCTTCGCCGTCAAACGCAGCCAATAGAAATCCCTGTACTCGAGAAATTTGTCTTGCAAGGAATTGAGGACTTGCGCGACGAGCATGTGGCTGCCCTACTTGCAGCGAAATGTGGCCGAGACGTTATTCTAGGATTCTATCGTCCGAAGAAGCCCTTCGCGTTCATCATTGTAGAGTCCAAAGATTCCTACAATGTTTGTGAGAACGTCGATGGATCGTACTTCGGTGGACGCGAGCTAAGGTTGTTGCCGGCAAAGAAGCCTATTTCGCAAATTGAGAGATCTCGCTGCCAAGACAGATTGATTTCTCTTTTACAGTCATCGCATTTACTTGAAATAGATGTTGTCTCTCTCTCTAAACTTTACGTCGGTGGTGTAAACGGGATTCAGAAGGCAACGCTCATCAATCACTTCGACACCCTCTGTGGAGAAAAGGTGGTTGTTGCCTTGATAACACTTTCGCCTGGTATAGGACTTATGAATGACCCTAACCATGCATTCCTCATCTTGAATGCAACTGACGAGAGAAAGATTCTCAAGTTTAGTAAATCATTTTTACAAGGACGCATACTGAAGGTGGCACAACCCAACTTTATTCATCAAATTACGCCGGAAGAAAGGAAGCGCTATCAAGACCAGGCTAAGCAACTCTTGGCAGCTCGGGCGAGAGCAAAGGAGAAAGAGAATGTTGACCCAGATGAACATGGTGAGCCTTTTATGTTTCCTTTATCATCTTTTACTTGCAGGTGCTTACCTTCATCATGCCTTCATCTTCGCGCATTCAACTTTCATCCAGCTGAGAAGAAGGCGAGTAAGTCCCACTCCGATCCTCTGCATCCATTGGTGGAGGTGAAGACGAATGACTTTTGTACTCCAGAAGCGAAGACAAAGAAGAGAAGGGTTTAGGTGTTGAGACACTCTCTAGCTTGGCGAATACTACTTGAGCTTAACCGGACTCATTCTGCTCATTCAGTGCTCGGAAAGATACAGCAACAAGCGACTTGCTCTTCCCCGAAAAAGAGATACGTGTCTCATGACATAAAGCAAGACCCATGCGACCTCTTCAGGATGGGGTAAATTCGTTGTTTCGTATGATTGTATCATGAAGTTTCTGTGAATGTAACAGAAGAATGATTATTGGTTTTACAAAAGGGTAATGATGCATTTTCCATATTGCTAACACGTGTCCGAATTCTTCTTGATCATGTTGCTGAAAAACACACGCACAACCCAAATTTTCATTGCCAAGACCTCTCGGACCGCTAATAATGACAACAATAAATGAAAAGATAAGCCAATCTACTCTTCACAATGCCCCCTAGAATAATACACATCATAGCGCTGGCTGCCCTTCTCATTTCCTCGGCCGCAGCTTTTGAATGGCTCGATCTTGTGAGCGAAAGTTCCGACAGAGTCAATGATGCCTCCACTTCCAGAATATTCACAATACTTGATTCACTGACAACATCATCACCAGACACACAACCGCTCCTCTTCGACCAGCAGCATGCCAACTCTACAGACTTTGTCAACAACCACCCATCTGATCATGCTCCTTTATTTCCTCTAAAAGCCGAAGACTTCATCGGTTTCTTTTTAGCAGCTCTTGGTCTGATCCTTGCAGCCGGCGGCGGCATCGGGGGAGGTGGAATCCTAGTCCCAATCTACATTCTCGTTCTTGGATTCATGCCCAAACACGCAATACCTCTCTCCAACGTGACCGTTTTTGGAGGAGCTATTGCCAACACGATTCGTAATGTGAGGCAGAGACATCCAACTGCAGATAGGCCACTGATTGATTGGGATCTGATACTTGTGATGGAACCATCAACTCTTGCCGGGGCGCTGATCGGGGCCAATTTGAACAAGGTATTGTCAGAAACAGTCATTGCTGTCATGCTGGTTATATTGCTGACGTTCACTGCATACAACACGCTTAAGAAGGCCATGAAACTTTACAAAAAGGAGTCAGTAGAGTTAATGAAGAAGAGTATTGGGACGAGGACTGTGTCCCCTTTGACTGTAATCAAAGACGATTCTGACGCATTGCTCGATTTGAATCAATACCTGCTGCTAAACGATAGTTTGGAAGAATTTGAACCGAGTGATCATTTGGGTGCGAGTGGTGACTTTACAGCAGGAGAGTTATCTATGCAAGAAGTCACTAATTTCGGTACTGGTCCTCCCAGTCCAATCAGTGTGCAGAACGGTTATGACGATTATTATTACAATGACAAGGAAGAAGACTTCCCGGAACATGTTGATCCATTTCAGCTGCAGCAGATTCTTGATGAGGAGAGGCATCCAAAACGAACCAAAATTGTTCTCATCGTGACCATGTTCTTGGTTGTCCTAACCATCAACATACTTAAAGGAGGTGGTGGGTTTCAACCACTTGGTATTGAGTGTGGATCTGCTGCTTTTTGGATTGCACAAGTTGTGCTCCTTCTTTGGATATTCACGATAGCTTTCACCGCCCGCAAGACCCTAATCAAGGACACAAAACGAAAAATTGGCGCTGGATATTCTTACCTTCCTGAGGATGTAAAGTGGGATGAAAGATCAACAGTTGTATATCCTCTGATTAGTACACTTGCAGGCCTCTGCGGTGGATTGTTCGGGGTGGGTGGTGGAATTATCAAAGGTCCGCTCATGTTGGCAATGGGAGTACATCCAGCCGTTGCCAGTGCAACATCTGCATGCATGATTTTCTTTACCAGCTTTACAGCGACCACAACGTTTGCAGTGTATGGTTTGTTGGTTAAGGACTATGCTGTAGTTTGTGTGTTGCTTGGATTTTTCTCAACTCTTTTGGGACAAACAATCATGAATTATGTTCTCGGAAAGTCCAAGCGCAATTCTTACATCGCATTCTCGATTGGAATAGTGGTGTTTTTGTCGGCTGTGCTAATGACGGTGCAATCTGTGACGCATTTATTATCAGATCATGCCGACGAAGAAATGAGTTCATTGTGCCAAACTCATCTCAGCGGTCCTAATACCCCGTGATGTGCTCCTTGGGTGTAAGAGGTTTTCGACCTTATTTATTGTATAGTATAAGTAGTGTGAAAATAACAGAGATATATTAGGTTACAACCAATTCCCTGATTAACGGCGACTGTCCTTGCTTTGACTCCTGCTTCTGCTCCGACTGTCACTTGAATAAGACGAAGACCGTGATCTCTTTCGTCTAGCTTTCTTTCCCTTCTTCTTGACTTCACCTCTGCTGCTTGATGGGGGTGGCGATGAACCCCTCCTTCCGCGACTCCCGCTGCGGCTTGGGCTGCTAGAGTACGATCGGCTTCTACGCGGTGACCGACTACGAGACGATGAATGTCTTCTGACACCCGATCTTCCCCTGGAGATCTTTTCATTATTGTCATCTTTGTCACTAGTTCTGCTCCCATTTGATGACTTGGGCATGGGAGGTGACTCCCCGGGACTTTCTCTACGCTTCCGCTTTGCCGGAGGTGATCTGCTCTTACGAGAATCCCTCCTAGACTTCTGCTTTTGATCCCTGCTATCAGAATGTGACCGCGAGCGAGAGGTAGCACTGTCACCACGCTTTTGTTTCGCAGGAGGTGATCTGCTCTTACGAGAATCCTTCCCAGACTTCCGCTTTTTATCTCTGCTGTCA
>Ga0209652_1002459_pt1 | contig 14297 bp, 11 predicted proteins | sample SaaInl74LU_5_DNA_FD_184641 | JGI IMG/M metagenome (GOLD analysis project Ga0209652, IMG submission 184641) | Marine microbial communities from expanding oxygen minimum zones in the Saanich Inlet - ESP_74LU_5_DNA (SPAdes) (version 2) | ecosystem: Environmental > Aquatic > Marine > Intertidal zone...
CCATATCTGAGGAGGCTGGTACAAGGAACAATGTGGTGGCTTCGGAGGAGATTGTCGAATTGACTAAAGCCGCGAAAGAGGCAACTGCTGCAGCCAAGGAAGCAACCGCTGCAGCAAATGCAGCCGCTTCTGCTCAAGATGCAGAGGAGGTTGCCAAGCTGATTGAAGCAGCAGCAACCGCTGCAGCAAAAGAAGCCGCCTGTTGCACGATATTGTGATCGAGCCTGCTAATAAATTTTCTGTTACATATAAAAGATTATATGTAGTAATAGTAACAGTGTATATTCAACAAACGAACTATGTGTACTCTACAAATAGCCGACCTGTTCGACGCTCATTTCACCTCCATCTTAGCTTACACATCTGACAAGACAAGGTAATCTGCCAATGCCAACACACCACCAGTACTTTCCGGCAGTCGACTCTCCTCCGACCCCACAGCCACACCCTCCTTCAAATATCGTAGTTGCAACGTCAGATCATTCGGACCAGATGCCGACGCGGCCACATTACTCAACATGCTCACCGATCCACTGGGCCTCGTATCAATCAATGTCGGGTTCAAAATTACCGACGTACAATCCAACTGTTGCTCCTTCGCCATACGTTGGAATCGACCAGTTATACCACCAGTGAATTTCACATGATCTGCACCGACAAGACAACAGATCAACCCACCAGGATTGTCTACTACCCACCTGTAGGCATTGCTCGCCATACTCTCATCCCATAATATTCTGCCACTAAAGAATCTCGCAAAGGACATGTCCTCTTCTAACAGCTGTCCCGTGATGGTAGTTCGCAATATTCCCATTTCCTTGTGCAGCTCGTACGAAGGACTGATGACATAATCCACGTAAGTCTTGTAATATCTATTCCGTGCGAATTGAGCAAATCCATTTGGATCGGGTACATACTTTTGTAGTTTGTCACGTGACAATCCAGGTAGTCCATTTGCCTCTACCAACCCCAAGTCTTCCGAGTCGACATTTAGTGCAATCAAGGGTATGTTCAATTCACGGCATTTTTGAAAGATGGGTAGATATCCGTCATAAGACCAAAACCACCGTTTCTCCCATTGGACTTGTTCTTTTAGTTCTTCATCAGAAATCTGTTTCGCGATGTAGCGGTCTAGTACTGGTTGGAATTGCACTTGAATCATTTCTAGGCCTACTGCCATTTTATTATTACTCTTACTGCTGCTTCCAAATTTTTGTTGCTGCTTGCGATGTTGATAGATATTTTTTATGAACTGTGCTTGTAACTTGTGATCCTTGACGGAATTGTGATGCTCACCAAGCCATACTGCTCCTCCTTGATTGCCACTTGTTTTCGAGAGAATTTGTGTCAGTTTGTTCGGATCGATGGAAGTTAGTTTCGGATCCAACTTGGAAGATGCATCCGGATTTATTTGATACGATGAAAACGCCGATGATGTGTCGTCATCCGCATTTGCAATGGGCAATGATGATGGCAAGCTAACCGAAGAAATACCTGCTGCAGTGGCAGATCGCAGAGCGCTTCCGAGAACTTCACGTCTTGTGGACAAGGCGTTGACAAGAGAGCAGCTTGCAGCTAGCGTGAGTGTAATAATAATGCATAGTGTATTGAGCGAAACCATCTTCTACGATTCCAATAACTTTAATAGGCAATACAGACAATAAGATGATCACGCAATCCTTGCATTGCATTAACTATGGCAACGAGGCTGCATGGCAATGAGCTCTCCCTCTCATCATCACAATGACAATGCAATGACACGAATTCTGCTTCTGCGTTGGCAGGTTGCTGGCTGGGCAGAATATTTGCATAAAATGCCTTGTCATTTGGGTACTGATTCCTACGTGATGAGCTGCTGTCACATCTTGATTTGATAACGTAAAGGGCCTATTATATTGACGTCACTTTGCATCAAGCAGCCCAGCCCGCCCTGTCACACTGCTCGCCCATTTCAATAGATGCCATTGTATTGTTGATCGTAGATACAAACCTGATGATATTGAAAAGAGAGGCTCAACTAACAGCGAGAGATAGAAAAGTGATAGATCCTTGAAGCGAAGCAACGCCACCAAATTTCACGAATACAAAAAGATGGCAGACCCCCGCATGTCGTTTCGATCCGCCCGGAGTCTCTACAGTGCTGTCTACAGTCAAGACGAGGAAGAATACTCGAATTACGATGACGACATGGAATACTACAGTGATGAATACGACGATGATCAGTACAGTCGTGGGGATCAATATGATAATAATAGGAATTCTTCATCGGCAGTGAGGAATAATAATCGTTATTCCAGAGATTCTAACCGCGGTGGTGGCGGGGGACGTGGGGGGCGTGAGATTGTGGAATATGATGATGACGATTACGACAGTTATGCGGACGATTACAGCAGAGAAGGTGGCGGTGGTCACAGAGGAGGAGGAGGAGGTCGACACGGCGGCGGCAACGGTAATAATTACAGCCGGTCAAACGGTCGAAATAGTAGTCGCAGCAACAAAAATAATGGCAGCGGTAGTGGCGAAAGAAAACTCGTATCAATCCTACCAGGCACACCCAAGCAAGCTCAAGACATCATCCGGAATTATTCACTCGGAATGCCCCTCCAACATCCTACTCACATGGCGTTACCGCCCACCACTCCCCCCGAAGGTCCAGCACGTGAAATTGCTACATTGCAAGTGGCCAACTTAATCTCTCAAGAATATGCATTCGTACGACGATCAAATGGACAGTGGACCTTTGCTCAAGTGGCCGTACGGCATGACTCCTTGGAACAATTGGTATTCATCGTCAACAAAGGGGGGAGTACAAAGAGCTTCAAGAGGTTTGAATGGCCAGGATTTGTACGCAGAATTAAATGGACCGAACGGAGGGTGCAGTTGCCTAAAGCACTCAAGGAAATTCCTACTGGGAATACTACAACTGCAGACGGATCCTCGCCCCAACTTGCACTTGAAAATGGTGGAAAATCGATTTCAACACCATCAGCAGTACCCAACAAGCCAAAAGAGCCCGAGGTGACCACAATGACCCTCAAGGAAATGAAAATTGAATTACAACAACTTGGGATTGACTATTCTGTGTTTATGGAGAAGCAAGAATTCCGTAATGCAGTCATTGATGGACGTGCCGAGGCGGTGAAGAATGCATTGATACGAGAACAGCAGGCGCAACGTCGGCAGCAAGAAGCAGAGCAACAGAAGCAACAGAATCATGGGTTTGACAATTTTAATGAGATTAATCTCAATTCTACCCTTGAAGCAGACATATCCAATCTTGCTGGTCAAACCATCACACTTCAACCGCAAGATGATGAAGTCAGTGAATTAATGGGTGATTACTTATTAACCGAATACAAATTCCAAATGAAGGTGTTGGAACGTGAACGACTCAAAAAGCAGGGTGGTGTAAATAAAATGACAAGTATTAATGAACATGGTGGCAATGTGACTAATGCGGATGGACAGCAGAGTAGTGCCTATCAATCGTTTAATATTGAGGGGGAGGGGGAGAAGAAGTTACCTCATTATGAGAAGCAGGCGTTTGCGAAGAGTCAGAAGTGGGGGGCAAGTGTTAGTGAAGATGTGTAGAATATAAGAATGTTGTAAGAATTGTGATGGAAAGGGGCTGTCTCTGGCATACTTATGCTAACGACTTGTAAGAGGTAACATGAACAGTGTGCAAAGTAAGATACACGAGAGTAGATGAATGCATGTGAAAATAATTTATTTATCAAGAAGATCCTTATTATCGATTGCTTTTTCAGTGTCTCTAGTCAAATTTCCATGCACATCAGCATGAGCTATCCTCGCACTGTTGGTAGAATGTGTCTCCGAGAGTCGACCTAATTTTGAATACTCTTCGTCAGTTTTTGTTGTGGGTGCCGTAGAAGGGGCAATGATGTCTCTAGTCAAAGTTCCATGCATTGCCCAATGATTTATTCTCACACTTGTAGAGTGGTTTCTCAAGGCTTCAATCTGAAATGGTTTCAATGGAGTGGAAAGTAAAGGACCCCAACTTCTCTCTGCAAAGTGACCCTCCTGAATGTTGTCACCTCGCTCCTGCATTGAAAAAGAGATGTTGGCAATCCAAAGTTAGTCAGATGTCGTCTTGGATGAAATATCTCTGGCATGTAAGATTAGTGCATCATGTGAAACTTACAAGAGCCTTCTCCAATGTCCTCCACACATTCATATCCTGCTTGAAGACATGTTCAGTAGATGTCACGAAGATCCCTCCGTAACAAACTTGAACCAAATCAGAGGGCGACGTAGCATTAAGAGCTTTGTAAAAATCCCCGAAAGTATTATAATTGGATCGGAAAGGCACGACATCTCCATTCTTGTAGTCTTTGTTCCCCTTGTTATATCCTCTCAATTCCTGCTTATGAAGAGTGTTCACATCGTGATACGCTGAAAACTTCCCATTCCCTCCGCCCAGATCCAGACCACATGCAAACCCATTCACAGAAGAGGCTATACGAACAAGTGACTTCAGGTCAATGTGACGAAGCTGGCCACCTGCAAAACTATTTTGATGGATTTTGGTCACCGTAGTATCTTTCAAGAATACAATGATAGAGTTATCATATGTTGTTGTTGTAGCTGGCGACCAGAGACCCGTACCCAAGCCAATTAAACCCCCAAATCGCTGAGTAACAAGTTGTGGAAGAATTTCAGTGATGTAGTATGCAAAAGCATGATCGCATCGTCCGACATTTGGTATCACTACAGTAGTTGTTTGATTTGGTGCCCCTTTCACCTCCTGTCCACACTTACTTATCACATGAATACTTGCAACATTTTTGAAGCCTTCCAGATATTTGGGCATCCAGTCAAGTGACTTTTTGCAATGAGAAACAACAATGTGCATCTTGATATGAATCGCTTCTTCCTCTGATGGCATGCCTGGGTAACGATTACCAAGCCATAGCCCACCACATACTTTATCTTCATTACAATCGACACAAGTGCATTTGGTTACCGCAGGAGGGTCCATGAACTGTTCATTGATTTTGATTTGGGCAGTATCCCTCACTGCTTGTTGGTGAAGGTAGATAAGGGTGGAGAAGTATTGTACTAAGATTGTTGCCGCACAAAATGAGAATGAGAGTCTGCGTCTACGCAACATGGTGGCCTGTCAATTGGTTTTGGGATTGGGAAGAAGTTGGATAGGATTTGTTGCTTGTTGCCCGCCCTAAGTAAGTACTTCGGCTTCGGTCCGCCGGTATGTAGCCGGTAAAAGGAGAGCCGGCCCCTCCTGGTTTAAGTTCTCCTTTCTCTACTGATCCTCGGGTCTAGAGAGTAGCCACTAAAATAATCTATCTATTATCGGTGTCGGTGCGTTCATACATAGGTTCATACCTAGAGTATTACACTTATTGGGCGACTGAATGAGCCTTATGGGATTCCCCACTTATTGCAACCTCTCTCTCTAGCTGCCCCGGGTCTCTACAAGCGGCACTCCTTGACACATTTCAGAATTTGAATGCATCGAGTTTCATTAGATATTTTCATTCAATGCTCCTGAAAAGAGGAGAAGGCCGCCCAACTCCACGCTACAATACATCTCCTTGCTATCCATCCTGCATTTGCTGTCTGTCGTATCTATCGCAAGAGGCTTTCAACGACTGTATAATCAACTTCACTTCCAAAAGTCACATCATAGGGAACGATGAGTCCATCACAAACCCAGCCTTTCACCCGTCTAATACTGACATCTCATGTTCTTGTAGCCGTATGCTTGCTATTATCACTACCCATTCAATGCACATCGCTCCGCAGTAACGATGCTGCATTCACCTCTAACTACATTTCAAACCAACCATCGATACGGAAAACAACAGTGCTCTTGTATCAAATTATTGATGAGCCTCTAAATAAACAAAGAATTTCGCCATCAGCTAAGAAGGATTCCAAAGATGAGGACACCACCGATCAAGTAGTATTAGGTGACACTAATGATTCGAAAAATATACAATTGGAAAATAACGAAGCAGTTGAAGATAACAAAGACTGGATATCCGCAACACGGAATATTGGGAGTCTCATCTTGCACTTGAAGGATGAGACGAAAGATAGTAATGTAGATGTCTTTGGTAGGCCGTTGAATTTGCCTCAAATTGATCAATTTGGTCTACCAAAAGACTATGATAATAACGATGATAATGGTGCTGGATGGCAGTCTTCGTTGGCAAGTTATTTGTTAAAGTTGAAGAGGGACGAGGAGGACAATCGAGAACGGATTTTTGAGGAGAACAAGGGGAGGAAGAGGAGCATTATGGAGGATGGGGAAAGTTCCAAATTATCAATGAATATTCAGTTGGATCAGGTAAGTTTTCTGAGTGTGGTGTCACAATTGACTCACTCTATGAAGATGTGAACTCTATCTCTCTATTTATGTCTGACAATGGTATTTTTTCATCCATCATCATCATCGTACAGAAAATGAAAGAACTTGATGAAAGTGTCAAACAACTATCAATCACTGACAATCTTATGAACGATATTCAGGTTCTACCCAACTCTCAGAATAGTAATAGCAATCGCAATGTAGAACCAAAAACACTTCAAGGTGATGTCATTGGACAAGATATATTACGATTAAGCTATCCAGAACATTACAAAAACAGGATAGGACGAGATATGAGACACCTCGCAGTCTCCATCGCGGCAAGTATTGATCAACCGTGGCAATGGAAATTGTTCTTTGACGAAGGAGGTGGAGTATTGCCTTTATTGGAGTGTATTCGAGATGGTGCACGATCTGTAGAGAAGGGACGAGCCGATGGTGATATTGAAGGAACGGCGAATAGTCAACAACTTCTTTTGGAACAGCAGCAGGATGAGGTATCGTTTGCAGCTGCGTGTACTGCCTGTCGGGCGTTGAGAGATTTGAGTGCCTTATCTAAAGATTTTGCTGCGGTGGTGACTGATGATATTTTGAGGGTGAATGAACAGTGGAGTACGTGTGTGGTGGAAGGAGAGGGCTACGATTGTTATTCAGGGGGGTTGATTTCCGATCTACTGATACTGCTGAGACATGCCAATGAAGCAGAATCGTTTTATAATAGCAGAGGAAATGATAGGAAAGGATTACGTGGTAGTAGACGTTCTAGTCGGACCGATCGAAAAGGACGACAGGAAGCTCGCCGTCGCTGTGGGTTATATGTCGTCCAACTTTTGTTGGCCATGGTAGTAGCCAGTGACAAAGCTGCAGAGACGTTGCGAGCTACTTCTGGTCTTATTGAAGCTGTCGAAGAGTGCTCTTCTTATGCTCCATCGGAACGTTTCAAACGAAAGTGGGTAAGAAAGCCTCTCAACTTTATCGGACGAAAATTAGGCCTGCGAAAGACCCCTCTGCGAAAAGACGATTGGTTGCAGCCAGGTCTCAAGGGTCAAGTGCAACAAAATGCAAACAAACTTCTCGCTGGAATTGGACACAACATATGGACTCCGAAACTACCTGGTCAAAAAGGACTTCGTATTCTTTGTCTAGATGGAGGAGGGACTCGCGGTATTGCCGCCGTAAATTCAATTGGTCATATGGTCAAAGCAATGAAGGGAGTTGAAGTGTGTGACGCATTTGATATGATCGTTGGGACCTCAACGGGTGCAATTGTTGGATTCTTAGTGGGGTTGAGGAGAGAGTCAGCTGCTGATGCTAGGATACGATATGATGTTTTGATTAAGAGAATCTTTGTGAAGTCATTGTTAAAGCCAATCATGCTTGCAACAACCACTGCTTCCTACGACGAAGCTAATCTGATGGAGGTCTTGGAAGAAATTCTTAAGGATGATGGAATGCTCGACTCTAGAGCAAACCCAGCAGTTCCTCTCATCACTGCTGTATCTTCAAAGATGAGTTCCACTCCTTCACAGTTAGCGCTACTACGAAATTACAACTACGGTGGAGGCGAAATGCCAGACAGCTTCTGTATAGACCCACAGAAAGCAAGGAAGCGGCTTGGACTGGCGATCGATGATATTATGGAGCCTGATCAGTCGAATGATTTACCTAAGAAGTCCACAATCAAGTGTGCACCACGCACTGGCAAAGGATCAAGATATCCGGGCTCATTCCGAGTAACACAAAAAATTGCACTGCGTGCTACTACAGCTGCACCTACCTTCTTCAAGCCTTTGTTGAGCTTTGACGAATTATACGTTGACGGTGGTATCTTGGCAAGTAATCCAACTTCGGTTGCTGTGCATGAAGCTCGATCTGTGTTCCCTGATATTCCGATAGAACTGATAGTATCTGTAGGGACAGGACGCTTTGAAGAAATAAAAGTCCCGCCAAGAGTCGGATGGGATGGAATTGTCGCTCAAATTCTTGATAGTGCAACTGACGCAGAGCAAGTCCACCATGCAATGGAGGTAAGAAGTTATGTCAATACACACTACCATGTCTTACTGTCATTTTATTCTAATGTCATTATGTTTTATGCATTGCATTCGTACAGGACGTATTTGGGGAAGGATCAAACGCCAAGGGTGGACCACAGATGTCCTCGACAAAATATTTCCGTTTCAATCCCTTGATAGGAGAGCCTGATTCCTTTCCTATTGATGAGATCGATCCGGAGAGGCTACAAGAACTATGCGACATAGTAGATCGATACATGGATGAAGATGAACAAAAAACAAAACTGAAACAGCTTGGTGATATCATACATCCAAAATAATGAGCACGGCCAATGAATAAATGCTAGCTAGAGATATTTATCTGTGTATATTTGCTCTCTAGAAGGTACCTAATCAAGTCCACAATAAAATGCGCAGTGAAACATCACATCATTGCCGCCAAACTTGGTTATGATGGTTCAGTTGGAGCGCTAAAGGATCTTTTCAAATATGGATTAGTCAGCAAAGGCGACTTTGCCTTGGCTCTTCGTGGACATCAGGCTGCCGTGGATGCTACGAAGAGTCCTCAAAGGAAGGCAGCAGAAGAAATGCAAATCTGGGGCTGTGTAGAAGGACGGTGCAGAGCTGATCCACCTCTGCCAACCGTGAGAGAGAAATTGAAAGAAGGCTGCTCCAGCCGGTTCCATTTTTCATTGACCACTTCATTGTGTTGATATCCTTCATCTACCTGCCCATTGATTGCAGTCCCTGCACTAAAGTATAAATTAAATATCAGAATCTATTATCATTATCCAGAACAGTTCCTTCTCTGTGAAGAAAGAACAAGCAAAACGAACACATTTCTCGTCACTTGACTTGACATATTATCTCATGTACATTGTCTAAACTCTCATCAGCGTTGGACGCCCATCATTCTTCTTCTTCTTGCTGCCGCCCCTAAACAATTTCTTCACCTTCTTTGGCACGATAGTATGTTTCTTTCTCCCTTGAGATTGCACAGGTGACGCAGCTTGGCGCTCCGAATTCAATGACACGGTTTCCACCTCGGTAGCTTCATCATCTTCAATGACATGTAGTTTATGAGCAATTCCTTGAGAACGGATATGGTCGGAATCCGCTACAGTCATGATGGGGAGGTGTGTGTACATTACATCTGAATCAACGGCACCTATTTGAGGCGATACCACATATGGGAGGTGAGAGTATTCATTTGCAACGCCCTGGTAGTCTACTTGAGGAGCTTCCTCAGGTAAGGGCTCATCAGCCTCCACCTTGGCTGGACTATTATACATGGTGTTCATGGCACTCTCTTTCGACAGCCTATCCATGACACGGCCGTCCTGCTCATCAATATCCACCACAGCACATGGAAAACAAGACGTAAACCAAGAGGTGACCTCACAAGTGGCACCAATAAAGTCTAATATCTTGGGTGCCTGACTTCCATTTGAAGCAGAATCTTCTGATGCAGACGTGCTGATATTATCAGGAGGGCAGGGGGAATCTCCCTCCTCTCTGCTGGATTCGGCTACCAGCTCCAGCGGTTGCCCGAGCATATCGGAAAGAGAGCTCGCTTGCCGTTCACGCTTGGATGTTCTACTACTAGCCCGGCGTAACGGGAGCCTTACGCTGTTCACTCGAGGCGAACCGGCCCTCTGTATTACTGGGGAGAAGGCGGATGTCATACTTATCTTTGGTATGGATGCTGCAATCAATTTCTGATAGGGTATGCTATGAACTAAGCGGTGCACCTTCACGGGAAGACCTCTCGACTTTGATGTGAGTTGCAAAGAGATCTCAAGGAGAGAGGCGGACTGGGCGCGTCGCTCGTGCATTGGCGTTACATATCGGATTTTTGGCAGAAACTTTCCGAGACGGAGAATGAAATATTTGTTTCATACTAATTCCTACGTTCTAATTCAAGAGATTGGTGAGAAAGGGTTCGCGAACCCCATTCGCGAACCAGGGTCGCTACAACTTCCCCAACGGCGCATTTCAAAATCACTCCTGTTTCTTTTTTACTTGACACCAACGCTCATTTTTTGTCCCACAAATAATTTAAATGCCTTCCGTAACGTCTAACGCAAGCAACTCCGATTATTTATTATTACCACTGGTTTCACCAACCACCAAGCCAAACGGTGACGCTCCTCTATTTTGCCCAAAGACAATTTGCTCCTCTTGCAACAGCACTGTCGTCTCTCGAGATTGGTGTGCAGCTATTATAAGTACTTACATATCAACAATGAGCACGAATAATGTAGAGATCGACACGATGATGTTGTGTTGTGCTTCCTGCGGCATCGGGGAAAATGATGAGATTAAATTGAAGAAATGTACCGCTTGTAAATCTGTTCGATATTGCAGCGTTAAATGTCAGAAAGATCATCGACCAAAACACAAAAACGAGTGTAAGAAAAGAGCTGCTGAATTGCGTGACGAAATTTTATTTAAGCAACCGGAAAGCAGGGACCTAGGGGACTGCCCCATCTGTTGTATACCGCTTCCGATTGAGTCACAAAAATCTACTCTGAAGCCCTGCTGCTGCAAAGTGATCTGTATCGGATGTGAGTATGCCAATCAAAGGCGAGAGTTTGAGGGGAAATTCGAGCACAAATGCCCGTTCTGCCGGCATCCAGGACCAAAAACTCACAAAGAATTCGAACTGATTCTGATGAGAAGAATAGAGGTGAGTGATCCATTTGCTTTATGCAAAATGGGTATGAGTCGCCTCGATGAAGGGAACTACAAAAGTGCATCCGAGTATCTATCAAAGGCAGCTGAATTGGGGGATGCGACAGCGCATTATAATCTATCAGTTATGTATCGTGAGGGGGAAGGTGTCGAGAAGGATGAGAAGAAGGAGTTGCGTCATTTGGAAGAGGCTGCTATCATCGGGCATCCATTTGCTAGACACATTCTTGGAGTAACCGAGCAGAGGAAGGGCAGGAGGAATAGAGCAGTGAAACATTGGATGATCGCCGCCAAACTTGGAGAAGATGATTCACTGGAAAATGTCAAGATGGCATACAGATGTGGATTAGTCAGCAAGGATGATCTTGCCTCTGCTCTTCGTGCATACCAGGCTGCCATAGATGCTACAAAAAGTCCCCAGAGAGACGAAGTAGAAGCAGCTTGCAAAGGGCTAGGGCTAGGCAGTCGATTCTTGTCTAATTCATAGGAGGTAAATTCAAAATACGCTTCAAAGAATAGCCCAGTGAATTAATCAATATACTTCTTTCGAGTCTGAATTGTTAGGCAGGACTTTCATTACACTCTATACAGTCCAACCTCAATGTTGTGTTTTACAAACGTTGAAACAAAAAACGTAGCGACCCATTCTAGTTCAGATCAACATTCATGCTCAAGACCATTGTTTTTGCCACTCCCTTTCATACACATAAACTCCTCGAATCTTCCAATATGCTTCCTTCAACTCATCTGGATCACTCTCCACCCACTCATTACAAGTCTTGAATTTCTTGAACTGTAGTGCAAGTGCAGAGATGTGTTAGTGTTTGAGCAAAGAAAATACTTTTCGTCAAGAAGTTCGATGAATTAAGCAAACTTACCTGTTTAGGACAATCCATAAAGTAGCGATTTCCAGCCACCGATCCACAAAACGCAAGGTTAATGACAAGGCGCATATTACGAAAGTGTCCCGCTGGACAATTGGTTCCATCACCGATTGGAAAGTGTCCGTAGGGTAATCCCCATTGATTGGTATCCGGAGCGACTCGTGTACTCTCATCTTCATTCGTGGCTGTTCGGAGGGCATCACGTAAGTTGCTTGGAACTCTCCCATGAGGTGAAAACACCCATGTTTTGATGTGCTTGTAGACAGGATCCCACTCCAAGGCGTACACTCCACCTCCATTCTGATTCAGTGGCACGCCCAATGATCTTCCCTCCAATTTCAGATCAGAAGCCACGCAACCCTGGTTAATCCATTGATGGGGATCATACACAAAGCAATCCTGAGCGTATCGAAACGTCATATCAGGAATCCCCGTCTTTCTATCCGGAATACCCACAGCAGTATCCCACGTACCCGTCTTGCTACCCTCAGGAACATCATCCATACGACAAACTCTTGTGGAATGCAATGCCGTCTTGGCAGTATCTTGATAATTCACTCCCTCGACTATATCAATTTCACCATTCACAGGCCAATTGGCTTCGTCAGTTAACCAGAATGCAGGCCAGGTACCACATCCAGCGGGCATATGTCGAAGGTCAATGATGAAAAGACCACGGTTGAACCGACGACGACCCTCGAGACGGACAGAATTGCGAGGGCCTTCTGGGGTGGGAGTGGAGGATATAACGACAAATGTTTCTTCTGGTACGTCGCTTGTTTGATCTGGATTGAAGGGTTCCAGTTTAGGTGGTTTTGTTTTGTCGGATATTTCTGGTGATGTGACACTGCTCCCACTAACCAGTTGCTGCTGTGCCTGCTGTTGTTCCTGTTGAAGTTCTACTTCTTCCAGTGAACGAGTAGCCTTCTTTTCCTCTGTTACACTGTCTTCTGCTTGATCTGTCTTGTCAGTTGCAGTTGCTGTACCAGAAGAATCAGCGGTATCAGTCTTCTTCTTCTTCTTGTCATGTTTTTTCTTCTTCTCATCAGCTTCCTCCTCCTCCTCCGCTTCTTCCTTTTCCAACGCCTCCTCCTCCTCCTCCAACTTCTTCCTCTTCAACTCATCCAAAAATGCCAAATCTTCCGCAAGCCAATCCTCTTCCTTCCTAGGATCACCATCCTCATAAATCTCAATCATATCTCCCACAGCTACCGTCTCGGTAACCACATTCACAATCCCCTCCTCACGTGCCTTTTGTTCCGACACATACATGATGTATCCATTGGATCCAGCCGAATCCTTTCCGGCATAAAAATCATAATATTGCCAAAAGTCTTGACCCACCTGTGCCTCAATAATTTTGTAGGCTCCCACCGGTTGTCTGGGGGGGCCTACGGCAATCGTCCCAAGTGCCAATGCGACACAAACCAATAGGATGAGGATGGCAGTGACTCCCACCATGGTAAGGACTTGACGTACCATTCGTTTCCGATGTTCTTCATAATCCAACAATTCTTCCTTTTCAATTTCCGGAGGTTGGTTCTTCCCACCACTACCACTACCACCATCAAAGGAGGCAGCACGTAATTTACGTGTTGATTCATGTATCCGTTCCAACACTCGTTCAGTTTCCCTTTCTCCAGCATCCTCACCCTCCTCCTCCTCCACATTACCATCATCATCTTGTTGCATCTGCATCAACGCAGCAATGTTACCAGCATCCAAATTCAAACTCTTACGCAAAATATCATGTTCCAATCGTGCATTCCCTTGAGCTTCGAGTAATTGATTTCCAATTTCATCGACCATACGTCGAGTGCTTGGACGTCGTAGTCGTGATGTAGTGGTACCACTTGATTGTCGTTCTTGAATGACTACAGTCTTTTTCGTTTTATCATCCTCTGGTTGTTGTTGTTGTTGTTGTTGTTGTTGTGAGGAGGTGGATGATGTGGACAAATATTTCAAATCATCATCCGTCACTGCGGCATCATCACCATTACCATACCCCTCATCACTACCTCCACCACTTTCACCATGAATGGAATACGACGACATGCTATCCTCATCATCATCATCATCTTTGAGTAAATTATTGACACTATCGGAATCACCAATATTATCACTAATTAATCGTTTGGCACCTCGTTCCATTTCTTCAATGGACATCATCAAGCCGTTTCCTCCTTGTTGTTGTTGTTGTTCGGTTAGGTGACGTGCGGAAAGGAGTTGTTGTTGTTGTTGTTGTTGGAATAAGAATTGTTCTTCATCCGTCACTGCTGAGGGTGCTGCAGCGGGTTGTGAAGGAGGGGCAGAGTTGGAGGATAGGAGTGAGGTGCTTTCATCTTCGGTGGG
>Ga0209652_1002461_pt1 | contig 14296 bp, 8 predicted proteins | sample SaaInl74LU_5_DNA_FD_184641 | JGI IMG/M metagenome (GOLD analysis project Ga0209652, IMG submission 184641) | Marine microbial communities from expanding oxygen minimum zones in the Saanich Inlet - ESP_74LU_5_DNA (SPAdes) (version 2) | ecosystem: Environmental > Aquatic > Marine > Intertidal zone ...
CGTTGTGAAACTTGTCAAGGTGGAGGAGTAAGAGTTATTGAAATGAATTTTTTACCTGATGTACATGTAGAATGTGAAACTTGTCAAGGAAAGCGATTTAACAGAGAAACTTTAGAGATTCGTTACAAAGGAAAATCGATATCAGATATTTTAGAAATGACTATTGAAGAGGCTACAAACTTCTTTGAGAATATTCCTAAAATCTATAGAAAATTAAAAACGATTAAAGATGTTGGTTTGGGTTATATTACACTAGGTCAACAATCTACAACACTTTCAGGTGGTGAAGCTCAACGTATAAAATTAGCCTCAGAATTATCTAAAAGAGATACAGGAAATACGTTCTATATTCTTGATGAACCTACTACTGGTTTACATTTTGAAGATATTAGAGTTTTAATGGAAGTGCTAAACAAGCTTACAAATAAAGGAAATACTGTTTTAATTATTGAGCATAATTTAGATGTGATAAAATTAGCAGATTATATTATTGATGTAGGCATGGAAGGTGGAAAAAAAGGAGGTCAAATTATCACTAAAGGAACTCCAGAAGAAGTAGCCAAACATAAAAAAAGCTATACAGCAAAATTTCTAAAAAAAGAAATATTAATTAGCAGATAAGAAAAACCACAATACAATGACTACAACACATTACATTGTAATTGTAGTCATTGTATAAATATTAATTATTTTTTTTTGCAAGTTTATAAATGTATAAACAACAACAAATTGCAACTACAATAAATAAAATACCTTTTATTTGAGTTAACATAACAATCAAAATTAAAAAGCTCCTGCACAATCAGCTGAAACTATAGACGCAATAACTGCTGTCTCAGCTGCACAAGCAAAAGCAATTGGTTGCATAAATGGAATAAACGACGTTATACCTGCACATGCACTAGTAAGGAAACCAACTGCAGTCCCCTCATGACTAGCAACACAACTTAAAAAACTTTCATTTTCGTCTTCATTAGAACCTTCATTTTCTTCATCTTTACTAAAATAGAATTTACTTGATTCTTTTCTTGAAAGTGCATATATTCTATTTTCATTTATATAGTAATTTGATGAATATACATTTCCTTGCTTTTCAAAAGTTACAATTAAACACACTCCCATCATCTTTTAAAGTAGTTATTTCAAAATTATACGATTCATTATTGTAGATTGTCGGAATTACATAAGTAATATCACTGATACTTTGAGTTTTATTTGTATTTTTTGAAAGAGTTTATATATATATATATATATCATCGATATTATAAAAATATTTTTTCTCTAAAGATTCATCTATATCATTTCCTTGTGAACATGAAATAAAAATAAATAGTGTAAATAAAAAAACAAAACTTTTTAATACGTTTTTCATTATTTTAAAATTAAAAAATTAGTTAAGATTTCTTTTAGGTCACACATAACACTAATGACCAAAATTGCAATTTTCAACACAAAGAAAAAAAAAAAAAAACTTATAAAATTTAAAACTATTAGTATTATAAATATTAATTATTAGTTTTTTTTATAATTATATGATAAACACTATTGTTATATCTTTGTTTTTTAAAATTTCAGATTCATGACAAATGACGATAGAAAAATAAGAGAAAAACTCCAACAAAAAACTTGGAACGAAATAAAAACAAACGATTCTTGGGCTATTTTTAAAATTATGGCTGAGTTTGTTGAAGGTTATGAGCGTTTAAGTAAAATAGGCCCTTGTGTTTCTATTTTTGGAAGTGCACGTACAAAACCAGACCACGAATATTATAAACTAGCAGAAGAAGTTGCTTTTAAATTAACTCAAGCTGGTTTTGGTGTAATTACAGGTGGTGGACCAGGAATTATGGAAGCTGGTAATAAAGGTGCTAATAGAGGAAAAGGAATTTCTGTTGGACTAAACATAGAATTACCTTTCGAACAACATGATAATCCTTGGATAGATCAAGGTAAAAGTTTAGACTTCGATTACTTTTTTGTTAGAAAAGTCATGTTTGTAAAATATTCTCAAGGATTTGTAGTAATGCCTGGTGGTTTTGGAACTTTAGATGAACTTTTTGAAGCGATTACTTTAATACAAACAAAAAAAATTGGACGCTTCCCAATTGTTTTAATAGGTACAAAGTTTTGGGGCGGAATTATAGATTGGATTAAAAACACACTTTTAGAAGAAGGCAATATTAGTCCACAAGATTTAGATTTATTTAGATTAGTAGATACTGCAGATGAAGCAGTAGAGCATTTTAATAAATTTTACGCTAAATATAAACTGAAACCAAACTTTTAAGAATGTTTCAAAAAAGAAATGTTCTATTTATTCTGCTATTTGTTGTTGCTCTTTTACAGGGACAAACTAGAATTAAAACAATGTTCTATAACACATTAAACTATAATTCTAATACAGAAAGTGAAGCTAGAACACCATATTTAAAAACAATATTAGACGACGTTAAACCAGATTTATTTATGGCTTGCGAGCTCAAAAATGAAATTGCTTCTAATTATCTTTTTAATAATACCATTGTAACCTCTAACCCAAGTTTTAAAAAAGCAGATTTTAATACGAGTAGATCTCCTGCAACAGACTTGTTACAAATGTTATATTATAATGCTGATAAACTTACTTTAGAATTTAATGAAGTAATTCCCACTGGTGTTAGAGATATTAACCATTATACACTAAAATTAAAGACAGCATCTGAAACTAGAATAGAAGTTTTTGTTACGCACTTAAAAGCCTCTAGAGGAATAGATAACAGACAAAAAAGAGAAGAATCTATTGAAATTTTTACTAGGCAATTAGATAGATTACCACAAGATGCTTATATAATTTTTGCTGGTGATTTTAATTTTTACACTAGTAATGAAGAAGGTTTTTTAAAATTAATAGACGAAAATAATCCTATACAAATTATAGACCCAATAAATCGATTGTGCCCAAGTTTTCCAAATAATAATATTGATTATTTTAATGGTGAATATAATGGAAGTATTTATTTCTGGAATAATAGCGCTTATTCAGATGTTCACTCACAATCTACAAGAAATTCTCAATTAAATGGAGATGGTGCTGGAGGAGGAATGGATGATCGATTTGACTTTATTATGCTTTCTAAAAACCTTACAGAAAGTACAGAAATGAAATTTGTAAACAACAGCTACAAAACCATTGGTAACAATGGAAACTGCTATAATTCTTTTGTTAGTAATACTAGTTGTACAGGAGAATTTTCTCAGAATTTAAGAAATGCATTGTTTAATTTTAGTGATCATTTACCAATTGTATTAGAGTTAGAAAATCAACAAAATATTTTATCTAATTATATATATGTAAAAAAATTAAATTTTAGCATTAAGCATCAAGAATTAAAGTTAAAAATTGATAAGAATATAAAAGAAATAAAAATTTATAATACATTAGGCAAAGTTGTTTTTACATCTAAAAATATAAACTCAAATGAAACCGTTATTTATTTAAATATTCTAAAAAGTGGATTGTATTTTTTAAAAGTAGACGATTATAAAGTAGCGAAATTCTTAAAAATTTAATTTGAAAAAACATCTTTACATACTCCTTATATGTTGTTTTTCTTGTCAATTATTTTCTCAGAAAAATAAGATTGATATTAAAGCAATTTTACAGCCTAGTAAAGACGTTTTAAAGCTTCAGCAAAAAATTATATTTTTTAATAATTCAGATAGCATCTTAAATACAATTTACCTACATAATTGGCCAAACAGTTTTAAGAATAGAAAAACGCCTTTATCCAAAAGATTTGTAAAAGATTTTAAAAAGGAATTATACTTTGCAGAAGAATCTGAAAAAGGAGAATCTAACATTAAAAACTTAACAGTAAATAATGAGTCAGTTGTTTTTAATGAAGTAAAAGACCAAATAGATATATTAAAATTAAGTCTTAATAACTCTTTAAAACCAAAAGATAGTTTAAAAATTGAGGTTACTTATGATATTAAAATTCCAGATGCAAAATTTACCAATTACGGAAAAACAACTGATGGTTATTCTTTAAGATATTGGTATTTAACCCCTGCAGTTTATGATAATGGTTGGCAATTAATGAGCAACTTAAATTTAGACGATTTATTAGAATCTTATACAAATTTTTTTATTGATATTGATGTGCCTAATAAGTTTGTTTTAGAGAGTAATTTAACTCAATTAGAAATTAATCAAGAAGACAAAACAAAATACATACTTACTAGTAAACATAATAAAGATGTAATACTATCTATCAGTAAAAAAAAGGAATTTAAAATATACAAAGTAGATGGCATAAACATAAAAACCAATGTAGTAAGTGAAAATTTATCAGACTCTTTAGTTAAATCTTATTTTTCAAGAGAATTAAATTTTTTGCAAAAGTTTTTGGGTAAATTTCCTCAAAAAGAATTATTTCTTGATCAAGTAACAAGAAGTAAAAATCCAGTAATTGGTTTATCTAAGCTACCTAAAATCGTTCGCCCTTTTCAAGAAAATATGATTTGGGATATAGAGACCTTTAAAACAATTTCATTAAAATATTTATTAAATACAACTAATATAAATTTAAGAACAGATTATTGGTTTATAGATGGTTTACAAAATTATTTATTAATAGAATATATTAATACTTACTACCCTAATGAGAAACTGTTGGGCAAGTTTTCAAAATATTGGCCAATTAGAAGTTTTAATTTAGCAAAACTAAATATAAACGATAAATACCCTTTAGTTTATCAATATACTTCTAGAAGATTTTTAGACCAAGCACTAACCACTTCTGCAGATTCACTTTCTAATTTTAATAGAAAAATTGTAAACAAATACAAAGCTGGTTTAGGTTTTAGATATTTAAAAGGATATTTAGGAGAAAGTACTTTAAATGATGCCATTAAAGAATTTTATAAAAAAGAAAAAAACAAATTAACATCAAGTAAAAAATTTGAAGAAATATTAACCAATACTACTTCTCAAGATATTTCATGGTTTTTTAATGATTTTTTAAAAACTAGTAAAAAAATAGATTACACTATTAGTAATGTTGAAAAAGAAAAAGATAGCTTAAAAGTCACCATAAAAAATAACAGAAATATTACAACTCCAGTTTCTTTATATGGTGTAAAAAACAAACAAATAAAATTCAAAAAATGGGTTTATGGAATAGATAGCACAAAGACTATTAAAATTTTTAAAGGAGATTTTAATAAACTAGCTTTAAATTACGAGAATCTTTACCCAGAACATAACACTTTAGATAATTGGAAATCATTAGAGAAGAAAATATTTAATAAGCCTTTAAAATTTTCTCTAATTAAAGATATACAAGACCCTTACTATAATCAGTTATTCTATATGCCTAATGTCAGTTATAATTTTTATAACGGATTAATTTTAGGTGTTACAGTGCATAACAAACCATTAATTAAAAGAAATTTAGAATTTTCTTTAGCTCCTTCTTATGGTACAAAAAGTGGAACTTTAGCAGGACGATTTTCAGTATTATATAATCAGTTTTACGAAAAAACAAGAATTTACAGAATTGGTTATGGTTTAGCAGGAGTTAATTTAGACTATGCTCCAGGTCTTTCTTACAGCTCTTTAACTCCCTATGTAAATGTAGTCTTTAAAAGAAAGTCTTTAAGAGACACAGGTTTAGAGGCAATAAGAGCAAGATTAATTCATATTAATAAAGAAGTTGCTCCCAATCAAATACAAACAGACGAAGACAAATACAGCGTTTTTAGCTTACAATATGTAAATAATAAGCTAGATATGATTAACGAATTTGGCTATAGTTTTGGTACAGAGTTTTCAAAAGATTTCTCTAAAGGTTTTGTAGATGTTAGATTTAGAGCATTAACAAGTAAAAACCGTCAATTAGATTTTAGGATTTATACAGGTGCTTTTTTTAACAATAATACTACTAGTGATTACTTTAGTTTTGGTTTAGATAGAGCTAATGATTACCTGTTTCAACTAAACTATTTTGGTAGATCTGAAGATTCAGGTATTTTTAGTCAACAATTTATTATTGCAGAAGGTGGTTTTAAATCTGTACTACCATCAAGATTTGCAAATCAATGGATGCTTTCTTTTAATTCTAGTATTGGTTTATGGAGATGGGTTGAATTTTATAATGATGTTGCATTCTTAAAAAACAGAAATCAAAGTCTGTATTTTGCTTATAATAATGGTATACGTTTTAACTTTGTACATAGAATTTTAGAAGTATATTTTCCTTTGTATTCAAATAATGGTTGGGAAGTAGGACAACCAAATTATAACGAAAAAATTAGATTCACACTTACAGGTGATTTAAGGGCAATTTTTAATTTTGTGAGAAGAGGATTTCTATAAATTAAAACATTTGCCTTTTTTTTGTATAATTATCAACAAAAACACAATTTAACCGCTTTTTTTTAACATATTCTTAACCAAATCAAATATTTTTAAATATCAATTAAAAAAACTATATTTGCAGACAAGCAAAATACTATAAATATGACTTTAAAAACTGCTACATCTTCATCACAAGAAATATCTTTTAATGAATTTAAAAAAGAAGTTTTAAACGATTATAAAATTGCAAAAATAAGCAGAGAATGTAGTCTTTTAGGAAGACGTGAAGTGCTTACTGGTAAAGCAAAGTTTGGTATTTTTGGTGATGGTAAAGAAGTGCCACAATTAGCTATGGCAAAGGCTTTCAAAAAAGGAGATTTTAGATCTGGTTACTACAGAGATCAAACTTTTATGATGGCAATTGGAGAATTATCTGCGCAACAATTTTTTGCTGGTTTGTATGCACATACAGATATAAAAGAAGATCCAATGTCTGCAGGTAGACAAATGGGTGGTCATTTTGCGACTCACAGTTTACATGAAGATGGAAGCTGGAAAAACTTAACAGAACAATACAATTCAAGTTCAGACATCTCTCCTACTGCTGGTCAAATGCCTCGTTTGTTAGGTTTAGCACAAGCTTCAAAAATTTACAGAAACGAAAAAAGCGTTCAAAACAAAACAAATTTCTCTATAAATGGTAACGAAGTTGCTTGGGGTACAATAGGTAATGCAAGTACAAGTGAAGGTTTGTTTTTTGAAACTATAAATGCTGCTGGTGTTTTACAAGTACCAATGGTAATGAGTGTTTGGGATGATGAATATGGAATTTCTGTTCATGCTAAACATCAAACCACTAAAGAAAGTATCTCAGAAATTTTAAAAGGATTTCAAAGAGATGAAAAAAATAAAGGTTACGAAATTTTTGTAGTAAATGGTTGGGATTATGTTCAATTAATGAGCACCTATCAAGAAGCTGCAAAAATCGCAAGAGAAGAACATGTACCTGTTTTAATTCATGTTAAAGAATTAACACAACCACAAGGTCATTCTACTTCTGGTTCTCATGAAAGATATAAAACAAAAGATCGTCTTCAGTGGGAAAGAGATCACGATTGTATAGCTAAAATGCGTGAGTGGATTTTGGAATTCGAATTAGAAACAGAATCTGGTGATACTTTACGTTTTATTGATAGCGAAGAAGAATTAATTATTCTTGAAAAAGAAGCTAAAAAAGAAGTAACCAATGCAAAAAGAAATGCTTGGAATGCTTACTTAAATGAAATAAAAGCAGAAGGTACATTAGTTTCTCAGATTTTAGAAAGAGTTGCTAAAAAAAGTGCTAATGGAGCTTTTATTACAAAATATAAAAATGATTTAGTATCGAACTCAGAACCTACTAGAAAAGATGTTTTATCTGCTGCTAGAAAATGTTTATGGCATTTAAAAGATGAGTCTTTTCCTGAGAAAATTGAGCTTCAAAACTTTATTAAATCATCTTTAAAAAATGCTTACAGTAAATACTCTACTCATTTATTAAATGAGTCTGAATCTAATGTGTTAGCAGTTGCAGAACAACTACCTACTTATGCTCAAGAAAAAAATTTAGTAGATGCAAGAGTTGTGATGAGAGATAATTTTGATGCCATATTAGAAAAGCATAATGATGTTGTTATTTTCGGAGAAGATGCTGGTTTTATTGGAGATGTTAATCAAGGTCTAGAAGGTCTGCAAGAAAAATTTGGAGAGATAAGAATTTCTGACACTGGTATTAGAGAAGCTACCATTATTGGACAAGGAATAGGTTTAGCAATGAGAGGTTTAAGACCTATTGCAGAAGTACAATATTTAGATTATTTATTGTATGCTTTACAAATAATGAGCGATGATTTAGCTACTTTACGTTACAGAAGTTTTGGTAAGCAAAAAGCACCATTAATTATAAGAACTAGAGGTCATAGATTAGAAGGAATTTGGCATGCAGGTTCACCTATGGGTGGCATTATAAATAATGTGAGAGGTATGCATGTTTTAGTGCCAAGAAATATGACTAAAGCTGCTGGTTTTTATAATACTTTATTAGAAGGTGATGATCCTGCACTAGTTGTAGAATGTTTAAATGGATATCGTTTAAAAGAAAATTTACCAACTAATTTAGGAGAGTTTAAAACCAAAATTGGTGTTGTAGAAACCATTAAAGAAGGTAAAGATATGACTGTAGTTTCTTACGGGTCTACTTTACGTTTAGTAGAAGAAGCTGCAAAAGACTTACTACAAGTGGGTATTAATATAGAAATTATAGATGCACAATCTTTATTACCTTTTGATTTACATCATGATTGTGTAAAGAGCCTAGCAAAAACAAATAAATTATTGGTTGTTGATGAAGATGTACCTGGAGGTGCTTCTGCTTATATTTTACAAGAAATTTTAGAAAATCAAAATGGATATGAGTATTTAGATAGTAAACCATCTACATTAACCTCAAAGCCACATAGACCTGCTTATGGTACAGATGGAGATTATTTTTCTAAACCATCTACAGAAGATATTTTCGAGAAAATTTATGCAATGATGCATGAATATAATCCGCAAAAATTTAAAAGTTTATATTAAAATAAAAAAATCCCAATCAAATTTGATTGGGATTTTTTTTAACACTTACTAGCACAAAAGATTTTGTAAGTTTTCTTAATTTAGGCTCAAATAATTCAAATCAAACTTTTTATGAAAAAACTACTACTCTTTTCATTGATTTTAGCATTTTCAATTCCTCAACAAGCTAATGCTCAAAAGAAAAAATCTAAAAAAGATAAAAAGACTGCACAAGTTGCACCAAAACCAAAAAAAAGCAAACCATCTTACAAAACCTATGTAAATTCTAAAACAAAATCAGATGATGGTTTATTTCATGTACATAACAATAATGGTAAATTCATGTACGAAATTCCAAAATCACATTTTGGAAAAGAAATGTTATTAGTAACTAGAATTAAAGACATCCCTGCTGGTTTAGGTGGTGGTTATGTGAATGCTGGTTCAAAAATTAATACACAAGTTGTAGTTTGGGAGGAGTTTCAAAATAAAATTTTACTAAAAGTAAAATCGTATAACGCAGTTGCAAATGATTCTCTACCCATTTATAAATCAGTGAAAGCAAACAACCTAGAACCTATAATTTATGCTTTTGATATAAAATCTCAAAACCCAGATTCTACTGCTGTTTTAGTTGATGTTACAAAATTCTTCTCTTCAGACATAAAAGCTATTTCTGCTTTACCTTCTTTTTACAGAGCTCGTTATAAAGTAAGAAGATTAGACCCAACTCGTAGTTTTATCAATAGTATAAAAAGTTACCCAAAAAATATAGAGGTTGTTCAAGACTTTACTTATGATGCAGCAGCTCCACCAAGTAACAGTAATACAAACACAATTACAATAAGAGTAAATCAGTCAATGATATTACTTCCAGAAGATAAAATGATGCCAAGAATTTATGATAAAAGAGTTGGTTATTTTTCTATTGGAAATGTAGACTATAGCTCTGAAGCTTTAAAAGCAGATGCTAAAAGATATATAAGAAGATGGCGTTTAGAGCCAAAAGATGTTAGCGCTTATAATAGAGGTGAATTAGTAGAACCTATTAAACCTATTGTGTATTATTTAGACCCTGCAACTCCAGAAAAATTAAGAAAATACATTAAGCAAGGTGTAGACGATTGGGCAAAAGTTTTTGAAACAGCAGGATTTAAAAATGCTATTATGGCAAAGTATCCTCCTACAAAAGAAGAAGACCCAGAGTTTAGCATGGAAGATGTACGTTACTCTTCTATAAGATACGTAGCAAGCACTACAAGAAATGCAACTGGACCAAGTGTTTCTGACCCAAGAACTGGAGAAATTTTAGAGAGTGATATTATTTGGTATCACAACCACTTACGTTCTTACAGAAACAGATATTTATTAGAAACTGGTGCAGCAAACCCTTCTGCAAGAACATTAGATACACCTGCTGAAGAAATTGGTGAAATGATGCGAATGGTTATTTCTCATGAGGTTGGTCATGCATTGGGATTACCTCATAATATGGCTGCAAGTTTTGCATATCCTGTAGATTCTTTACGTTCTGGAAAGTTTACTCAAAAAATGGGAATTGCAGCAACCATAATGGATTATGCACGTTACAATTATATAGCGCAACCAGGTGATAAAAACATCAGATTTATTCGTCAATTAGGACCTTATGATCATTATGCAATTAACTGGGGATATCGCAAACTTTCTTGGGCAAAAACTCCTGAACAAGAAGTGGAAACTTTAGATAAATGGATTGAGGATAAAGCTGATAATCCTATTTATAGATTTGGAGGTCAACGTTTTGATCCATCAGCTCAGACAGAAGGTATTGGAAACGATCAAGTAAAAGCATCTACATATGGTGTAAAAAACTTAAAAATTGTAGCTAAAAACTTACCTGATTGGACGTCTAATCAAACCAATAATTATGAGGATTTATCTGAATTATATGGAGAATTATTAGGTGTTTGGAGTAGATATGTAGGCCATGTATCTGGTAATATTGGTGGTGTTTACGAATACAATAAAAAACCAAGTCAAGATGGTTTTGTTTATCAACCAGTTTCAAAAGAAAAGCAAAAAGAGTCTATGTCTTGGTTACAAGAAAATGCCTTTAAAACACAAGATTGGTTGTTAGATAATAGCATTTTAGCAAATATAGACGAGAGTGGTTATACTAACAGAATGTTACGTTTACAAAATAGACAATTAGCTACTTTATTAAGTACATCTCGTTTAGAAAGAATGATAGATGCGTCTGTAATTGAACCAAATTCATATAAAGTTATAGATATGGTTCGTGATTTAAGAAATGGTATATTTTCTGAAGCTAATTACACTAGAAATGTGGATGTATTTAGACGTAACTTACAAAAAGCTTTTATAGACAGAATGGCTTCTATTATGAATTCTAAAAGCCCTAAACATGCAGATATTAATTCTATTGTTAGAGGTGAATTAGAGTCTTTAAATTTTCAATTAACTATTGCAAAAAATAGAGGAGTTAATAGAATGACAAAATATCATTATAGAGATTGCTTGGCTAAAATCAAACAAATATTAGATCCAAAGTAAGCAACTTACTTTCTAACTAAATAATTACCTATTGCACATTGTAAACAACGTTTCTTTGTGCAATAGTTGTTTTTAAGCTCTAATAAAGCTTGACTTTCCATGGCATTATTAGCTTCCAATTTTAAATCTTTAAACTTAGTAATGATGCTGTTTTTTTCTGATGAAACTTGCTGAATTAATTTTAAAATTTCTTCATTAAAATTTTCTCCTTTGTATTTTAAATACACAAATTTTAAAGGAATTATAGTATTTATTAAAACCAAGTCTACAAAAGCCTTAGAAATATTTTTAGAACTTGATTTTGATGCTTTATCAAAAGTGAAATGGTTTTTCCAAAAATCATTAACCTTAATTTTAAATAAGTCATAAAAATGGTCTTTTTTATGCATTTCCATAATAGATGAAAACAAATTTTGATGCTTATAATATAAAGCACTCAATTGCGCAATTCGTATTGTAGGAAAATTATGAGGTCTCATTCTAAAAAACTGAAAAGTGTGTTTTGAAATTGGTCTTAATTTGTACTTATAAGACAAATACTCATATTCTTTTTGAAGCTCATTATAATAGGGTTCTTCTATTGATTCTATTAAAAAACCTGCTTGCCCAAATAAAAGTGCGTTTAGTTGTTTTTTATCAAAACGAACTTTTCTTATTATTGAAAAATCTATTGAATTTGCCAATTGTAAAAAAGCATCTCCGTTTATTTTTAACCCAAAATTTTTAGCAAGTAATAGAAATAAAACCGCTTCAAAATCAAAGTTATTTTTCTTTAATAATTCAGTAATAAATTCTGATTTACTTTCTAATCTTTCAAAATACAAACGCTCTAACCAATTTAGAATTAAGAAATCATCTAATTCTGAAATTTGATTTTCACAAGGAATCCAGTTTTTATAATTTTTAGATATTTCTTGATAAGCTTTAAATACTTTTTTATCAACAATATCTTTTAATTCTAAAGTGGGTAAAGGCTTATTATTTTTCATAAAAACGTCTGTATCATGCTCCCAAACCACATGTAAAATAACAGCATCATAATTAACATCTGTTTCGTGTTTATGCAAATACCAATCAGAAGATTTTATATGCATTTCTACATTACCTGCCCAATGTTGATTATCTAAAAACAATTGAGCATTTAAGAAATCTGGACCGCTATTAACATTACGTTTTCCAACATCTTTAATAACTAAAGAATCTTGTTTTGAGGTTTTTAAAGAAGTTTTAGAAAATAATTTGTATTGCCATACATAATACAAAAAGTCTTCTTTCATAGTTTTTTGTTTTCAAGGTACAAAAAATTTATACTCATATAAATTTTACTAATCAGTTTTAAAAAAAAGTGCAATAGCATTCATTTATTTTTGTAAAAAATTTATAAAAACATGAATGTAATTGAAAGTTTAGAATGGAGATATGCTGTAAAGAAATTTGATGCTGATAAATCTCTAACTGAAAACCAGATAACAACTTTAAAAAAAGCGTTTAATTTAACAGCTACATCATATGGTTTACAACCTTTAAAACTAGTAGTCATAAAAAATAAAGACATACAAAAAGAGCTAGTGGTACATTCTTGGAATCAGCCTCAAGTATTAGAAGCTTCTCACCTTTTAGTAATTTGTATACCAAAAACTTATGATAAAGAAGAAGTAACCAAATATTTTAATTTGGTTCAAAAAATCAGAAACACACCAGATGCCATTATAAATCCTTTTAAAAAGTTTTTAACTCAAGAAATTGAAAAGAAAACTCAAGAAGAATTATTAGCATGGAATAAAAATCAAGCTTATTTAGCTTTAGGAAACCTTTTAACTGTTTGTGCTTCTCTACAAATAGATGCTTGTCCTATGGAAGGTTTTATTCCAGAAAAATATGACGAAGTATTAGAATTTGATAAACATAACCTCACATCTACTTTAGTTTTACCTATTGGATATAGAGCAAATGATGATTACATGAAAGATCTTAAAAAAGTGAGAAAAAATTTAGAAGAAGTTGTTTTAGAAATTAACTAATTATCTAATAAAAATAAATAGGCCTTCATTTTTTTGAAGGCTTTTTTTATGGATTTAAAAACCGTAATTTTACCTTAAAATTATAAAAAAATATGAGTACTGATATCAGAAATATAGAGCCTAAAACTGTTTGGAATCATTTTGCAGATTTAAATGCTGTGCCTCGTCCATCAAAAAAAGAAGAAAGGGTAATACAATTTATGGTTGATTTTGGCAAAAGCTTAAATTTAGAAACTTCAGTAGATAAAGTGGGTAATGTTATTATTAAAAAACCAGCAACTTCTGGTATGGAAAAGAGAAAAAAAATTGTGATGCAAGGCCATATAGATATGGTACATCAAAAAAATGCAGATACAGTTTTTGATTTTGACTCACAAGGTATTCAAATGTTTGTAGAAGGTGATTGGGTAAAAGCGAAAGGAACAACTTTAGGTGCAGATAATGGTCTAGGTGTTGCTGCAATTATGGCTGTTTTATCTTCTACAGACATTCCTCACCCAGCTATAGAAGGTTTATTTACCATAGATGAAGAAACTGGCATGACTGGTGCAATGGGTCTAGAAGGCAATGTTTTAGAAGGTGAAATTTTGCTAAACTTAGATACAGAAGAAGATGATGAAATTGGTATTGGTTGTGCAGGTGGTGTAGATATTACTGCAACTGGTTCTTATAAAGAGGAAATAATTAGAGAAGATGATATTGCTTATCAAGTTTCTGTAAAAGGATTAAATGGAGGGCATTCTGGAATGGATATTATTAAAGGTTTAGGTAATGCCAATAAAAT
>Ga0209652_1002462_pt1 | contig 14294 bp, 8 predicted proteins | sample SaaInl74LU_5_DNA_FD_184641 | JGI IMG/M metagenome (GOLD analysis project Ga0209652, IMG submission 184641) | Marine microbial communities from expanding oxygen minimum zones in the Saanich Inlet - ESP_74LU_5_DNA (SPAdes) (version 2) | ecosystem: Environmental > Aquatic > Marine > Intertidal zone ...
ATTTATTTTGATCAGGCGTTGAATTGTGTGAGGGTATTGACGAGGGTGTTGCCGTTTCTGCTGGAGAAGGGCGATTTGGGGGATGGGGATTTGAATGTGGAGGCGTTGTGTTGGGGTGATCATGTGGATGGCAACACTACTGTAGGTAGTAAGAAGAATAGGAGAAATGATGACGATGACAAGAATGATGATGATGAAGACAACGACGAAGATGATAGTCAGGAACCACTTGCACTTCTTGTGGTGCATGCAGCTATGCACATGTTATTCCTGCCACAATTTACATGCGAGTTCTATGAAGAGGATGATGAAGACGATGAAAATGATTCTGATGATGATGAATCTGATGTCAGCTTCGATGAAGAAGATGATGCTGAAGACAAAGATCTCGCGATGGAGAAGAAACGTGCCGCCAAAGCTGATAAAGAGTCACAAGCCGAGGCAGGATTGGGCAAACCTAGGCGTATACGCAAGGGCGTTCGGTTGACTCCTCACCCAGCAGGCATCGTTTGGGCACCAGGCGTAGGTTTCACGAATGATGGCAAGTGCAGCATCGGCAATGAAAGCAGCAAGTACCGTAGGCCCAGGAGCAACAAATCGAAGACGGTTCAAAATCCCGAAGCAGCATACACACGAAAATACGACAAAAATCGCATTGAAGTGCTCCGCTTGCTTCTTGCTACCTGCTCTGATCCTCTCTTCTCACCAGCGGATGAATACAATCCTCTTGCTTCACGCTGGATGTCGGTGGCAGTTGCTGCCGATGCTCCCAATGCACCGTGCCTGTTCTACTCTTTATTGAACACGGTGATATCCTACGATCCATCTAACTCATCATTTGGTGGAGTGCCCTACTCTAGCAAACTTGCATCTGACTCTCATGTCAAACTTGTGGACTTGAGTGCTCAGGTGTTGTGTGTGCTCTTGGATTGTGGGCTACCAGGCGACCCATTGCCAGTGGAAAATCAATATGGCGAACCCGTCGTTGCTATCGCTGAAGCACAAAAGGGAGGATTCAACATTTTCAGATCGTTGTTAGCACGTATTAGCGATGGGAAGGACTTGAATACTCTTTATCGTGGATTTGTGCGCTTGTTGAGACACACATTTGAGAGTAAGAACACTCTCTTACCCAGCTCTCAATCCAAACTGGAGTGTTACCAGGAGATACTCATTTTGCTATGGAAGACGTTGGAAGAGAATCCTTTGTTCTTGGATTTCATCTTGACAAGATGTGATGTATGTGAATTGGTTGTACCGATTTGCTATCTCATGTACACATCGAGACAAGATGCTTCTAAGATTGGTTTGGTTCATCTTTGTACTTTCATCTTGTTGAAATTATCTGGAGAGAGGAGCTTTGGTGTTAGTTTAAATCGCCCGTTCCGTACAAAGCTACCCTGTGACTTGCCCTTGTTTTCAGGAAGCCACGCGGATTTGGTTAGCATTACTCTCCACAAAATGATTGTCAACGGATCTTATAGATTGGTGCCACTCTACTCATGCTTTTTGACTGTTGTCTGCAACATCAGTCCTTATTGGCGATCAATGAGTCTAGTATCATCAGTCAAGTTGGTCAACCTGTTTGAACTATTCTCATCTCCCAAGTTTTTGTACTCTGGAGAAAAGGCATACAAACATCTTGCCTTGCTGTTGGAAATCTTCAACAACATTATCCAATATCAGTATAATGGCAACCAGCATCTCGTATATGCGATTGTGCGCAGAAAGGATGCTTTTGGAAGACTCGCGAGCTTGACGTTGCATAAAGCTGTACAACAGTGCAGCAAGGCTTTCCCGGCCCACCTACAACCAGAATATGATGCCGACGCTGCCGAGCAAGTTGCCGCATTATCAATACAAGACGTGGACGAAACGGGCAATCCGATTCAGAGAGCAGATTCGCGAGAAGGCAAATCTAGCAAAAGAGCAGACAATCCAGCTAAATCATGGGAATCTAACGAGGAATCAGTCGTTTCAGTTGGAAGCTCAGTCGCTGGAGTCAAGGAACGGTTCACCCCTTCTGAGAGCTGGCTGGCAGAGCTTCGCTCATCTCTTCCGCTAGAAACTGTAAATCGCTTATTGCAGCATCTAGTTCCAGTTGTCGATGATATGTGTGAACGTCAAAATGGAGTAGTCGACGAGACTGAAATCTTGGAGGTATTCAAAGATATAACGATGGTAGGACTATTACCCGTGCCACATGCAATTGTGATACGGAAGTACCAGCCCAACCAATACACCTCGATTTGGTTCACGGCATTTATGTGGGGCGTGGTGTTCCTACGATGCCAGCAGCCTCCAATTTTCGATTTAGAGTGTATTCAACTGTTCCAGGTCTCCTAAACAATATCTTCGTTTCGGTGTAAACGTCAATAGTTAAAAATCTAATAGTACATAATATTTAGTGGTGATCCCTTGCAGAAACAAACAAGCTCCTTGCCGAGAAGCAAACTGCACGTTGGTCTTCTGAAGAATCGATGGTATCCGTTCTAGCGCGATTACCCGAGACAGACGCAATTGATACTGTGATATCGTCGTCAACTATGTCTTCCTCGGCTGCGTCTTCTTCAACAATTTCATCAAGATTTGAGTCGTTTGTGTCCACGGCATCAGATTGATCATTTGCATCTTCTCTTCTTGCCTGTGCCAACCTCTGTTCCTCACGCCTCAAGATGGCTCGCTTTGCTCGTTCATACTCTGCTTGCTGGTCATTGATAGTATCAGCAATATCCTTACGCCAATCTCTTAACCACCAGATTAGTGTTGCGATAATAGAGAAACAAGTCGCCCACGTTGAAAAATAAAGGTTGCCAATGAGCGATGCGGCATGTCCCGGCATTGTTGCGAAGAAGATGAGTATAATCCACTGGATAGCTAAAAGGTGCAATGCGATGCCTTCAACGTAGTTTCTACAGACGAAACAGTTCAAAGTGTAAGCGACAGACTGAAGCGGAAGATTGAAGCAGAACGCAATAAAGCCACTGTGATTACTCACTCGACATCTGACTTCAGCGCGTCTCCTTCTTTCTTGTTCCTCCTGAATATCTCTGCCAGGATCCAGCACAATGAAACAATAGAAGCAGTTATTGTGGAATTCAGTAAGAAACCCCATTCATGTCTCGATACATTCGCAAACATCTTATTCACGTAGGGAGTAGCCGCCGTGCCCTCATCCCAGTTTCTCATCTTGAGAAAGAGAGGTTGAAAGATGGTTAGGAAAAATCAATTGAGTCAAGAACAGCCTTATCCATACACTTACCGCATCTAGTACGAACAAGAAGTCAGCAAAGCTGACTATAAAAGTTACAATCCACAGTTTGCACCGATTTGGCCAGCTGCTAATAAATTTCTGAAAAGAAGACATACCGCTAGCTACAAACCATCGTTCTAATGTCCAAAACGTAGTCCACAGACAAAGCCACGACGTAAAATACAGATTATACTGTTCATTCCCTTCTCCAGCAATTCCTCGTATCGTGGTATTGAACCAAATCGTTACCAACCAAAAAATAACAAGAAAGATGAGTATGCAGAGCTCCACCCTTTTATTTGGGCCAAACATCTGCCGTGTAGGTACAAAGTGTAGTTTAGTTGGGGCTAAGACGAATAGAGAGCAAATATAGAGAGCAAACATCAACAGAAGCGAAGTGTAAATTCAATTACCTTTGGCCACAAAGTTTTCCCCAATCTGGTGCAATCAAAATGACACAGTATAGCGAAGCTACTGATTATGATAGTTATACAAGCTGCAGCCATAGCATATCGAATGTCATCATCAGACTCCAAACGTCTCAACAATACAAAGTCGTAAAAGGAACTCAAATTATCCAGCACGATGCACCAGTTTATTTCCTCCAAGTCAGTGTGCAGAAAATAATCCTGCTTTCTGTACAGCCGCCAAACTGCCTCGAAGTTAAGACTGGCTGATACAAGCAGTAGGATATATCCTTTGGTTCTTGATGACTGACAAAGAGGTTTTGGTGGTTCATTATTCTTGCTATCATCGTTGGAAGTGTTGTCGCCATTTTCTTCCGCGGCGTTATCGTCAGCCGCAGCCTCCTCTACGTCACCAACGCCATCAACAACAGTGTTTGTCGACGCCAACATGATGTAAGTGAAAGTACATCTAATGAAGAAGAACACTTCAAATTTTTGGCTCGCAGATCGCAGATCGATCAAGCTCAGCCGAACCAGATTTATTCCTGTGCAGTCACTGCAAAATGCAAAAATAGTCACAACAGATTGACAATTGACAACAGAAAAGATCACCAAAGTAATAGCGGAGACGACAAACAGTATAACAAGCCACCATGATGCACGAGAATGATCTCGAATTTGTGACGGAGGTTGACGGAAAAGTCATCCCCCCTCCATCATCACAGCCAACTAACAGCGTCCTCTCCAACATGAAAGCCGGCGGTGTCGCCGGAGGATCGTCACTAAACAATTCCTCCGCCCCAACATCGAGCTATGCGCCAGGATCATCTCTTCCACTTGGTGCAAGCTTTAATCAATCGGCTCATCCAACGGCATGTCTATTTCACATTCTATTCAAAGGCATTGCGTTCACGGTATATATGCTTGGATCTAAGGCAATGGAAGGTATCATGGTCACAGTTCTCTGCATATTACTGCTAGCTGCTGATTTCTGGGTGGTAAAAAACGTTACAGGTCGACTACTTGTTGGACTACGATGGTGGAATAAGGTTGATCCAGTTACTGGGGCGACAAGCTGGATTTTTGAATCTGCTGCTCCAACCTCTCCAGATGGTACGAACGCAACAACAAACTCTTTTGATAGTAAATTCTTTTGGGGCGTGCTATATATTACACCTATTCTGTGGGCTCTGTGTTTCATGTCAGCGATACTATGGCTGCGATTCAACTGTTTTGTAACGCTGGCAATTGCATTAGTGCTGAGTTTCTCGAATGTATATGGCTACTACAAATGTAGTGCCGATCAACGTGCAAAATTGAATGACATGTTCAATGCGGGCGCAGAGATGGGCATGCGAACCATGATTCGAAATGGTGTCTTTGGAAGATTGGGAGGAATGTTTTCTGGAGGGAATGCACAGCAACAGGGGGCGGCTGCTCCGCAGGTTCAGCCTGGTACTTTTGCATAGTAGAGGAATGGACGTGGGGAGAGGAAAAGATACATAATGTGTTTGTAGAATGTTTTACTTTTATACTGTTTCACTCTTATACTTGTGCTGTAATCTACCTACGATGACCTCCTCCACGACCTCCTCCACCCTTCTTATGTGATTTACCACTCCCCCGCTGGTTGTGAAAGCCACCACCTCGTCCTCCACTGCCACCAGCATAGAAACCACGCTTCATATCTTGCTTGATTGCTGCCTCACCATCCCCGTCTCCACCCTCATACTTTCCTTTCTTTCTTCCCCTGCCATTCCCATCACGAGAAGCCAATTGTTCTTTTACCTCCCTAGTTGCCAGTCTCTGGGCTTCATTGACTCGCTCCAGCAACATGAGGACCTCTTCTTCAGCAAGTTTGTATTCTGACAGACGTTGCCCAAGTAAATGCTCCAACCTTTGATAAACCTCCACATCATATTGAGTTACCATTGCAATCGCCTTTCCACTTCTCCCAGCACGAGCTGTCCTTCCAACCCTATGAATGTAATCCTTACCATGACCAGGAAGATCAAAGTTGATTACAACGTCTACACTTGGGATGTCCAGCCCTCGACTTGCCACATCAGTACAAATCAAGATATCTCTCCCTCCAGCCTTGAATTTTGTCAGTGCTCCGAGACGCTTTGGTTGTGACATTTGACCGTGCAGACAAATTGCTGGGAATCCAAGGTTACGTAACATCAATGCTAATCGCTGAACGTTGTTACATGTGGCACCGAATACCAAGATGGACTGCCCTGCATGCTCATTAATCAAGTATGTCAAGTAGCAATCCTTGTACTTGGCAGGAATGAACAGATAACTTTGTAACAATTTCTTGGGTGTCTGAAATTTGGTAGAAACTTCCACTCGAATAGGATTGACTAAACTTGCTCGTTGAAGCTTCTCGACTTTGCTTGTCATGGTTGCACTGAAAAGCATAGTCCTCCTTCCCTTTTCACTATCTGGAATTACTTCCAAGATCTGATTGATCTCTTTTTCAAAGTCCATACTCAACATTCGATCTGCCTCGTCCATAACCAAGTACTTCAACTGACGCAAATGAAATCCCTTTGTATTTTCAAGATGATCTAATAGCCTACCTGGAGTTGCAACAACTATGTGGGGATTTCGTGCCAACGCAATGGCTTGAGATGCCATATCTACTCCTCCTACGATGCAGACTGAAGAGGCACCTATTCCCTGTCCTAATGCTACCATGACTTCATTAATCTGAAATGCCAACTCTCTTGTTGGAGCAAGGATGACGGCGAAGACTTGTTTTTGTGGCTTTTCCAAAAGATAATTCAAAATGGGAATAGAGAATGCTCCGGTTTTTCCTGAGCCTGTTTCAGCTAGCCCGATGACATCACGTCCTTCTAATGCGGCAGGGATAGATTGAGCTTGGATTTGAGTTGCGTTGTCCCACTTGAGGGATTTGATGGAATCCAAAAGCGACGTGTGGATGTTTAGCGAGGCAAAAGATTTCTTCGAAATGATGCCGTCACCATCATCGGAATCTTCTTCTTCATTTCCACCCTCGCTACTTTCTGGTGCAGTAACAGTTGCAGATGCCGGCTCATCTTGCTCATCGGTGGCATGCTCCTCGTCTTCCTCCTTTCTACGGCGCTTCTTGGAATCTTCTTTCTTCTTGGTGGGTTTCGCCATGGTCGATGGTTGCTTTAGATGACTTAGTGGATGCTAGCTGCGCTAATAAGCAGTTTGTGTAGTGCTTTTGTTCTTCGGCATGTTTGCCTTGCTTGTTGGTTGGTGAGAAAAAGGGAGGAAAGACGGTCAGGCGGGCGGGTAAGGTGAGGGACACCAAAACGGGCAGGCGGTCGAGCTGAGATTAGGCCCGCTTGTGTTTGCGGTGCTGGATAGTCTGGATGCATGCAGCCCGAACTAGCCAGGGGAAGAGTGGAATTCATTACTTCGTAGGCAGCGCTGCGAATCATGCTTGTCTGAAAGTTGTCATTCACTTCGTCTGAGAGACAGAGAGGCATTGCAAACATTCTAATGTGAAGAGAGGATGCAGTACAAAATATATTGTTTGATTCTGTTTTATTCACAAGATATACACTCTTTCCAACATCTGCAGACTAGTATGCTGTACTCCCAATAGTTTGTGTGTGTCGTCATCTGTGTATTTATTCCATTCCCAAAAGCTCCATGGTACGATGGAAAGATCCTACCAAGATTTGATCCTGAACACCGTTGTAAACCAAACTTCCAAGAAAGTAGACGACTCCAACACCCCAAACTGTCGTAAGAATAACTTGTTTCGGCTCCATGTTTGCATTGGCATAATCTTTCTTATAAGCTCCGTTTTGCTCCGATACTTTTTGAAATCCCCAGTCTGAATTTTTGGAGTAGATTGTCGAAAGTTAATGGTACTATCCAAGAGAATATATGTTGTGATAGCAATATCAAAGCAAACTCACCTTGTGGGTTTTCTAGGAATGCATCCATGTTGCCCTGTGCCTCTTTACGATCACAACCATCCTGGGCCATGTATTTAAGCACCGCTGCAAATGAAACACAATACAGTGAGAATTCTTTTCGATACGGAATAGATACATGACATGAAAGAATCAAACCTTTACTCACCTTGGTCATATGTATCAGGGTTGAAAATTCTAGTGAAGAATGGCTTGGGCCCTGCTCTATAAAGAGTTCCAATTGGTCCATAAGACGATCCTTCCATTTCTTCTGGAACATCGGTGATCCATTTTTCAGAAGTTTTGTCGAAACGTGGTGCCATAGAGAGACTGGTCTCCCGGACGCTGCTTTGCGATGGAGCGAATGCAGAACAGTAGCCGATCAAAGCGGCGACGAAGATGGAAGAGAGGATAGTTCTAGTCATGGTTATATTGCTTTTAAAAGTAGTAATATTGCGTGGTAATATGATATGGTAGAGTGAGATGAGATAAAGGTGTAGTGGAAGCAAGTTTTGTTCTTCTATCTTGAACCTTGTCGGCGGCATGTTTCTCAAAGATACTGTGAGGGGGTTATTGTTTACGTTAGGGTTAAACAAATCATCCACTCGAAAAGCAACAAGCAACGGCAACTAACAGCATAAATCATGAAAATGGCTCCAGATGGGGGAGTCTATCCGCCCAAACGAATGGCAGCAGCGGGCACAATCCTCACCGCTACAATATCATGTCTCGTCAGCCTTGCATTTCTCCTGTGGGGTTTGATCATCGAAGGACCTGCCTTCTACAATGGGCAAGAGTGCACAATGACTTATTCTCGCTTCCAATTCTTGCCGCTGCATGTCCCGTCTCATCCTCCAAATAATAGATACCGTCTTCTCAAGTTTACAGATGGACGAGATCCTAGGCATCGACATTTCTATCCTATATCTGGTTCCTTGGTGGAGGATTATCAAACACAAAACACAAAGAAGAGCAACCAGAACAATAATGGGCGGTTATTGGAATTTCACGACAATTGGTGCTTACTTCCCCGCCGTGAAATCGACAAAAATGATAGTCATATTGAATGGAGTGATGCACCTCATCCTCACAAAGGACATCCTGTACTGTACGTGCCTGGGCACTGGGGATCATTCTCGCAAGCGCGATCATTGGGAGCGCATGGAACTAGATGGACAGGTCCCTATCATGACGCCAGTACTCATCAAAAGATATTTGAATCATTACGCAGCGGGAAGGGAATGCATGATGGAACGCAGCTGTTGCACAGTATGGAAAACAGCACTGACGATATTGAGTTGATGATGGATTTACTATCATCTAAATACCAAGATGGCTTTGTGATGGATGTTTATGCAATTGACTTTGGAGAAGAGGGAGCAGCTCTTCATTCTTCCAAGATATTGAACCAAGCAGATTTCGTTGCAAGAGCTATTGAGACCTTGGTGGAGGGATGTCATCTTGGAGATAGTGAAATGGGTATTACTATCGTTGCTCACTCTATAGGAGCATGGGCAGTCAGAGCATCGTTGGATATGAATCCACATTTGATATCAAAGGGATGGGTTCAGAATGTTATTAATTTGGCGTCACCGCTACAATCAATCCCTTACGCTGTTGATTCTGGAGTGCATGACTTAGTGCAAAGTCTAAATAAGAGAGACAACAGTGATACAAAACGGAATGTTGCCATGATTTCAGTGTCGGGAGGTTTGAGAGATGAATTGATTCCACCAGCATTGGGCAGAGGTCAATCTGATTCTGACAGCTTCCTTGCAAATTCAATTCTTGAAGCGAAATCTGCAACAAAGTTTGGAATGGATCATCGTTGCATCGTGTGGTGCTATGATTTACTTGCACAGATTCGCGGAGTCATCTTCATGCTTGCCTTGACAACAGACCGTGGTATGGGTCCAAGCGAACGCATTAATATCGTGCGTAGAACCTTACATCAAACAAATCATACAACATCATTTGAGGATAAAGTCAAAACTTTGCATGAAAGTGCACTCGACGCGAAAGGATACTCTGCATTAGTCTCCGTTCAAATCGCAGCTCCATATTATCTCAATTGTTTGCTCAAGCTTTGCATTTTGGTTGGTCTTGCGCATTCACTCCTGCTACGGCCACTCTTTTTACAATATCAGCGGCAACAATATGGACAACAGCATGGATCAATACATACAGCTTGCATGGAAGTTTCAATCAGTCTTCTTCTGCTCCCTTCCATTGTCACGATATCATCTCTATTACGTCGGTTAGAGCTCCAGTTCTTGGGTTGGAATTTGAGACAATGCTACATGCATGAGTGTGAGATGCTTCTAGGAACTATATTTGTGTTGACACAACTTGCGGCGTTGATTTACTTCATCATTGTATATGGTGTAGGTTTTGTCATCGACAAGATTAGCTGTAGATTTTGCACTTCGTCTCAGGGACAATATCCATTAGGAACGTTTGGAACAACGTTATGCTCTTGCTCGGTGACAAGCTTGCGGCTTTACCCTACTACGTGTTTACCATTGGCAATAGGAGTGTTCGTTGTTGTCAGGGGAACGAATGTGATGTTCGACAGCACGGCACTTGCTCCCACTTTATTTGTTTCTTTGGAAATATTTATCCTTGGGTGCCTCCTAAAGTTGATTTTCAAGCCAACTGCAACAAACCTCGCAGAGAGGCGAATGGCATTTGTCATTCTCCTAATCTCACTCGTGAAAGCTACGTATGGGAAATTGATCTATGCTTATTCAATGATGCAGAGAGTTGGGAGTGACAATAGATGCTGCAGCAACGAAATGCTAGCATGCTTCACCTCGTCATTACTCCCTGCATTTCTAGCAATCATGGTCGTCGAAACACATGATGCAATGACCCAGAATGCATTGTTGGAGTGGAAAAGAAGAACTAAAGGCGATAAGGGAGATGCCGGGGTCGGTATCGGTCTGAACAAAACTCCTGCTGTATTCCTCGTCATAAATACCTTCCTCATCATCTGGTACATGTGGAATGTTGTAGTGAACTACTCTGGTGACGACATTGTGGTACCGCTATACTCGGTAATAACAGTTGTAATTGCATACTGGAATTGCTATCCACTCTCCGCGGATGCTATAAACGTTTACGCAGCAATTATTGATGACGACCTATCGTTTCATTGCGAATTCAAAGATAAGGATGAATGATTAATAGATACGATTGTTTTCTCGCAGGCAGATTGTCAGGACGATACATGTCAAAGATTATAATTATATATAGATGATGACGTCTCCAGTTACAACCCAATGAGCACCCATTGATGCTGGTCTGGATCTTCAAATTCATCGTAGTTCACTGTGAGTTCTTCCCCAGCTTCTATATCTCTTGTTGCATAGTAATCAAACCTACAAGGACCCTCTTCGATGTCGTCTGAACTACCGCATCGAACGTTGGCCTCTTCTCCGTCCCAATCAGCTGCATTCATCAAACTGCTTTCATCGAACGCACAAAAGATTGTTAAACCGTTCCGTATATCGTCCTCGTTTCCTTCTTCTGGGATTATCTCTTGAATCCAACACCACTCTATGAAGTTACATGCCGTCTCACGTGGCAGAGTTGCCACGAACTCTCGCCATGCCCCATCTTTGAAGATACCCACATTTCCTGCATTTAAACTCATGACCAGCGATCCTTTCTTTATCATTTCCGATGCAAAGAGTCCTTTACCTTTCCCCCCTCCAGCGTCTTTAATCTCGCTTGGAACTGTCATTACGGAAAAACTATTGTCTGGTGTTGGCTGCTGTATTGGCACGAGGTTGACTTCTTTGGCATATTTGTCACGTAACTCATTGAATTGTTGATACACTTTTTCTACATCTTTCTCAGTCACTGGGACGGGCGTGTCGTGATATACTATTTCACCACAGTTAAAGAGATCTTCGAAAAGATTGTCTATCGAATAATCCCACCAGACAGGCAAGTCGTCATTTTCTATGCAAACTTGCTCAGGTGATGCCGATGCACAATTATTACCGCCATTACTAGCTTTCTCTGCTTCATCCAATGCATCAATTTCTTCAAGAAAAGCAGCACAACATGCAAGGGCCACAATTAAGGAAAGAAATTTCGTCATGCTTAGACACTCTACTTATTCATCTATCCACGCCACATGGAGTTGTTGGTGGTTGTAAGGGGGTATTGTACAGAGTTTGTTTGTCATCTGAGCTTCAGAGCCACAGTTCTTCCCCAACTACTAGACTATCGAGTCCAACGGGTAGTGCTACTGCTAACCCATACCCTTTGCAAGGTATGTTCCCATGTATTGTACAGAGCAGATGTGGACGAGATGTGAAATGTTATGTGAATCTAGACTAAAAATCTTGATCGAAGAAATAAAATGAGAGAAAAATGAGGTTGAATCGAGAAGATGTTGAGATGCCTGTCTGATTCTTGAGAATCAAGAGAAATCCACTATGTAGCTCTGGACTCTGGATGGCGAAGTAAAAGTGACCCTACTTCGTTTCTACCATTCCTAAAGTTAATTGTATACATGTATTAAACCATTCAGTGTTCTTGCTTCTCATTTGGCTAGCTATCCCTCGCTCTCACAAGTCCCAATTTTCACAAGTCTCAGGCAATCCACTCCCTTCTGGGTGCCGCAGAGTCGCACTGCCCGTCTTGGTCCAATGAACCTGTCTCATAGGCAATTCAGTAAATTGATCAGCGAATGGAGCAGGGTCGTCACCGTCGTAGATATGCCTCAACATTGCAATATTTGTCTCATCAATTTGCGAGCAATACGCACCAAAAACAACACGAATAGGGGCTGCACTCTCCTCTCCGTCACTCTGTGAGGGATCGAAGTAATTACTGGGTCTAGTCTGGTGAAAGCCAAAGTCTCCCATTGCGTAGGCGATATCTTTCAAATAATGAACGCCGACTACCGTATTCATATCCTCTGCCATAATATTAAGCTCTGGCTCTGTGCCCTCTACGGTAATCAATGGGAAGACAATATTCCAAGACTTGTCGTTCGTTGCATATATGTCGGAGTGCATCAATGCTTTATCACAGTGTGTCATGCCCATGTAGGATGCGTGGAAGCAGGTAATGTTATCGTAACCAAATCTTTCACCAACTGCTTTCACTGCCAAGTCAAACCCAGCATCTCCAAGCCCATCGATGACACTTTTCCTGGCAGCTTCATTCCATGCTGCAACGAAGTGCATATTAAATCTGTAAATGTCAGCCTTGTACTTTTGCGCAAAGAACTCCATATCCTCATCGCTAGCGTTGCTGGTATTTGTCAAGGCTCCAGGTTTGTAAGTGGTGAATTCATCTGACTCCAAGCGAAAGCCCTCTTGTTCAGTCAGTAATTTCCTGTATAGCTCGATAACTCCAGTCTCCTCGCTGTAGGCCAAAAAGCGATCAGAGAAACCTTTCTCCAACCCTACTATGTATCCATACTTAGGGCTCAGCGCCTTGCCATTATGAGCCCATGTCATTGGGAGTGCTACTCCTGGCTCCAATGGATTATTCTCTAAATCTTGAATTTCGGCAATTTCATACTGATCAGTAACATCGAGCCAATTGTCTGGATAAAAACCATCAGGAACACCGATTGAATGTCGGAAGTAGCCAGATCGAGCGTAGGGATGAGTTGCCTGAAATGTGTACCAGGCATCATCCCACAGAGGCCCATAGTCGATAAGGATTTCTTCGTCCTCTTCAATATCTCTCAGCGCAACATACTCAAAAGCTAGCTTTCCAGACTTTTCCATTACGTCAATAGGATGGTCTTTGAGCCAAGCATTATGATTTGTTGATTCAAATTTATCATCGTAGATATCTTCTTTCTGGCGATTGTAAGCCCAGTCGAATAATCTCGCCGTCTTGGAACCTGCAGTAGGCCACCTAATTTGTACATTCGCATCCTCTTCGCCACCGTGATTAATGAAATTTGCCATGGGTGCATTTGGTACCAGTAGCATTGGAGAATCAGGATGACTATAAGCATAATTGAACAATAACTCATCTCCAATCACAGTAGACTTGTCTACCGTATCTCTTACATGCTCTGCATCAGGATCTGACTTGTAGATTCTGAAATCATCTCTTCGCAAGGCAATCAATGGTGTAGTGAGGACGACCTCTCCTTTGGCAATACCAGCAGTGGAGAAGACTACACGGCCAGTGTATTCGGCGTCTGATGTTCCAGTCCACAACTTCCCAGATGAAAGGCATACTCCGTTGTCATACAGCCATTCGAGGGGTTTGACATTCCAACCATATCTTTTGTCATCGTAGTTATCCTGTTCATCCTCTTCATCCTCTTCATCCGCAGGGTGGTGATCATTCGGTCTGTATTCAGTGTATGGTCTCTCATCTCCTGGAAGAATTGATGAATCAACCCCCATTCCAACTTTCAACCTCTCTCTCTTTGCTTTTTCAGTGGCCAATTCTGTAGGACATTGCTTTACTTGATGTTCTTCCATAAAATCCCAATCTCTGGATTTACCCTGAATTTTACGAAGCTGATTATTTCTTTTTAAGGCGTGATCATGAAACGCTTCACCATAATCTAAGAAGAGCTCCATACCTCTCTCAACATCCCGAAACGTTGTATATAGCATGTTGTGATGCGGAGTAAACGCACCCACACCTGCATCCCATGGAGCTGTTTGAAAATTATAATCTACACGACTACTGCGATAGTGTCGATCAATATTGACAAAGTCA
>Ga0209652_1002466_pt1 | contig 14282 bp, 6 predicted proteins | sample SaaInl74LU_5_DNA_FD_184641 | JGI IMG/M metagenome (GOLD analysis project Ga0209652, IMG submission 184641) | Marine microbial communities from expanding oxygen minimum zones in the Saanich Inlet - ESP_74LU_5_DNA (SPAdes) (version 2) | ecosystem: Environmental > Aquatic > Marine > Intertidal zone ...
TCTCCAGACGATTTTCGTTTTTCGCGACTGGATCACCGGGTGCGACACTCGGACGAGGCAAAATATCTGTCGCGAGGAACGAGCGTGCGTGGGCGATCGCGCACCTTCTCCATGCGAGCGAGGTTCTGCTGGACCGCCGCGACCGCGGCGGTCACCGCGCTCTTGCCCACCAGGCCGCCGTCGCCGCCCATGCTGCGCCGGAAAGGCGCGATCGTCTCCTCCTTCACGGCCAGCGCCGGTAAGTCCCCGGCGGAGCCTAATCCGTTGTCATTTATCCCGACCCCGTCCATGCCGGACGGCCCTGCGCGCCGAAACAAATCGCGAGGGAGACGAGGGGGCGGTCAGCGGAGCGTCGGGGGACGCGAACGGGTTCGGTCCCTCTGCGCGAGGTCGGGGGGCGCTCGATGGCGATCTGACGAGGCGCGCGTCCCCGCCCGTGGCCGCGGGGACGACCACCCTTCGGAGTCCGCTCCTCGATCGCGGCGCCCCGAGGTCGTGGCCGACGAAGGGACCGAAAAGGCACGCGCGTCTCTCGTTGTTCGCTCGCAACGTACCTGCGTCGTCTTCCGGCAAACCCGTGTGTTCCTGGATGATGTCAAACTCCGATGCGAAGTTGTACATGCCCTGCGTGCGTGAGACCGGTTGGGGTTGTCAGCTCGGCTCGGGGACGCTCGCGTCGGCGCGGGGATGGGGACGTCCGGCGCGACCGTCGTCACGTTCACGGGACTTTTGCAATCGGAGGGGTGTCGCGAGAAATCGCGATGCCGTACCGTGTCTCGGAGACTGCCCAGCAGGTCGGCGTTGAGGGCGTCATCGCCACCGATGCCGGCGGCGACGGTGTCGACGGCGGGCATCCTGCCCGACTGTCCCGAAACCGTGCTCCCAACCGTGTCGACCCACGGGCGCGGGCGCCTCGGTATGCCGCGTCACGACGTTTCGGTCTGCAACTCTTTATCAGGTGTCTCTAATAAGAAGCCAAGTAGGCCCGATGAGTCAGCAAACCGGATTTTTTCCGCGATCGATTGAACAGGTTTTACCTTCGGTAGTTTTTCTCCGACGCGCGAGCGCGCTCGGCTGATCTCGCGTGACCGCGGGGAAACAAGATGCTCGAGTCGATGAGGGTGGCGAACGGGTACAGCTGAACGAGAAATGTAGCGAAGGACGAAAGTCTGTTCTGTTTCATCACGACTCTCGCGGCGTGAAGCGTCTCGTCTCGTTCGAGATGCGTCGTCGGTCTTTTCCGAGGTTCCGAGGGTTCTGCCGACGTTTCACTCGATCACTTCTTCGTCACGTTGCCGGAGGGCGAGGTGTAGGTGCTAGACCCGCCGCTGTCCTTGTAGTACGTCGAGTCGTTGTCGGTGAAGATGCCACTCCGGTGGCAATCGTAGGAGATCCCATCTCGGGAGTTGTTGTCGTTGAAGTAGCCAATCTGCTGGCAATCGTAGGAGATCCCGTCTCGGGAGTTGTTGCCTCCAGGCGTCGAGACGTAGTTGCCCTGTGAAGCGTGACGAATTTATTTGCACGTAAGATCGAAGGACAAACTTTAATGGAAAGCGCGGGGGACGCGGACACGACGCGACGCGGTGATACGGAGGGTGGAACGAGGCAAGAGAAGCGTACCTGTTGGTTGGTTCCGCTGTGCGACATGGTGTTCGAGGGAGTTGAAGACAGGGGTGTGCGCTGTTTTGTGAGGATTCCTCCTCGACGTGGCGAATAAAAGTAACGCCGTCCGAGACCGCGAGACCACCTCGAGGAATCGTTTTTGGCACTTTCCGAGCAACAGTGCCACAGTGAACGAGGCTCCAAAACTCCAACATCAGTCAGACCCGCGCGGCGTTCGTGCGGGCTGCCTCGAGGCGAACGCGTCTGCTGCTGCCGGAGGCCCGCCGACCATGGCTGAAGAAGAGGTGCGACGCGAACCATCGCGATTCCCCGCCCGCGTCACCCAGCCGCGCGCTCCTCTCTCGCCCGATCTCGTTTCGTTTAAAAAAGGTGGGCACCTCGTCCTTCCGCTGACCGAGCGTCTTCCCCCACCAGGAGTACGAGGACGATTTCGACGAGGAAGAGGAGGAGGAGGAGGACGATTACGGGGACGATGACTTCGAGGAGGACGATTCCGAACCGTCCCCGGCGCCGAAACCGAGCGTCTCGTCTGCCTCGAACGCGCTCGAGTCAGACATCGCCAGGGCGACGCGGGAGGAGAACGAACGCGCCGCGCGTTTGAAACTCTCGGCGGATCCGGCGTCGGCGGATCCGGCGCCCGTCGCGCCCTCGGGGCTCGTCTTCGCGCAGACCTCGGGCGTGGCACTCGCGCCTTCGCGCAAGGTCAAGGGCCTGCCCACGAGAGGTACGCGTGGGGGACCTCTGACGGACGCGCAGAAACGCGCCGCGCGCTCGCGGATAAAGCGGTGGCGACTCGTCGACCGCGCCGTCGGCGTGACGCACGCCGACGCGGCGTGCGCGTTCGAGTCCCTGCTGGTGCTCGAGCCCATGACCCCCGCGCAGATGTACGAGGGCGGGCTCGGGCCGTACGCCAAACGCAGGGTCGCGGTCGCGCAGACCGGCGGGGACGGAGAGACGCGCGAGTTCGAGACGCAGACCGGCGACGGCGACGGCGAAAACGAAAACGCGCGCGCCGTCGCCGCGCAGTGCCCCGACGACCTCTCGGCGCGTCGCGAGGACCTCGAGGCGCAGAGCGCGCTCGAGGCATCAAACGGCGGTGGCGGCCGGAACGCGGCCGCCGCGCGCAGACAGCTCGCGGCTGCGCAGAAGGCGGCGAAGTGGGCTCGCGCCAGCGGGGACTTGCAGCACTCGCGGGAGAAACGCCTCGCCGGCTTTATCGCGCGCGCGGGCGCCGAGACGGAGGCGCTGCTTCGCGAGCGGCGCTTTATTGATTCGTCGACAAAAGCCAAGGTGGCGGACCTGATGCGCACGCGGGGTTCCTCGCTGAAGCCGCACGCGGTGCAGGGTCAGCCGGGGAGCCTGACCGAGGCGTACGTCGCGCTGGAGGAACAAGAGCTGACAAACGGGCGGAGAGTCACCGCGGCGGCGTTTGCGCCGGATGAAAAAGGCGCGAGGTCGCTGCTGGTGGCGTACGCGCCGCGCGACACGCGCGCGCGCGGCGCTGCCGGAAGAGGCGTGCTGCTCGTGTGGGATCTGGGCGCGTCCCGGAAATCGATCACACACGCGATGACCCTGGAGGGCTCGCCGAGTTGCGTCGCGTGGGGCCCGCGTACGCCCGGGGGGTCGTCCTTTGGCGTCGTCCTGTGCGGCACGGAGGAGGGCGCGGTGTGCGCGTGGGACCTGCGCGAGCCGGCGTTGGCGGCGGCCCCTTTGGTTGGCGAGCCTGAGGAGGCTTCCGAGGACGCGGCTGAAACCGCCGCGCTGTCCAGGCACGGCACGGCGTTCCGGCGTCCTTCGTACTCCACCGAGGGTTTGTGCGTTCAATCCGTTTCAAACGACGCGTTCGGCGAGCCGCGCGGCGCGCTGGTGAGCGTCGCCGTCGCGGACGGGCGTGAGGCGCGAGAGCAATTAGTCTGCAAATTCTCCGGGCGGTTCGCGTTCCACGCGCTCGCGCTGGACGTCGACGGGAACGTCGACGCGTACCTCGTCTCCGAGCTGCGCCGCCGCGAGGCGGAGGACGCGGCCATGTCCGACGTCGGCTTGCGGTTCGGGTCGCGCGTGCGAGTCACGCGCGCGGCGGCGGGTATCGAGTACGGGAACAAAAAACATCGGGAGCAAACGCGCGCGTTTGGCATGCGCGTCGCGGATCTCGGCGACGCCGGCGTCGAGTTTTTCGTCGCCGATGATCGAGGCGGCGTGACGCGCGGCGCGCGGTACGGTGCCGCGCCGCTTCCAAGAGCGTTCTCCGTGTGCGACGCGCTGGACGCGGGGAGCGCCGCGGCGGCGCCGCCGCGCCTGGCGACTGTGTCTCTGGACATCAACCCGTGTTCTGTGTTCGACCGAGACTTCGGTTCGCCCGATTCGCGCGATGTGCCGTTTCCCCGCCTGCTTCTCGCCGCGCACGAGGGCGGCGCGGTGGCGCTGTATCGCTCGGACAGGTCGCTCGCGCTGCGTCGCTGGGACGGCTTCACGTGTGGGTCGGTGGTGGCCGTTCGGTGGTCGCTGAAACGTCCCTCGCTGTTCTTCGTTTTGGACGACGCCTGCGTGGTGTTCGCGTTCGACCTGCTCGCCGCGGACCCCGCCGCGCCCGTGCACTTCGAGGCGTTCGGCAAGAAGGAGAAGATCGTCAGCCTCGAGCTCGCCGCCGCGAACGAGCCGGGCTGGGATAAGCCGGGGCAGCACCTGATGTGCCTCGGGTACGACGACGGCCGGGTGGACGTGCACGCCATCGCGCCCGAGTTTGCGCGCGCAACGCCGCAGGAGGTGCGAGCGCTCAGAGAGGCGCTCGTCTGATGGGAGTCGAAAGAACACAGAGTATCGCCGCGTTTAGATGTGTTTCTAGCTAGCTACTCCTAGTGTGACTACGTCGCGCGCGAAAAAGAAAAACAAAAAGCCGCCTCGTCACGCCTCGCGCGCGGCGGCTTCGCCCTCCGCCGACGCCGCCGACGTCGCCTCTTCAAACTCCGCGTCGGGTCGGTCCAGGAACTCGTCCGCGGCGCCGTCATCCACCCACCCGCTTTTGCGCGCGCGCTTAGTGGCGTTCCACACGTTCTGCTTGAACCGCGCCGCGACGCCGACGCGCGCGCACGCCTCGCCTATACTCAGCGCGTCTTTCTTTTCTGGATCCGCCGAGCGCGCGCGCGACCGCAGCCACAACGTCGCGGCGCGAAGCTCGAGGGGCTTGCTTCGAACCGCAAAGCGCGTTCGCGTTCGCGTTCGCGTCGCGTCCGCGTTTTCGTTTTCGTTTTCGTTTTCGTTTTCGTTTTCGTCCGACGTGAACGCCGGAAAGTCGTTCCAAGAGTCGCTCACCTCGGGAACCCACCCGCCAGCTTGTGTCCCGAACCCGTACCGATACCCATAAGCGCGGCCGTACGCGTACCCGTACTTGAACCCGTACCCAGCGGTGGCGCCCCGGCGCGCGGGGCACCCGCGTTTGTTGTGTCCTTTCTCCCCGCACCACGAGCACGTGCACGGGTTCTGGGGCCCGGGCCGAGTCTTGTTGAAGTCGCGCTTCGTCTCGTGGAACCGCCGGTTGTGCCCCAGCGCGCCGCACGCCGAGCACCGCACCGCGATGGAGAGCGAGGCTCTCGGCCGACCCACGGGACGGTTTGTTTTCTTTTTTCTTTCGTCCTCGTCTCGTCTCGCGACGGAGACGAGACCGCCGCCGTTTAAATCGCCTCCGCGCGGTTCGTTTAACCGATCGCCGTACTTGGCCTCGTAGTACGACACGAGGTCCGAAGAGAACCCGTTGTTTTCGTTTGGTTTGGGGGAAGCGAGCGCGCACGTCCGCGCGTTGTGTCCCTCGCCGCCGCACACGCCGCACGTACGGCGGCGACGCGAACGACGCGCGAGGTTCGCGTCTGACAAGTTGGCGGTTTCGGCTTTTTGTTTTTGTTTTTTTTTCGCCGTAGACGCCGCGGCGGACCCGACCCCCGACCCTTTCGGCTTCCTGCCCGGTCGGTGAGCCCGGTGGTCCTCCTCGATGGTCGCGCGCCACCGTTGGAGCTCCGGGGAGTTGGGGAGCCCGAGCGCGGAGAGGCCCGTCATCTGCCGCGCCAAGCCTTTGAACAGCGCGTTTTGTTGCCGCGACGCCTGCAGCGAGACGGCGGACTGGTCGGGCGGGGGATACCGGGGCGGCGGTTTCGGCAACCTCGGGCGTCCCCTGCCTCGTTTCGGTTTCGGACGACGCCGAAACACGGGCGCGGGCGTGGGCGGTCGAGCGGAAGCTGTGTCAGCGTCTATGTCTACGTCTTCCATGCCGCGCCGCGCGCTGAATTCCTCGTCTCGAGCGCTGTGTTCGTCTTGGCTCGACGCGCGGAGGACCGTCGACGAATTGACGTGGCGAAGCCACCACGACCGCTGCGACAGTCCCGTCGCGTCAGCGCGCCCTCGTGCCGTCCCAGACGCGTTCAGGCGGACCCCGCGTTTCGGTAGGGGTCTCACCGCCTCCCTCCACCAACATGGGGACGGCCCCACCAGCGCCATCGCGCCCTCAGGAGTGAACCTCGGAGCACCACGTGAGAGATGAAATCCAGAACATCGCCACCGAGCGCCAAAATCCGGCTCGAAAAATGCCGTTCCCGGCCACCCGGCGGCAGCCCTTTTCGAGAATTGCGTTTCGCAGAGAGCCGCTCGTGTTGAGGACCCGCGAAGGCTCGCGCTCGCGCACATCCTGTCGCACGGCCATCGCACGGCGATCGCATCATGTACGTCTCCGCCCTTTCTCCGCCGGCGAGCGGTGGACGCCTTCCGCGCGCGCCCATCAGTCCGGGACGCGAGGCGAAATCGGTCGAATTCGTCTGCGTCGGAGGCTGCATCCCCGATTTCCCGGCGACGCGGACCCGCGCCCTTCCCAAACCGTGACCCCGCGCGTTCGCCTCTTCGCTGACCGTCCGGCGTTTCCCCCGACGCTCGTCCCTCCCGTCTCGCCTCCCTGCAGGTCGCCGAACGGGGACTTCGTGTCCTCGCTGCAGACGTCGTTGGACTTCTCGGGAGGCGACGACGGAGACCCGAGCCTGGCGAACGGCCACCGGGTGTTTTACGAACGCGAAGTGCCTTTCGAGCTGAGGACGGCGACCGGCACCGAGGAGCCGCAGGAAGTGGGCGCGCTGGAGGCGATCAAGGTGCGGATCCTCGCCGTCGGCCCCGAAGGGGCGTACTCGGGGTTGCGCATCGAGCTCACCAGCGAGAATAACTTGTTTTTCCATTACGCGCACGAACTGGACGCGGCGGAGTTTGGGAAGCTGCAGGAGGCGCAGAGGTTGATGGTGGAGTTCACGGAGTACCCCGCCGTGATCGTGCGGAACCTGAACCACTGCGTGAAAGAGCCGCACAGCCACCTCGCGGTTTTCGTGATGACCACAGACGGCGGCGGGCGACTGGACTTTGTGCAGAACATGGAGTACAAGTTCGTCGAGCTCCTGTCCTTGAACTTCCGGGCGTCGCCCGAGGAAACCGTGCGGGAACAGATTGCGTACCGGTACAACGCCGTCAAGGGGAAGCTCGCCGCGATGCAGGCGCGCTTAGCCGACATCAACGCGCTGGTGAAGGTCAAAAACCCGAGTTTGCTGCTGCAGATGAAGAAGACCGGAATATGACGCGACGGACGCTCGGGAAGCGTCGGGTGGCGCGACGGATGTCCGACTGGGAATGCGAGCGTAAACGTTTTGTTGATGATGCCTTTATGAACATCGCTTCACGCCACCGCCCCCGTGGGCCTGCCTCTCCCGTCTCCCCTTCCTCTGGGAGGCGTGGGCGGCCGTTCCTTGTTCAGGCCCATCTGCCACGGCCCGTCCATGTCCTCGTCGATGCTCCCCGCGCTGCCGTACAGCGCCGACGGCGGCAACGGGTGGATCAGTTTCGGGTACAACGTCAAGTCTCTGCCCAGCACCAAGATGGCGCCGGCGTTGTTGGCGGTGCCGCAGTAGTTGGTCGCCGAGAACACCGTGATGAGCAAACCGCCCGCGAACCTCTCGAACCCGTCCATCACGCACTCGTGCGCGCGAATGATCATCTGCAGGTCGTTGTCCTCGCAGAACTTGCGCACGCGGTCGGGCCCGAACGTCACCAAACCCGGACCGCGCGCGTTGGGCCGCAAACCTTCCACCTTGTCGCTCTCCGTCGGGTCGGACCAGAGCACATCCATCAGCATCATCCCCCCGCTCTCCATGGTCAACGGCCTTTCGAGCTCCTCCAGCTGCGAGATGTGCGTCACGCTCCGCCCGATGCCGCCGTGCATGCACGCCACTCTGTCCTCGATGACCGCGGCGAGCGGCAACCACTGGAACATGTCGTTGAACCTGTTCCACGCCTTCACGCCCGCCGCCTCGCCGAGGCGATCGATGCACTCGATCCGAAACCCGAACAGCGCGTTGATGTCCGCCTCTTCGTGGTTCCCCCTCAGCAAATGCACGCTGTCCGGGTACTCCACCTTGAGCGCTAACAGCAAGGACATCGTTTCAAGCGAGAACGCGCCTCGGTCGACGTAATCGCCGAGGAACAGGTAGTCGATGTACGCGATGTCGCCAACCGTGCTCGGCGACCCGTACTCCGCGAACAGGCGCATCAAATCGCCAAACTGCCCGTGCAGGTCCCCGAAGATCTTCGTGGGCGCGCGCAGCTTTAAAACTGTGGGCTCCTGCTTGAACTTCTCCTCCGCCGCTAAACACAGCTCGTCGATCTCGTCCGCGTTCAGGATGAACGAGCGGTCCGCGGGGGGCTCCCACGAGCGCGGAAGCAGCAGCTTGTTGATCACGCGCTTGTGCACCGAGTCCGCCGCCTCCGGGTCCTCGGGCGTGTACCCCCCCCTCGCGCCGGTGTTCGGGGTCATCAGGCCGGGATCCCCGCCCCCCATGCGCGCGGGCGTCGCGAGCTCCCCGGGCGCGCCGATGCGCTTGCTCTCGGACTCGAACTGGTCGATCGAGAGCTGGCGCACGAGCGACCCGAGGCCGGTGGGTCCAGTCCCGTCAAGCCCGGCCGCCACCACCACCGCGCGGTGGTGCAGCCGCACGTCCGAGGACGGCGGCGGGCGCACGGAGGAGGGCGTGTGTTTCTTCCCCGCGCTGCTTCCGGGCGAGGGCGTGACGTACCTCTTGCCCGAGCCCGCGGACTCGGGGGAAGAGTCGATGTCCACGTTGGTGCGGTGCGCGAGCGCCACCGCGGCGCGCGCCTCGGCCGATGAGAGTTTCGCCAGCGAGTCGAGATTATTCTCCGGCGACCCGTCTTTCGAGCCGGGCGTGTTCACCGCGAAGGACCCGCCCTGCGGGGTGCCGAACGCGCCGGATCCGGATCGAACGCCGGATGTGCCGGTCTTGCTCAACGTCGTCGTTCCGGTTCTCGGAACAGTTCCTCCGAACGTCTCGCCTAAGGCATCCTCCTCCGCCTCCGTGTTTAGCGGGAGCGTCGCCGTCGCCCTCGCCGCCTCGTCGAGGAGCCCGACGTCGCGGAGCCACCTCTGCCACGCGGGCGCGGCGAGGTCGATCACCTCGGCGAGCGCGAGCGTGGCCTCCGCGCGGGTCATGCCCGCCTCGCTCGGGGGCTCCTCGGACACGTACATGTCCCCGAGCAAGGTCCCGCCGCGCAAGCCGCCGCACGTGAACACGAGGGGGCCGACGCCCGCCGTGGTGTGCCTGCACCGCCGGCTCGCCGCCGCCGCGGCGTCCTTGGCGCCCCCCGCGGATGGGGATTCCCTCGCGCGCACCTCGGTGACGGACCACCCCGCGGCGGGGCCCGCGGAGGTGTTCAGAACCGCCAAAGACAGCGAGTCGTCCACCATGCTCCCGCCGCCGAGAGCGCCGCCGCTCACGTGCAGCCGCGTCCCGACAAAGGACACGGCGTGCTGGTACCGCGCGGTGGGCGCCTCGCCGGGCGCCGCCGCCCACTCCCAGCGCCCGTCCCTGTGCCTGGCGAGCCCGAAGGCGTCGCTGAGGGGCGCGGAGTCCGCGCCCCTGCCGCCGCACAGCAGCAGCAGCCCGTCCGCGCGCGGCGCCGCGGCGGCGTACATGCGCGGGGGGGGTATGTCGCCCGAGGGGTTCATCTTGACCCACTCGTACGGCTTGTTGGTGGTGTCCAGGCACCAGCTGTCGCCCAGGGGCTTGCTGCCGTCGTTCCCGCCGTGCACCACCAGGAACCTCTGCGCGACGAAGGAGATGACGTGCGCGTACCTCTGCCCGGGGCCGGGGCCGCGCACCACCACGCGGTGCCACCGCGGCGCGCCCTGCAGGTCGAGCACGTGCAGATCTTCCGAAGCCAAACCGGCGGGCCCGATGCCGCCCTGGACAACCACCATGTTGCCCACAGCCGCGGCGGAGTGCGCGGCGCGGGGAGAGGGGCCCTCGCCGGAAGCCTCGAGTTTACTCCACACGCCGCTGCGCACGTCGAAGCTATGCACGTCCGAGGTGGCGCCCGCGAGGCCTGGGGAGGACGCGTCGTCGGGGGAGGGATGTCAACGACCAGATCCGATCGCGCGAGTCGCGCTCGGAGCGGGAAAAAAAGATGAGAGGCGGGTTTCGAGCGGGTCGGGGACGTACGGATGCCGCTCGAGCTCCCGTTGGGCCCGTCTCCTTCCAGCGCGGTGGCACCTCCGAAGACGATCAGGCGCTGCCCGCCGCCCTCGGCGGGGACGCATGTCAAGGTGTGCCCGCAGCGCGGTCCCGGATCGTCGCTCCTCGGGTCGATGTGGAACTCAGCACACCGCAACCCGGTCGTGGAGGACGACATCCTCGCCGCTCTCCGTCCGACGAGACGGAGGGACGGGTTTTCTCGCCTTCCCCACGCGATGCCCGCGGGAGCAAGCGCGTCTGCGAGTTGGTCTGGCCGCCAACTCCCGAGGGAGCGGTCGGTTCTGACGCCCCAGGCAGGCCGTTCGAATGTTAAAAAATCGCCGGCCAGTGTGCGCGGACGCGATTCCTGGTTTCCGGCGCGCGCGCGATCAAGCCGTTGATGACGCGCACCGCTCGGAAAACCGTTTCGCGTCTTCCGAGAGCACGGAACCGCGGGCTCAGACGACCGTCGCGCCTCGGTCGGACGCGTGTGTCGCCATGGAGGCGAACGATGCCGTCGACCCGCGTTTCGCGGAGCTGCGGAGCAAGTACGACGAGACAACCCGTCTGCTCTCCGCGCAGTGCGACACGATAGAGCGGCTGCAGGCTCGGATTCGGACGCTCGAGCGACAGCCGGGGACGAACGGGGGGGATGCGAAGCCCGACGAAGGCGAGTGCGTCGCCGAGAGCTGCGCCGACGTCGCGGACGAGTCCACCGCCGGGTTCGAGACCAAGTATCGGAGGGCCAAGCGACTCGTCAAGATGCAGGCCGTGGAGGTGGCGACCCTCCGCGAGCGCGTGCAGCGCCGCGAGACCGCGGAGGCGAGCCTGAGACGGCGCATCGCCGATGCGGAGGAGGCGCTCCGCGTCGCGCGGTCATCGGCGGACACGCTGAGTGCGGACTACGCCGCCGCGCTCGAGACCGCCGAGCGCGAGCGCGCGGAGGCGCTCGAGGCAAGCAAAGAGGCTCGCGCCTCGGCCGCGGCCGCGGACTCGGAGCTCACCCGCGCGCGGACCATGCTGCTGGTCGCCGAGGCGACGGCGCGGGACGCCGCCGCGCAGCGCCGCGAGGACCAGGCGAGTCTCGACGAGCTCAACGCGCGCTTGTGCGCGTACGAGACGCGCGTCTCGGAGATGCAGACGATGGAGATGCAGGCGACGCACGACGCGCGAATAGAGCTGGACGTCGTGAACGCGCGCCTCGAGTCGGCGGAGCGCCGCGCGGCGCTCGCCGAGTCGCGCCTCGCCGAGGCGGCGGCGGCGCGCGACGAAGAGCGGGAGGAGCTCACCAAGGAGCTCGCGGCGACTCGCGCGGCGGCCACGGCGGCGCACACGGCGGCGCAGCGCGCGACGGTCGCCATGGAGGAGGCCGAGGCGTCGCGCGCGGCGGCGGCGGGGCGAGCCGAGGCTGCTGAGAAGGAAGCCGCCGCGAAAGAGGCTAGCGCGGCGGCGCTCACCGAGAAACTCGCCGTCGCAGAGGCGGACTACGCGCACGCCGAGACGCTCACCGTGGACGCCGTGCGCGCGCTCGAGTCCGAGCGCGCGGCGTGGGAGCGCGAGGCCGATGATCACCAGAAAGCCGTCGCGCGCCTGGAGGCGCAGTTGGAGGAGGCGCGCGAGGAAAGCGCCAGGCACCGCGTCCGCGCCGCGGGGCTCGAGGACCGCCTCAACCGCGCCGCCGACGAGGACGAGGCGCGCGCGCGGTGTGCGGCGCTCCTCGTCGCCGCAGCGAGACACGCGGCGTGGGCGAAGATCGCCGCCGCGGTAGATGCCGCGGGGTCCCCGTCCCCGTCCCCGTCCCCGTCCTCCCGAGCGGCTGAGCGCGCCGGGATACGTTGCCGGGGTCACGCGCCGAGCCCCGCGACGGCGCGGCGGCGGTCGCCCTCGGGAAACGTCCCCACCCCGGAGGCGCGCGCGGCGGAGCGCGATTCGACGCCGGCGGCGACCCCGACGCGGTCCGCGAGGAAGGAGAGCGGCTGTTCCTCTTCTTCTTTGCTCGCGTCCACGCCACGCGCGCCGCGGTCGCCTCTCGCTCTGTCGCCGCGCGCGCGAAAGGCGCCCGTCGCGCCAAAATCACGCGCGATGCTCGCCGCGCACGGCGTGCGCCGCGTCGTGAGCAAGCTCCGCTCCAAAGCCGCGAGGCTCGCGTCGCAGCACGCGGCGGAGCGCGCCGCGTGGACCGAGCGCGCGGACCGCCGCGTCGCCGCCGCCGAGGCGCGCGCCGCGCGCCGCGGCGCGCGGCTCGAGCGTCGCCTCGAGGATGCGGAGGCGCGTGTCATCGCGGCGACGTCGCGTTGGAACGACGCGGGCGCGTCGTTCGCCGCGCGGCTCGACCGGTTCGTCGACGTCGACGCCGTGAAGGAGGCTGCCGCGTTCGCGGCGCGCGCGGAGGAAATCGAGGCGGCGGTGACAGACACGGTGGCTCGCGCGGAAGACGCGACGGAAGCGGCGAGCGCGGCGGTCGACCGCGCGAGGCTCGACGCAGAGACGCTCGTCGCGCGGTCCGACGCGGAGGCGAAAGCAAAGGCGGAGGCGGCCGTCGCCTCGGCGCGCGCGACGATGGAGGAGGAAACCGCCGCCGTCAAGGCGGCGGCGAGGCGCAGCGCCGAGCGCAAGGGCGAAGCCGAGATTGCGAGAGCGGCGGCGGAATCCAAAGCCAGGGCGGCGGAGGCGAGGGCGCACGCGGCGGATTACGACCGGGCCACCGCAGAGGCGGAGAAGGAGGCCACGCGCGCGCGCCTGGCGGTTGCGGAAAAAAAAGCCGCGGAAGCCGACGAGAAGCTCGCCGCGGCGCTCGCGCGAGCCGACGCGGCGACGGCGCGCGCCGGCGACGCCGAGCGCGTCGCCGAAGAGACCGTCTCGAAGTTCAACGAGGCTGAGGCTCTGCGCTTGGCGTCGGAGCGGGAGACACAGTCGGAGCGAGAGAAACGCGCGCGACTCGAGACCGCCGCCGAGTCGGCGAAGAGCGCGGTTCGAGCCGCCGAGGCGCGCGCCGGGGAGGCGGAGGCGAGAGCGTCGCGCGCCGAGACGGACGCGGCGTCGTTTCGCGCGGCGGAGACCGCCGCCCGCGCCGCCGCCGAGGAGGCTGAGACCCGGGCGGAGATGTGCCAGTCGCGCGCGGAAGCCGCTGAGTCCGCGATGGAGGCTGAGGCGCGCGCGGCGGCTGCGCTGGGCGTTCCCTCGGGGGATAAAGGGGCGAAGGCGATGGCGGCGGCGGCGAAGGTTGTCAAGGAGGCGCGCGCGCGCGCCGACGCCGCCGAGGCGGCGTCCGCCGCCGCCGCCGCCGCCGCCGCCGAGTTCGAGAGGCGCGCCATCGAGGCCGAGCAGAGGGAAGCAGAGGGGTGCGGCGCGAAGGCCATCGCCGAGGCCACCGCCGAGGCGGAGGCGCGCGCGTCCCGCGCGCAGACCGAAGCCGACGCGCGCGTCGGCGCCGCGGAGAAGAAGGCGGCGGAGACGACGGCGCGGCTCGAACGCGACGTCGCCGCCGCCGTCCGCGACGCCGAGGACGCCTCGCGCCGCGCGGATGTCGAAGCCACCAAAGCCGCGGCTGCGCAGGAGGCGCAAGCGCGAGCCTCGGAGCGCGAACGGGCGGCGCGGGAAGACGCCAGGGAAGCGCGCCGCGAGGCGGAGGAGGCGAAAGCGCGAGCCGAGGCTGCGGAATCAAAAGCCGCCGCCGCCGCCGCCGAGCGCGACGCGGCGACGACGCGCGCGGAGGCGTGTCGCGTTTCCTCGGCGCGCGTCGCCGCCGCGGAGGCTGCCGCCGCCGAGGCGCAGGCGCGCGTCCTCGAGGTCGAGCGCGCCTCGCAGGAGAAACTGGCCACGGCCGAGACGCGCGTCGTCGAGGCTGAGGCGGCCACCGCGTCTCTGACGGCGCGCGCCGAGGAAGCGGCGCGGGCGGCGCGCGCCGAGGCGGCGGACGCCGTCGCCGCCGCCGAGGCGGCTTCCGCGGCGCGGGCCCGGGAGGCCTCCGCGGAGGCTGAGCGCTCCGTGCGCCGCGCGTACGAGACGGTCAAGACCGAGGTGAGTAAGGCTGTTGCGCGCGCGACCGCGGACATCGAGGCCATGCGTCGCGAAGCCGCCGATGCCGTCGAGGAGGCGGAGGCGCGCGCGGAGGCGGCG
>Ga0209652_1002469_pt1 | contig 14275 bp, 8 predicted proteins | sample SaaInl74LU_5_DNA_FD_184641 | JGI IMG/M metagenome (GOLD analysis project Ga0209652, IMG submission 184641) | Marine microbial communities from expanding oxygen minimum zones in the Saanich Inlet - ESP_74LU_5_DNA (SPAdes) (version 2) | ecosystem: Environmental > Aquatic > Marine > Intertidal zone ...
CTGGATTTGAGGTGGAACCCGGTGGCGCATCGTCGGATCGTGACGTTTGGGACGCGCCGCGCCTACCACTTGGGAGCGATGCTCGGCCGGTCGGCGATGTACTTCCCTTTGTTCGAGGAGGTCTTGGCCAGAAACGAATTGCCCCTAGAACTGAAGTACCTCCCGGTGGTGGAGAGCGGGTTGAATCCCGAGGCAAGGTCGCCGGCGGGAGCGCGTGGACTGTGGCAATTCATGTACTACACGGCGAAGGCGGAAGGGCTTCGGATCGACGGGTACATCGACGAGCGGAAGGACCCGTTGCTGGCAACGGAAGCGGCGTGCCGCCATTTGCGCCGCCTTCACAACATGTACGGGGATTGGTACTTCGCCTTGGCGGCGTACAACGCGGGGCCTGGGAACGTGAACAAGGCCATTCGTCGCTCCGGAGGGAAGACGAATTACTGGGAAGTGCGGCCGTTCTTGCCCAAGGAGACCCGCGACTACGTGCCGAATTTCATTGCTGTGGTGTACCTGATGGAACATCATGCGGAGCATGGCATTTTCCCACAAAAAACCTTGCCTGGTGCGATGTCGGTGGACACGATTCGTGTGGAAGGGCCTCTGAGGTTCGACCAAATGGCAGCTGTGACGTCCTTGACGGAAGCGGAGATCGCGGTCCTGAATCCCATGTACCGCTTGAAGGTTGTTCCAGGGCCGGGGGAGAAATTTCCCGTGAGGTGGCCGGTGGCGAACGTGGCCGAGTTTTTGGACGAAGAGGAAGCCATGAGGAAGCACAAACCCGACCTGACGCCGGTCATCAAGTACGAACCGGAACCGGTCGTGTACCGCGTGAAGAGCGGTGATGTGTTGGGCTCGATTGCCCAAAAGCACGGTGTGAAAGTGTCCCAAATCAAGGCTTGGAACGACCTGAATTCCTCGGTCATTCGCGTCGGCCAAAAACTCATCATCCATGCGGATCCCAGCAAGCTGTAACCGGGTGTTTTGGGTGCTGGCGACGGCGTGGGCGGTCCTGATGGGCACGTCGTGCGAAGGCGACGGTGCGCGTGTGGCCCTTCCCAGCAAGGTGGGCGCAGCGGGGGAATTGGTGGTGGTGGCGACGCCTGGGGTTTGGGAGAGTGTGGCAGGCGACACGCTGCAGGCCATTCTGGGACAACCGTACCCGGTCCTGCCGCAGTATGAGCCGTTGATGGACGTGGTGCATCTGGAGCCGGAGCTGTTTGACCGGTTTTGGAAGCCTCACCGCAACATCTTGATCCTCGAGATTGCGGATCGCGTTGACACGCAGAAGCCGTCGTTCTCGTTTTTCCGCAACAAGTACAGCCGCGGCCAAATCTACATGGTGGCCAAGGCCCGCACTGCGGACGCCTTGGCTGAGGTCCTGTTGCTACGCGCCGGAGAAATGGTCAGCTTGCTTCACGCCGAGGAGGCGACACGTTTTGCCGACATCGTGGCGCTTTCACCCAACGAAGTGATGGCTCGCGAGGTGCTGGAGGAGTGGGGCGTGCAGGGGTTGTGGCCGAAGGATGCACGTTTGGCCAAACAAGAAGAGGGCTTCTGGTGGATCGACCGCCAACTGACCCGGCTCAAGGGCGGGGACAACCACGACATCCAACAAGGTTTTTTCATTCACAGCGAACCCTACGTCAGCCAGGACCAGCTCAGCCTCGAGCACGTCTTGAACCGCCGCGACGAAGTGACGCGCGCCCACGTTCAGGGCCCCACCAAGGGGAGTTACATGGCCACGGAACGTCGGTTCTTCCCCGCTTACGAAGAGCTCGAATTCGACGGCCACTTCGCCCTCGAAGTCCGAGGCTTGTGGAAAATGGAAAATGACTTCATGGGCGGGCCGTTCTATAGCCTGACGATTGTCGATGAGGCTCGCGGCCGGTTGTTGACTCTCGAAGGGTACGCTTACGCGCCGTACTTCGACAAGCGCCCCTACATCCGGGAAGTCGAAGGTGTGGTCCGTCGCGCCACGCTGTTGGACTCTCCCTCGAGGCCTTGACGCCGCGCGTTGGACTTAGCGCGCCACCACAAACGAGCTTGACCCCTGCGGCCGGCCTTCCGCGTCGATCAGCTGGAGTTCGTACGTGCCCACGGGGAGTGTGCTCACGTTGAGTTCGCCGTTCGCTTGCGCAACGTCGAGAACCTGTTGGCCCGCGGCGTTGAAGACCAACACCGAAAGCGTTTCAAGCGCGTTTTCTTTGAACGCGTTCCACCGCAGGACATCGCTGCACGGGTTGGGGAGCAGGGTGAGGTCAAGGTCGCCAGAGGTGTTCTCGGCGAGGCCCACCGACACGTCGCCCTTGGCGAAGGCGTAGTGGCCTTTTCGGAGCTTGGAAATCTTGAACAGTCCGCTCCCATTGGAAAGCGAGCCTGCTTGCCAATCGTAGTTAGGGTATTCCACCCAGGACGCGCCGGCGTGTGGGCGCCATGCCAGGAACCCGCCTTCCTCGGTGTCCCCATAGAGGCCGTAGTCCAAATCGGTCACGTCGTTCCCCACGTAATTGAGGCGGGCGTCCAGCAACGGAGCGTTCGCCGCGCCATCGTCCCACGTTCCGTCGACTACCCAAAAGTGCGACCCACTCAGCTCTTCGACGTACGGCGCCTTGGGTCCTTGATCGGGCGCCGCCCAGTGGTGTTCCACGCGAACCAGGATGCTGTCGCCCTCGGCAATTTCATCGCACCCCACGCGCATGTCGACCCAAGGCAGGTTGGCGAGCCCCGTGGGCTCCGTCACCGCAAACGTGTGGTCGAGACGGCCCTGGTTGAGGCGGCCGTCGGCATTCAGGCCGAGCAACACAAAGGGTTCCTCATGCCAAAATGTGATCTCGTCAAATTCCCCGCTGACCCGCGCGTGAACCAGGGTGGTGTCCCAATTCGCGTTCCACAGCGTGACGTCGAGCGGCTCGTTGTCGTGGAAGTTGTCGCAGGCGCGGAGCTTCTGGTGAAGGTGCACCGTCGTGGCAAAGCAGCCGTTGTCCGGTCCGGTGCTCAGGCTGTCGACGACCCACGTGCTGAAGCCCGGCTGCAGGGCCTGCGCCGCGAAAAACGGCGTCAGGTCTTCGCCTGTGGCTTCTTCGAGGAGCAGTTCGAAGTCGGCCACGTCCATGTGGCTGTCGAACCGCGCCGCGATGACGTCTTGTGCGGCTTGACGGAACAGGTCGTCGCCGAGGTAGGCGCGGAGGTTGTGCATGATGCTCGCGCCCTTGTAGTACGTGTGCCGCCCGTAGATGTGCTCATCGGGCATAGGCGACAGCGGATGAAAGCCTTCGTCCTGCACGTGGCATTCTTCCAGGACAAACTGCTGGTTGTCTTTGACCAAATCGACAAACGCTTCGTGTCCGTCCTTCCACTCCACGAACAAGTGGCTGCTGTACTCGGCGGGCCCCTCTTTGAGCCACATGTGGTTGTGGATGGTGGGCGCGACCAGGTCGCCCCACCAATGGTGCCCCAACTCGTGTGCGAACAGGTCGCCGTTGGCGAAGTTGCTTTGCTCGACCATGAACCGCGGGTAGGCGATGTTGGTCGGAATCTCCAGCGCCCCGTCGGTGGTCAGGACGTAGCCCACGCGCTCCCAAGCATAGGGCCCCCACCAGTATTCGAGCGCGTCAATGGCGTAGCCAAGGTCGGCGAATTTTTGCTGCATCACCCCCGAGTCCGCCGCCTTGCTGGTCAAGCGCACCGGAATGTCTCCGTACGCGCCCTCGTGGGTGTAGTCGTGATCCACGTAGGGGCCTACGGCCATGGCGCTGAGGTGGGTGGGGATGGGGTGGTCCAGAGCCCAGGTGCACAGGAGCGTGTCGCCCCCGAGCTGGACTTCTTCGACCAGGTGGCCTTGGTTGTGGGCGCGGCGCCCGCCCGCGCTTTGGATGTGGTACGTGTAGGTTGCCCGTTCCACGAAGTTGTCGAAGCACGGGTACCAGACCCGGCCAAAGTTGGGCGGGATCGAGGTCAGCCCGATGCCGAGGTTGTAGACGAGATCGCTGGCGTAGTACACCCCGCCCCAGTAAGGGTCGGCGTCGGGTTGTCCCCCGTACCAAACGTCGAGCGTGACGGATTCGCCTTCCGCCATGGGGGCAGGCGATTGCACGTGAAGTTCCTGCCCCCACTGGGCGAAGGCGACTCCCGTGCCGTTCCACGTCACGCTGTCGACGTCGAGCCCCTTGAGGTCCCACCACATCGACGTGCCGCCTCCTTGCAGCACGGTGAAGGTGATTGTGGCGTGCGCATCGAGGGACTGCCCAGCGTAGTCGGTGACGTCGAGGAACAGCTCGTAATGGGCGACGTCGAAGCTGTCGCTCCGCGCGATGCTCGGCCCCATGTCGTAGTTGTCGACCGGCAAAAACCCACGCGTGGCGGGCTCGTCGTGCGTGCACCCCACGGCGTGGCACCCCTGAACCAAAAACGGCGCACGGACGGCCCGCGCATGGTCGTGGAGGCGCGTCAGGGAGGTGTTTTGAGCCAGGAGGCTTCCGCTGGCGATCAGGAGGGCGCCGAGAAGGAGGGAGGGGCGCGCGTTTTTGGGCTGAACGGAGGTGAACATGCCACCAAGTTAGGTGTACTTTCGCCGCATGAAACACGTCGAAATCGGCTCCCTCGTAGAAGTGGCCTACACCTTGCGCGCCAACGGCCCGGAAGGGGATGAATTGGAAACCTGCATGGAGGAAGCTCCGTTCGTGTTTCGCGTAGGCGCGGACGAAGCGCTGGAGGCTTTTGAGAAGGGTTTGATGGGCAAGCGCGAGGGCGAGCCCTTCGAGCTTCACATTGCGTGCGAGGACGCCTACGGCGATGAAACCGACGACGCGGTCGTGCCCCTTCCCAAGGAGACGTTCATGATTGACGGCAAAATCGACGAAGAGGTCATGCAAGTGGGGGAGGTCGTGCCCATGGAGGACGACGAAGGCAACGAACTTGTCGGCGTGGTGGTGGAGATTGAGGGCGACGTGGTGCATGTGGACTTCAACCACCCACTCGCGGGTCTCGACTTGCACTTCGAAGGCGTCATCGTCGCCATCGGCAAGTAAGGGGCGCAAGGGCGCAGCGGTGCAGTACCTTCGCCGCATGGAACGCACGGAAATCAGCGAGTTGGGGGAATTTGGCTTGATTCGCCGAATGACCCAAAACCTGAACCACCAGCAACCTTCGACGTTGCGCGGTGTAGGGGACGATGCCGCAGTCATTGATCCGCTTGGCAAGCGCGTGGTGGTGACCACCGACATGCTCTGTGAAGGGGTGCACTTTGACCTGAGCTACGCACCTTTGAAGCACCTTGGCTACAAGGCCGTGGTCGTGAACCTGAGCGACGTCTGTGCCATGAACGCCACGCCGACCCAAGTTGTTGTCGGATTGGGCTTGAGCAACCGCTTTTCCGTCGAGGCTGTGGACGAACTCTATGCCGGCATTCGCCTGGCGTGCGAGGTCTACAAAGTCGATTTGATTGGCGGGGACACCACTTCTTCGCCTTCCGGATTGACGTTGTCGGTGACGGCGATGGGGCTGGCTGACGCGGACACGTTGGTGGGCCGTGACGGCGCTGGAGATGGGGATTTGCTGGTGGTCAGCGGAGACTTGGGGGCGGCCTACATGGGGCTCCAAATCCTGGAGCGCGAGAAAACCGTGTTTCAGGCTGCGCCGACCGCGCAGCCGGAATTGGTCGATTTCACTTACCTCCTCGAGCGTCAGTTGAAACCGGAGGCGCGCGTCGATGTGGTGCGTGAGATGGGGGATTTGGGCTTGAAGCCGACCTCCATGATCGACATCAGCGACGGGCTTTCCAGCGAAATCATGCACCTCGGCACCTCTTCAGGCGTGGGCTTCAAAGTCTACGAGGACAAGCTGCCGATTGACCCCAAGGTGTACGAGACGGCGCGTGAGTTCAACCTCGACCCGACGCTTTGCATGCTCAGCGGGGGCGAGGACTACGAATTGCTTTTTACCGTCAAGCAAGACGATTACGAGAAGGTGCGGAACCACCCCAAGCTGAGCGTCATTGGTCACGCCGTGGCGGCGCCCGACGCCTTCACTTTGGTGACCAAAAACGGCCCCGAAGTCCCCTTGCAAGCCCAAGGATGGGATGGGGTCAAGGGTCGACAGGACTCCGAATCCGCGGAATGACCTGAGGCATGTGCGGCATCGCGGGAGCTCACGGACTGGAAGCCTTTCAAGGGCTGGATGATGCCACGGGGCGCGTTCGGGGCATGGTGAGCGCACTCGCCCACCGCGGACCGGATGCCGAAGGGGTGTGGAGTGACGAAGAGAACGTTGTTCTTGGGCACCGCAGGCTGAGCATCCTCGACACCGGCGACGGAGCCAACCAGCCTTTTTCAATCGGCGAGGACACGTTGGTGTTCAACGGGGAGGTCTACAACTACCTTGAAATGCGTCGCGAATTGGAGGCCGAGGGTGCGCACCGTTTCGTGACTTCAGGCGACACCGAAGTCGTGCTCGTGGCGCTTCGACACTGGGGACTGGAGGATGCGGTTCGCCGCTTCAACGGCATGTTTGCCTTTGCGTGGTGGTCCTCGGCCTCGCGCCGGCTCGTGCTCGTCCGTGACCGCCTTGGCATCAAACCGCTGTACTGGCACCAGACCCCAGGAGGCACGGTTCTCTTTGCGTCTGAGGTTCGATCCTTGCTGGCTTCGGGCCTTGTTCCGCCCAAACTCAACCGCGACGCTCTCGCCGACCAATGGATGTACGGCACCGTTCACGCTCCCGCCACCGCCGTCGAGGGGGTGCGACTGCTCGAACCTGGCGCGCTTCTCGTGATTCACGACGAAGAACTTCACGAGGCGACGTGGTGGGACCCGGCCGACGCGGCCCTGGGCGAGCCCGACCTGTCCCCGCTGGAACGTCGCCGCCGCATTCGCGAGACTTTGGCCGACTCGGTGGCGCTTCGCATGCGCTCGGACGTGGCGTACGGAGCGTTCTTGTCTGGGGGTATTGATTCCAGTGCCATCGTGGGGTTGATGTCCGAAGTGTCGACGCAACCCGTGAGCACGTTCAGCGTGACGTTTGCCGAACAGGAACTCGACGAAAGCCCCTGGTCGCGGGCCATCGCCAAGCGGTTCCACACCGACCACCACGAGATCCGATTGACGCCTTCCGATTTTCTCGCAGAGGTGCCTTCGGGGTTGGCGGCGATGGACCATCCCAGTGCCGACGGCTTGAACACCTACGTGGTGAGCGGAGCGACCCGCGGGGCGGGCGTCAAAGTGGCGCTGAGTGGCCTTGGCGGAGACGAGTTGTTTGCGGGCTACCCCGTGTTTGCACGAAGCGCCCAGCTTGCCCGTCTCAATTGGTTGGCGGCGTGGCCCAAGGGCCTGCGTCGCTTGGCAGGCACGGCCTACGCCGCCCTCAAACCAGGAATGACGGCACGCAAACAAGCTGAGATCTTGGCCGGGCACTACTTTGATGTGGCCCACACGTATCCGGTTTCGCGCCAAATGTTCCTACGAAGCGACCTCCAGCGCATGCTGACGTCCGACGTGCCCCTGAGGAACGATGTGTTTTCGTGGTTGGTGAAGGAATTGGCGCCTGGGAAGAAGGCGTTTGGGCTGCCCTTTTTGAGTCAAGTTAGCCTGGCGGAGATGCGGACGTACATGGGGCACACCTTGCTTCGTGACGCCGACCAGTTCAGCATGGCGCACGCGCTTGAGGTGCGGGTTCCATTCCTCGATCACAGGCTCGTTGCGGCGGCCCTCGCCGCGCCCGACAGCGACAAGTTTCCTTCGTCACCCAAACGCCTGTTGGTCGAGTCGCTCGATGGGCTGTTGCCCGACGACGTGGTGAACCGGCCCAAGATGGGGTTTGTCTTGCCTTGGGAGTCGTGGATGCGCGGCGAGTTGAGACCTGTATGCGAGCGAGGCTTGCAGAGCCTGAAGGACCGCGCTTGGGTGCAGTCCGACGCCATTGCGGCCATGGAACAATCGTTCCTGGCCGGCGAAACCCAGTGGTCGTGGAGCCGTGTGTGGTCGTTGGTCGTGCTCGGGGAGTACCTTGAACGCCATGGCTTGGAGTGACCTTCCTACGGATCGCCCGCTGCGGATTTTGGCCGTGGTGGAGTGGTACCCGCCGGCGTACCGCGCTGGAGGCCCGATTCGGAGCGTGCACAACCTGATGCGCCTCCTTCAAGCCCAAACCCCCCACCACCTCGAAGTCGTCTGCGGCAACCGTGACTTGGGCGATTCCGAGCCGTTGGAAGGCGTGCCGGTGGACGTGGCTCACGACCAGTACGGCATTGCCGTCACCTACCGTTCCGAAGTGTCGTTGGCGTGGTGGCGGGAAAAACTTCGCGGCTCGGACGACGCCCCTGCCCCGGACGTCCTGTACCTCAATAGCCTGTTCAGTCTGCCCTTCACGTTGCAGCCCCTCCGCGCGGCCCGCGAACTGGGCATTCGCGTCGTGCTGGCGCCACGCGGCATGCTCGGCGCCGGAGCCCTGGCCATCAAACCCGTGAAGAAGAAGCTTTTCCTGACCGTCGCGCGATGGCTGGGCTGGTTCCGGGACGTGCGATGGCACGCCAGCACGGAGGTGGAGGCGGCGGATGTTCAGATGGCGTTTCCGCGTGCGGACATTGCCGTGGCCCAAAACGTTCCGATGCCGACTCCCGACCCCCTCGAAACCCCCGCCCGCGAGGAAGTGGTTTGGGTGGCGTTGGGCCGCATCCACCCCATCAAAAACCTGCACTTCGCGTTCGAGGCGTTGCAAGATGTCGACTTGACAGGGCGCCATGTGGTGGTCGAGTTGGTGGGGCCGGCGGAGGACGAGGTGTATTTGGGGCAGCTGTTGGGCATGGCCAAGCCTGGGTTGAAGGTGGTGCACCTCGGGCCCGTGCCGCCTCAGGATCTGGGGAAGGTGTGGGGCCGGGCGCACGCGCTGTTGATGCCGACGATGCACGAGAATTTTGGGCATGCCGTGGTGGAGGCGTGGGCGCACGGCCGTCCCGTGCTGTTGAGCGACCAAACCCCGTGGCGCGACCTCAAGCGCAACGACTTGGGATGGGAGCTGCCCCTGGACCGTGCGGTTTGGGTGGAGGGCCTGTCCGAAGCGTTGAATTGGAGCCCGGAAACGTGGGGGAGGATGTCGGAGGCGTGCCGCGCCAAGCACAGGGCCTTGGTGGAGGATGCGGGGCTTGTGGCCGCGAATCGGGCGCTGTTCGAGCGCCCGAGCTTGGGGAGCCCTGGGCCGAGCGCGTAACTTGGCGTCATGAACACGAGCAACCGAGTGTGCGCCCTTTTGGGCATCGAGTACCCCATCATCCAGGCCGGGATGGTGTGGTGCAGCGGGTGGGAGTTGGCGAGTGCTGTGAGCCATGCGGGTGGGCTCGGGATTTTGGGCGCAGGAAGCATGTACCCGGAGGTCCTGCGGGACCAAATCACCAAGGTCCAAGAAGCGGTACCCGGCAAGCCGTTCGCTGTGAATGTTCCGCTGCTGTATCCGGCGGTGGAAGAGCACATGGCGAGCATTGTGGAGTTGGGCGTGCCGATCGTGTTCACCAGTGCGGGCAACCCCAAAACGTGGACGTCGCATCTGCACGAACACGGCATCAAGGTCATTCACGTGGTCAGCAGCGTCAAGTTTGCGTTGAAGGCGCAGGCGGCGGGTGTGGATGCGGTGGTGGCAGAGGGGTTTGAAGCGGGAGGTCACAACGGCCGAGAGGAGACGACGACCATGTGTTTGGTGCCGTCGGTGGCGGACGCATGCGACGTTCCGGTCATTGCGGCAGGCGGATTGCACGACGGTCGATCCATCTTGGCGGCCATGATGCTCGGTGCGGAAGCGGTCCAGCTGGGGTCGCGATTCGTGGCCACTCCTGAGAGCTCGGCGAACGTGGCGTTCAAGGAGGCGGTTCTCGCGGCGGGCGAGGGTGCGACGAGCTTGGAGCTGAAGGACGTGACGCCCGTGCGGTTGTTGCACAACGAATTTGCGCGCCAGGTGATCGCCGCCCAGCAAGGGGGGGCCACGCCCGACGAGCTGCGCGAACTTCTCGGCCGAGGCCGCGCCAAGCGCGGCATGTTCGAAGGCGACATGAACGAAGGGGAACTTGAGATTGGCCAAATCGCGGCCATGCTCACCTCCCTCGAACCCGCGGGCGATTTGGTGCGTCGGTTGGTGGACGAATGCCGCGTGTTGGGAGGCTCGGCCTTGGGCGGGCGGTTCGACTTTTGAGCGCCGCAGCAAGCGCTTCGTGGACTTATGTCGTATCTTCCTAAACCTTGGGAGTCAACCTTTCGCGAGAAAGTGTGTTCTTCCAGCAACTGAATACGCCATGAACCGCATTTCCATCGCTTCGTTTTTGCTCGTTTTCGCGGGCGCTCTTGGGGGCCTCAACCTTGCCCAAGCCCAGTCCTTTACCAACGGCAACAACGCCCTGCCTGCCACCTACAACAGTGGGGGATGCGTGGGGTTTGCTGACCTGGATGGAGACGGGTACGACGACTTGGTGATTTTGGACCAAAGCCGATCGCTTCACACGCTCTACCAAAGCCCCACGGGAACGTTCAACGATTACGCCTTGGGCAACGTATCCAGTGCGAGCCAATGGGGAATGTGCGTGGGCGACTTTGACAACGACGGGCACAAGGACGTGTTCAGCGGAGGCTCTTACGACGGGGTGCACTTGATGCACATTACCGCGCCTGGTCAAGGAAACCTGCAGAGCTTGGGGAACGGTTCGATGTTCATGCAAGCGTGCAACATGGCGGACATCGACCAAGATGGTGTGCTTGACATTTTTGCATGCCACGACGATGCTGTGAGCCGTCTGTGGAAGGGCAACGAAGCGGGGACCATGACCAACGATCAAGCGTTGATGCCGCTGACGAGCTACGACACGGGGGGCTACCCCAACACCGACCACAGCGGCAACTACGGCTCGGTGTGGACGGACTTTGACCGGGACGGCGATTTGGACTTGTACATCGCGAAGTGCCGTCAGTTTGTGAACGACCCGCAAGACCCGCGCCGCATCAACCAGCTTTGGGTGAACGACGGGCAGGGGAACTACACGGAAGAGGCGGCGGCACGGGGTTTGGTCTTTTTTGAGCAGAGCTGGACGGCCGACTTTGCGGACATCGACAACGACGGCGATTTTGATTGCCTTGTGACCAACCACAGCACGACGCTGTTCCTCTTGGAGAACGATGGCACAGGCAATTTCACCAACATCACGTCGGGAAGCGGCCTGGAAGTCACCGGGTTTTTCCTGCAAGCCAAACTCGAGGACTTTGACAACGACGGCTACGTGGACTTGGTCTACAGCGGAGGCGCACATGCCTACTTCCGCAACAACGGAGACCAAACCTTCTCGCAGGTCCCCAACATGTTCCCCTACGGCGACACGATGCACAGCTTTGCGACCGGTGACGTGAACCGCGACGGGCAGGTGGACATCTACGCGAGCTACGGCAACAGCTACATCAGCCCGGACAACAACAACGACGACGTGTTGTGGATCAACGACGGCAATTCGGGTCAACACTGGATCACGTTTGAGTTGGAAGGATTCCAGTCCAACCGCGACGCGGTGGGGGCGACGGTGGAAATCACAGGGGCGTTTGGCACGCAGGTGCGAAGCGTTCGGGCCGGGGAGAGCTACGGCATGACGTCGACGTTTTCGTGCCACTTTGGACTCGGAGCGAACGACGTGGTGGAGACGGCGACGGTGTTTTGGCCCAGCGGATTGACGACGGAATTGACGACTCCTGCGGTGGACCAGTACCACACCGTGTTGGAGGTGCCGTGTACGGTGCCGTTGGAGATCACGGCTTCTGCGACCCAAATCTGCCCAGGCGATGCCGCGATTTTGATGGCGCCCGCCGGCTTCTCATCCTACCAATGGAGCGATGGCTCGGTGGCCGGCAACATGATTGAGGTCACCGAAGCGGGCGTGTACTCGCTGACGGCATTCAACCAGGACGGTTGCGCCGGCATTTCGAATTCCCTTGTGGTGGAGGTGCTTGACGGCACGGTGGCGCCCACGGTGGCTGTGGCCGGTGACGAGTTTTTGTGCGCGGGAAGCACTTGGACGTTGACCTCGAGCGAGGGGTTCTCGTACCTCTGGAGCAACGGCGCTACCGACGCGTCCATTGAAGTGTGGGAGTCGGGCCAATACAGCGTGCAAGTGGAAGACCAATGTGGCAACTTCGTTGCTTCGGAAGCAGTGGACGTCACGGTCTTTGATGGACCAACGGCACCTCCGGCGACATCCGCTGACACGACGCTTGCGGAGCCTGGTTCTGTGTTGCTGACTGCTTCTGCTGACGCAGGCCAAACCTTGCGGTGGTACGACGCCGAAGTGGGCGGAAATCTCCTTGCGGAAGGCACGACCTTAAACCTGCCGGGAGTGACTGAATCGTCGACATACTGGGTCGAGGCCAGCCAATCCACCACAGGTCCGTCTGGCACAGGGGGAGAAATGGCCACGCAGCCAGGAGGCCAGTACCACACCAACAGCGCCCGTTGGTTGGAGTTTGACGTGCTGGAGCCCATGCGTTTGGTGGATGTGACGGTCTTTGCCAACGGCACCTACGACCGCGGCTTTGAAATCATTGACGCGATTGGTCAGGTGTTGTGGTCGACCACGGTGAACGTGACGGACGGGGAGTTTGTGCTTCCCATCGGTTTTGACTTTGAGCCTGGAAGCGGCTACGGCTTGCGCTGCACGACGGGCGACCCGCAGCTTTGGCGTGAAGGCCTGTCGTCGACGTTGAACTACCCCTACGATTTGGCCGGAATCGGAAGCATCACAGGAAGCACGGTGGCGGCAACGCCGGAGAGCTACTACTACTTCTTCTACAAGTGGAACGTGGAGAGCACGCTCGATGTGGAGTGCATCAGTGCGCGTGCCGACGTGCAGGTGACCGTGACGCAATGCACGGATCCTGCGGCATGCAACTACAACCCGTCCGCCACATTGGACGACGGTTCGTGCGAGTACGCGACGTGTGCGGGCACGTGCCAGGGCGACATCAACAACGACGGAAGCATCACCGTGAGTGATTTGCTTCTGGTGTTGGCGGACTTTGGATGCGTGAGCGGCTGCTCGAGCGACGTAGACGGGGACAGCGCAGTCAGCGTGGCCGACTTGCTCGGGTTGCTGGCGGTGTTTGGCGCGGTCTGTTAAGACATTCCAGGGCGCGTCGACGTCAAGCGTTTGAGCCGTGGAAGTGCACGCGAATGGCGCGGGCGACCTTGAGGTTGACCACGTCGAGCAGGTCTTTTTCTGACGCGGTGGAGATGGCTTGAACGTCGCCGAACGCGGACATCAGGGCATCTCGAGTTTTAGGTCCTACGCCGGGGACGTCGTCCAGTTCCGAATGCAGAAACGCCTTGCTTCGCCGGGTCCTGTGGTGGGCCAACGAGAAGCGGTGCGCCTCGTTCCGCATGTGTTGAATCACGCGCAAACTCGGGGAGCGCTTGTCCAAATAGATCGGCGCGCTGTCTCCCGGGAAGTACAATTCTTCGAGGCGCTTGGCGATGCCGACCACGGCGATTTTGCCGCGCAAGCCGAGCTCATCGATGGCCTCCAGGGCATGCGAAAGTTGGCCCTTCCCTCCATCGATGACCACCAATTGCGGCAGGGACTCGCCTTCGTCGCGCAGGCGCTTGTACCGGCGGTACACCGCTTCCTTCATGCTAGCAAAATCGTCCGGGCCCTCGACCGTCCGGATGTTGAACTTCCGGTAGTCCCGCTTCGCGGGTTTGCCGTTGCGGAAGACGACGCACGCTGAGGCGGGGTTGGTGCCCTGGATGTTCGAGTTGTCGAAGCACTCCATGTGCACGGGATGTTCTTTGAGGCGCAGGTCGTGCATCATGGTTTCCATGAGTCGGTCCTTGGCCGCGTCGGGGTCGACTTGTTCGAGCTGGGCGTGGCGGTCCCGCATCGCGAACTGCGCGTTGCGCAGGCTCATGTCCAGGAGCTTTTTCTTGTCCCCGCGCTGTGGGACCAGGCATTCAGCTCCAAGCACTTCAACTTCGGCTTGCGTGAGAACGGTTCGGCTCGCGACGTCGAAGCGGTCCCGAATCTGCGGAATCGCGGCTTCGAGCAACTCCTCGTCCGACTCGGCGAGGCGACGGCGGAACTCGAGGGTTTGGCCTTGGACGACGGCCCCGTTGTGGATGCGCATGAAGTTCACAAAGGCGGACTTGGCGTCGCTCACCAGCCCGTACACCTCCACGTCCGAGACCGTCGGGTGGACGACGGTGCTCTTGGCTTGGAACTTGTCGACGGCCTGCAGCTTCAACTTCAGGCGCTCGGCTTCCTCGAAGCGCA
>Ga0209652_1002471_pt1 | contig 14271 bp, 10 predicted proteins | sample SaaInl74LU_5_DNA_FD_184641 | JGI IMG/M metagenome (GOLD analysis project Ga0209652, IMG submission 184641) | Marine microbial communities from expanding oxygen minimum zones in the Saanich Inlet - ESP_74LU_5_DNA (SPAdes) (version 2) | ecosystem: Environmental > Aquatic > Marine > Intertidal zone...
GGCGCGCAGTCAGGCGCCCACATTTATTAGCGGTGAATCGGGAACAGGTAAAGAGCTGGCTGCGCGGGCTATTCATCAACACAGCCCGAGATCTTCGGGTTTATTTGTGCCAGTGAACTGCGGTGCGATACCCAGCAATCTTATGGAGTCGGAATTTTTCGGCCATCGCAAAGGCAGTTTTACGGGCGCGGTTGAGGACAAACCGGGGCTTTTTTTAGCCGCCAACGGTGGCACATTGTTTCTCGACGAGGTCGCTGACTTACCCCTTAACATGCAGGTGAAGTTACTGCGCGCTATTCAGGAAAAGCGTGTTCGCCCAGTGGGTTCAGAGTCGGAGATCGACGTCGATGTGCGTTTGATTAGCGCCACGCACAAAGACCTACAGGCGGCAGTAAGCGCTGGAGAGTTTCGCGCTGATCTCTTTTATCGCCTGAATGTGATTGATCTGCATATGCCAAGCCTGCGGCAACGACCCGACGATATTGCGCTGATCGCCCAGCATATTTTGCAGGGGCTTTCCCATTCCTCGAGTAAAATACGTCTGTCCGACGAGGCTCTCAAGGGGTTGTTGAACTATGAATTTCCGGGCAATGTCCGCGAGCTGGAGAATATTCTCGAGCGGGCAGCTACCCTGTGTGAAAATAATTGTATTGTGTTAAACGATTTGAAATTTGGCAGCGCAATCAAAGCAAAAACTCCCATCAACTCGACGGATATTGATACGAGCAAACCGGCGGTAAATTCACTCGACGATCATCTTGAGGAAATAGAGAAAGGCATTCTGTTGGAAACACTTGAACAGGCGCGCTGGAACAAGACAGTAGCGGCGAAAAAGCTGGGCATTAGCTTTCGATCAATCCGCTACCGCTTAGAAAAACTCGGCCTCAACGACGAGTAACCTTATTTATCTCGGTCGCTGTACCACCACACTTTTTTTCGCATACCCAGAGGGTCTGTTGGGAAGTCTTCGGGATGGAAGCCAAATATTGAACCACTCACTACCTTTTCTTTAATCTCACAGTTAGCATTATTATCATCACAAATTTTTTCTTTGAGAATCACAGTGAAGCCAACGGGTGAGGGCAAAAACCCACCTCCTTCAACTTCGCCATAGTTCTTCCCGCCATCGGCGACGCCCGTAACCGTGAAAGGGTTAATTTTATAAATACGCGCTTCGCCAAGGTCAGTACAGGTGCTGTTGAGACCTGGAACATTGGTTGCAAATGTCGTCACTTCACTGACTGTCAGAGCCGATGTTACGACCTTTTCACCTGTATCCAGCTCCAAATACCAGCCTTTGGTGAACTTGCTGTCGGCAGTGATATCGTTATTGGGATCAAATTGTTCTGTACTATTAGCTAAGGTAGCTGCCTTCGCGAGATCGCTTAATTGAAGCGGTGACGTCAAGGTCGAAGGACCGTTCTGATCATAGTCGCGATAGAACACCATGTAGTTATCAATCGATGTGTCTGCGGGCTTTTCACGATCCCCAGTTCCAATCACCACCAGATCATAGCTGCCATCTGGGCTCTCAACGACGTCGGGCGCATTGAGGAAACGGGTATCTGTGGGCAGATGCAATAGACGTGTTGCTTTCCAATTACTGAGGTTGGTGCTGGCAATATCAAGGCGCCACAACTGGCCACCAGTGTCACCGAAATAGATGCGATCAGCATAGCCGTTGCGATCGCGATCAATTACCGCTAAGTCGGCTGGCACGCTGAAGCGCATATCGGTATTGCTCAGCACGGTGCCTGAGGGGCTGGAGGGAGATCCCGATGTTACCTGCCAAATATCAGCGCCGGTTTCAGCATCAATAACAATCACGCCGCGCCCCTGAATTCGCGCGCCAGCAGCGTCATCGGCCTGAGGGTCATAGCCCAAGCCCATAACCAAGACGACTTTGTCGGTGGCCCCAATTTTAACTTTTGTCACGATGGGCTTGGACCAAGTCTGACCTAGCTCACCGAAACCATTGGCTGACGCATTTTTGCGCCACAGCATCATTGGGGAGTTTGGGTTGGTTACATCGAGTGCGTAAATCAATCTACCGCCGCGGCGAGCGGTGAGATAAATAATCGCTGTTGTTACCTCGCGGTTAGCGTTGTAGGCGACATAACTTCCCACCGCACCGTCAAAAAAGTAGGGCTTGTTGGCAAAACTTCCTGTCATTGTTGCGTTGTCGTAGAGTACTTTTAGCTTCTTAAAATGATCTGGAGCAGTAAATGCCCATACTTCTTCACCATCCTTTGAATTTGGATTGGTGCTCTTTTCAACCACGCCGCCCTTCACAGCATGGAACATGCCATCATTAGAACCGTAAAAAACATAGGGGCCCGTTGTGCCGCCATAGTTGATAACAACGGGCTGCGAGTGAATGACATCACCGTGGACGTTGGGTCGAACGTCTGTAAAATCCGCGGGATTGTCGTGATCGGCATTTTCCAGATCAATACCTTTTGACCAATCGATAATTTTCTTCATCTCAATACTGTCGACAGCATTAAAGTCGGAAAAGTTGAGGTTGCTGTTAGTCTTGACAAAATTTTCTAAACTGTTGCAGCTGCCGGTGCAGGTATACACCTGTCGCGATGAGCCCACGTATTCGCGCAAGCCTTGGGCAACACCCCCACGTTCCACTTCTTTGCCGTCAGGATTGTCACTGGCACTTTCGGTAACCTGGCCGCGAGGAATGGAGAGTGTCGGGATATTCGCCCAATAATTACTGCTGGCGGTCCAAAAACTTCGCGCATAACTGTTGATAAAGCCCGAGGCAGTGTCTTCAGCGGCAGTGCCGTCGCCATCCACTAAAATAGGTTTGCCGGTTATATTATCGATGCCGAGCTGATAGAGCTTCAAATTACCTGCCCAGCGCGGTTGCTGCGACGGGCGAAAGATACCCATGTAAATCTGATTCTCATTGGTGCCTTTTATATTGACCGATACCGGTAAACTGACCGCGGCAAACACGCTGTTTTTTTCGAGGATATCGTCAACAACCGCACTTAGCGCGGCAGCTACCGCATCAGCGTCTGACGCAACGATGTAGCCACCACCGCCTACACCCGCAGAGGCGTTGTACATCAGCGCGTGCTTTGAGGCGTCTGGCTTGGTCAAACCAAATTTTCTGTAATCCGCGGCATCTGTCTTGGGATCATATTGCTTGCCGCTAGCGCTGAGCGCTTGAAAAACATCGATAGCGTAGACAGAGACATTTTGCTTGCCGTCGACATCATCATTGATGTCATTGTTGTGCAGATAACGGGCGTACTCATCCAGCCAATTTGCCGCTTCGCCATTGTGCAACCCCGTCGACAATGGGTCGTTGGCAATCACGCCACCCAGTGCTCTGAGATTACTTTCAGCTGCATTATTTTCACCGCTGTCTGGGCCGCCATTGGACACAAATAAAATATAATTGTTGGCGCACGCCAAATTGCTGATCGGGCTCATGTAGCGCTCTCCATTAAAAGCGCTTGGATCATAGCCGCCAACATTGGCTTGACTTCGCGCACCATCTTGCTTGCCAGACGCGTAGCGTTTTCCAGCAAACCATAAATAGGCTTCATGGAACGCCAGGGCCATGGGCGCGTTGTTGGTTTTGGGTATTTTTTCTGATCCATAAAAAAGGTTGGGGTCAAACCCTGGCGATCCCCACTTCATAGGTAGTTGAGCAAGGCAGTCGGCAGCACCGGACGCACAATACAGTTGCGACTTAAGGACATTGACTGCCGCCGGACTGGCTGCATTAATCGAGATAAATGACTGTATTGGCTTGCCGCCTTTCGGGCTATTACCCGCTGAATAGACCAATATGCCAATGTTTATGCCGACAAAGGTGGGGTCATCAATAAAACGTTGGTTCATTCCGTCGAGAAATTTAAACAGCGCCTCATGCAAAATTTGCTTTTTGGTGACGCCATTGGAGTTACTGTTCCAGTTGGCAGAATTATCTAGAACAAACAGCACATTCGGGCTTTCCACGTTGGCTGCGTTGGTGCGAAAGATATCAATATCCGCAGCGCTAGACCCCAAAGACAGGAGTGTCACAGAAAAAGCGATCACCCCAATGGCGAGGTTTTTAATGGGACTTTTGAACGGAAACAAATGAATTTTCATGAGTGGCCTCCTGGCAGATCACACGGGGCAATAACCCGCTAAATAACGAAATTTAAAACCTTCGACAAAGGTGGTTGATGCGCCAGACGTGGTGTCGTTGACGGTGACACTTGCCTCCCAATAATAGGTTGGATGGCAGGGTGCCGAATGCACAAGAGAGCATCCACTGGGCGGCGCTTCCAGCAAACACTGCAGTCTGTTTACAGTCACATTCATGCCACTGGTCACCGCTGTAGGGAATGACAGGGTGAAATGGCCGTTGGCGTCGAGATAGGCGCTGTTGTTGGTGTAATAATTGATATCGCTAAGCAAGTAACTGATGGCATTGGCGGCAGTTTGCTCTGTTTCCTGCTGGCGCTGTTGATTTTTCACAAGCTGTAAATTGATATTCGTTGAGGTTACCGTGGCCACTCCCAAAGCGGTCAGCACCAATAACATTAATAATGCGACAACCAACACTGCGCCGGTCTGTCGACCGACTCTCACCTGAGACGTTTTCATAGCCCTGCCCTCTTAATACTGACATTGGTCAACCGCGCAACAGAGCTGAATAGGTGCCTCTTTTTATTATCAGCAAAGGTCACTCCAACTTTGTCTGCGTAGGTGTAGGCTTTTCCATCCGCTAAACCAGGCCCTGGCTGAGTACTGCTCAAAACCACAAATATTTTCAGTGACACGACGTTTTGCCAGTCCGCTGCCGTTGCGGGAATTTCCACATAGGCTGGATTGCCTGCATCTGCATTGGCAATACCGTCACCGGAGCGATCGATGCCGTAGACCACTTGAAAATCGTCCACGCCTTCAACCAGCGGTTCAGGTTGATAGGCGCCATTAACCAGTCGCAGACGCTTAAACACGTTGCTGTCATCGACGTAATAAATTGTTTGATGAAATTCACGAATCGCGGCGACGCTGCCGTCCTTTTCGAGGAGATTAAAGCTGGCATTGTTCGTTCCTGTCTGTAAAACATAGCCAGACACGGTTTCTTGGATGTAGTGCTGGTTGGTAGTCAAGCCAGTGGTTGTATTGATGAACTGCGTGTCTGCACGCCGAATTAAAAGCGTATCGGAGCCGGCCAATAGCGTGTCACCCCCGCAAATTTTCGTGCCTGCGGCGACCCCGTCCTGACCGTAAACGGGGAAACTTATGCCATCGGTCAAGCTGGCGGTTGACAGGCCTGTGCACTGATCGGGCTGCGCGGCGACCGTGGCATCAATATAGCGGCTGACGCGCCCGTAAAACCCTGCTAAATGAACTTCGCTTTTTAACAATTGGCTTAAGTAGCGGCCGTTTTCAACCATTTCACTGGTCAACTCAACTTCCCGCGCGGTGCGCGATGAGGTCAACGTAACGTCAAGGATGGCCCATGAAAGAATAATACCCAGAGCAACAGCAATAAGTAACTCGACCATGGAAAAGCCCGATTGTGGTCTGCGTGCAGGGTGTTTTTTGCGCGAAGCGATAGGCATAGTTAGGTCCCCATCGATGGCATCTGCAGGCTGTACGTGACGGCTCTACGCAGTTTACTGCTGCTGCCGCCGTAGCTGGTATTGCCACAGGTGGTGCTGGTCGGCGCGATGGTTTCCACTAAGCCCTGCCAGACTACCGATAAGTTGTATGTCTGATTGGCTGCATCGAAGACGATACAACCACGCGCATTGAGCAATCCGCCCACGTTATTGCCGGCAGCTACTTCACTGCTGCCTTTGAGTAGATTGCTCCATGTGTTGACCGCCGCCGCCACTTCAGCTTGGGTCTGTGCTGTGCCGTAGGCGGAGCAGCTATAGGTGCCATAAAAACCCGTGCCGACTTCAACATTACCGAGACCGTAACAGCCTTGAGCGGCTGGATTAGAGCGAATCTGATCAGCCATGTAGTCGATTAGATTGAGCGCGTAAACGCGCTGGTAGACTTCTAGCTCGGCTTTTTGCGCGCGACTTTGCAGTGAAGCGAAACCTAACAGACCGACAGAAAAAACCAGCAATGTTATTAGTACCTCGATCATTGTGAAGCCGCCAACGGCGTGGCGCGAACCTGCTCTCATGGCCAGAGATACCTTGTCTTTTTTAGTCAAACCAAGTCGCATTTTTCTGCCCCAAATGGTTAACCGTAAGTGTGTCACTTCCCGCCTGAATCGAGCCTGCTCTGGGTGCTGCTTGAACGGTAAAGGTGGGTGGTGACGCTGTGTTGTCGACGAGAGTGAGAGCAATGGTGTAATTCACACTGACACGGGCGTCTGGTGTTGTGCCTAGGGCCGCAAGGGTTGTGGCGTAGCTTCGATTATCAAGAATATATTGGTGCTGCAAACTGGATACTTCGAGCACATATTGCTGCGCGGCTGCGCGGTTATTGCGAATAATATGTTGCTGATAACTCGGATAAGCAACCGCGGCCAATATGGCGACAATCGCGACGACTATCATCAGCTCGATAAGAGAAAATCCTGCTGCTTTTCTGCGGCTCATCATGACCCCTTACTAATATCGTCCATTGAGACTGCTATCTATTTTTACCTTTAGCAGACTAGTACTCGAAAAAAAACAGAGCCATAACCGCGCGATCAATGCGGCGAAAATTCGGATTAACGGTATCTAACTGATGAGCTTATGTGCTGGGACACTGTATTTTGACACCACCAGTATCATCGTAGCCATCGGCATCGGAGTCGCTGGAGAGTCGAATGCGGCCGCTGATAAAGACGATGGCGCGGCGGCCAAAATCGAAACTAGAATTTTCTGAACAAATTTCAAAGTTGCCGCCCAAAAGGGCTTCTCCTGAGCCGCGAAACGCTAAAGAGGTCTGACCAAGACCAACCGACAATTTCAAATCGAGGGCATTTAGAGCAACGTCAGCGTGCAGTGATTCGCCCACATCGAGGGCATTGTTGCTGTTGTCATCGCGGAAAACTATCAAGCGCACTCCGTCTTTGAGAACACAGCTATTGAGCGCGTCTACGGTGCACACTTTCCACGTTTGGCGCTGGGAAATGGCCAAACCACGCGCGAGCTCTAGGGCGCCCCGCACTTCTACCGTTTTCAAGTTAACAGCGCGCTTCTGAATAAAATCATTGAATGAGGGTACCGCAATACCCAGCAAGATCGCGGCAATGGCTACAGTCACCATCAGCTCTATAAGGGTGAATGCCCGTGAATAGGCGAATCGATTCATTAGTAAACTCCTGTCCTTGAGTTCATAAATTCTCGTTAAGCATAGCAGCTAAAAAAGCGTAATCGAGAATTGCTACTGTGAATAAGCGCGGCTTTTTGTTAATGACAATTCAAACCAAAAAAATTACGCGCAGAACTTTCCCAGATCCTCCCCCTATTCACCAAGGTCAGGCGATCACTTTAACAGGTTACTGCTGCGCGCCATTTTTAATAATCTGAATATAGCTGCGAATTCCTTGGGCAAAATCGGCGACCTTAATCTTCTCATTGGTACCGTGAAAACCAGTCATAGCGTCAGCATTCACAATAAAAGGGTTAAAGCGAAATGCGTTATCCGCAACTTTGCTGTAATGACGACTGTCTGATGCCGCAACCATTAATCCTGGCGCCACGACCAAATCGCCGTACACCTGTTGCACAGCGGTACTCACTGTGGCAAACCCATCTGAATGCCAATCAGAGACTTCTGACGCCGGCTTACCGCTCGCGTCTGGCACTCTTACCTCGACCGCGTCAGAGGCCACGGCTGCGGAAACATGGTTGACGATGTCGTCAAGGCTATCGCGCGGGTGGACGCGAAAATTAACCACCGCGACCGCTTCGATAGGCAGCACGTTGGACTTAACGCTGCCCGACAGCATGGTTGGCGCGGTGGTGGTGCGGAGCATGGCGTTGGTGGTGGGCATTTGTGACAAACTGTGATTTAACACTCCCGAAAATAGCCACTGATTAGCGAACATCATCTTGGGCAAAAAGGGCATATGGCGGCTGACAGTGTCGAGCATTTCGAGGCTCAACCCCTCCATTCCGCCTGGTAGCGGACTATTCTGCAGGGCCACAATTGCCTCGGCCAGAATACCGACCGCTGTTTTTGCGGGGGGCATGGAGGAGTGACCTCCAGCAGACTTACCCACAATTTCGAGATTGAGAGTGCCTTTTTCGGCAACATTAATGATGGCGAGCAACTTGTCGACGCCGGGGAAGATATCGTCCAAGACAAAAGAGCCCTCGTCCAATGACCACGCCAGTTGTACGCCCTGTGCCGCAAGATACTCAGTGACCAGTCGTGCGCCATTCTCGCCGCCCACTTCTTCGTCACTTCCAAAGCTCAAATAAACGCTGCGAGCAGGTTTGAACCCGTCGCGAATAAGGTGGGTGCTGGCTTCTAACATCGCGACCACCCCGCTTTTATCGTCAAGGGCGCCGCGACCCCAGATCACACCGTCAGCAATGGCGCCAGAAAATGGCGGATATAGCCAATCTGCTTCGGTACCGGGTATAACGGGTACGACATCGTAATGGCCTGTGACTAATATGGGTTTTAAAGTTGCGTCTGTTCCCTGCCACTTAAATAGCAATGTATCGTCGAGTCGCTGGAGGCTCATTTCACGATGCACATCAGGGTAGGTATCTGCTGCCCATTGAATAAACCGCTCAAAGACTGCGTGATCTCGTTGCGCGGGATCTTGCGGTGAAATGGTCGCAAACTGAATTGCCTGCGAGAGGTGCTGACTGACGCGGTCTTCATCAATATCAATAGTTACCACGTCGATGGCAGCATCGGTCTGGGGGTTGTGCATGAATGTGCGCACAATAATAATCGCGACAATGATCAGCAGAATCGCCAGTACCCATTTAAAAAATTTCATTCCAAAACCCCTCAGTCGTTTTAATTTTGCACAGTGATTTGTGATCTTGTTATGCTCTGTGCAACGAGCCAAAGCGCATACTAGCTTTGGGTTACGCCAACAGCAATTTATCCGTTTATAAAAACAATTAATAAGAACGTCTAATAAGAACAATAAAGGATACCGCCATGCTAAAAAAGCTGACTATTTCTGTATTTTCTCTCTATCTAGTCGCTTGCGGCAGCTCTGATGAGGGTTCAGGTAACACGTCTAATCAGGCATCAACCGCACCGGTAAGCGCAACCCAATCAGCGGCTGTAAGCTGCGAAAATGCTGACAGCAATGGCATGGCGCTGTTTGGCGACTTGCATGTGCACACCAGCTATTCCTTTGATGCTGCTGCTAATAGTTTTGGCGCAACACCTGCAGACGCGCACCGCTACGCGCGTGGCGAAGCCATCCCCTTTTTCCCGATTGGTGCAGATGGCAAGCCTGAAGGTACTGCGAAAATAGACAGACCTCTGGATTTTCTTGCGGTGACAGACCACGGCGAATTTCTCGGTGAGAGTGCCCTATGCCGGACGCCTGGGTCGCCAGCCTATGGGACAGAGTTTTGCACGAATTATCGCGCTGACCAGCGTCAGGGCATGATGATGTTGGGAAGAGTTATAACCACTGAAACCCCCGAACGCATCAACGAAATTTGTGGTGCCGACGGTTCACAGTGCGCCGATTTTGCCAAGTCGCCGTGGCAGGATATTCAAGATATCTCCAATGCCGCGAACCAACCCTGTGAATTCACCAGCTTTGTGGCCTACGAATACACTGGCACACCCGGCACATCGAACTACCACCGCAATGTGATCTTCCGCAACGCATCAGTTCCCGCGCTGCCGGTGAGCTATATCGATGCACCCATCGACAGCAAGTTGTGGGCTGAACTCGACCGTGTCTGCGACTCAGAAACTGGCTGTGATTATTTGACGATTCCGCATAATTCAAACTTAGCCAATGGTCGTATGGCGCCCTATATGCAGCTTGAAGACACCACTGAAGCAAAACAGAAATACGCGGCGAAAAGACTTAGTCGCGAGCCGATTATGGAGATTTTTCAGCACAAAGGCGGATCCGAATGTATGAATGGGCTGAGCACTGTGTTGGGTGCGCCTGATGAACTCTGCGACATCGAATCTGTGCGCCGCATGGGTGAAAACAAGACCTATGCCACGCGCAGCTTTGACGAAAATAGTCTGGTCGTGGGTCAAGCCTCTACCGTCACTGTGGAATGCACCGCGGACGGCGAACGCAGCAATGGCATGCTTGGCGCCGGCTGTGTCGACCCAACGGACTTCCAGCGCTCTGCACTACTGGTAGGTTTAAAGGAAGAGCAGACCATTGGCCTCAATCCAATCAAACTGGGCATTATTGCCGCCACTGACACTCACTCTGCAACACCTGGCGCTGTTCTCGAATCCGCCTGGACGGGTGCCGTCACCGGTGAGTCAACAGCTGCCGATCGTCTGAAACCAGGCCTGTTAACCAGCGGTATTGACGGAAATCCTGGCGGCCTCGCAGGCGTTTGGGCGAAAGAAAATACCCGCGATGCAATTTTTGATGCCATGTTGCGCAAAGAAGTGTTTGGCACCTCTGGCCCACGCATTATGCCGCGCTTGTTTGCTGGCTGGACGCTAAACGAAGATCTCTGCAACAGCCCTGACATGATTGCTCAAGCCTACGCCAGTGCTGTGCCAATGGGCGGTGATTTGATACCAAATACTGATCAGAGCGGCAAGCCAACCATTCTCGCCTATGCGGTAAAAGACCCCGATGGCAAAAAGTTGCAAGCGCTGCAACTGATTAAAGGCTGGGTAGATGCTGAGGGAAAAATGCATAACGACGTTATCCCTGTAGCAACCAGTGACACTGGCGCGGATAGCCTGTGTACGGTTTATACCGACAAAACCTTTGAACCCACCCAATCCGCCTACTATTATCTGCGGGCTGTTGAGCCGGAGACGCCTCGCTGGCATAACTACGACTGCGACGCGTTACCGCCCGCAGATCGTCCAGACGTATGTGACAACGGCCGCTATCCTGAAACCGTCAGAGAGATGGCTTGGACGTCGCCTATTTGGTACCGTGGGCAGCCGTAAAGGGATTCACACTGTCCAAAATAACTATCCTTACAACGGCCTGCTGTTAGCAGCGGGCCGTAAAAGGCTCCATCAACATACAATTCATTGAGGTATAACCATGTTTAGTCATGTCATGCTTGGTGCGAACAGCATCGAAGATTCAAAAGTTTTTTATGATGCAGTGCTTGGTGCACTCGGCTACGGTCGCGGATTTATCGACCCAAAAGGACGCTGTTTTTACATGACGCCCACCGGCGTTTTTGCGCTGAGCAAGCCAATTGATGGCCAACCCGCCTCACACGGCAATGGCAGTACCATTGGGTTTGCAGTAACCAGTGCAGAGCAGGCCAACGCTTGGCATGCGGCCGGGCTGGCCAACGGCGGCACTGCCTGTGAAGACGCGCCTGGCGTGCGCGAAGGTGTGAATGGCAGTCTCTACTTGGCCTACCTGCGCGACCCATCTGGCAATAAAATTTGTGCTTTGATGCGTATGTAGCAGGCTGCTGGGTGGTTATCACCCACACTATCTAACCACCATAAAAAAGCCCCTGTAGTCTTCCGATTACAGGGGCTTTGGTATTTATTGGTACGACCGAGTGGACTCGAACCACCGACCCCCACCATGTCAAGGTGGTGCTCTAACCAACTGAGCTACGGTCGTACTGAAACTATCTCTTTAACTCACAGCTTTTACTTAACTGACTGAGGCCCTGCTCAACTCACATGGCGTCCGCGCAGACTAAATATTGTCGGTTGAGGCACTTTGGCCGACCCTCGATATCCGCTGTTTATATCGTCGAGGCGCGCATTCTAACAACCTTGACACTTTGTGCAAGATATTCTCTCGGGGAAACAGCGCTTAGGCGCGACAAGAAGTGAGTTGTGTTCAAAAACCTACCGGCGATATGTATCTATGGCGCAAAAGAACGGCAGATAAGAGCATCTCACCGCACCAAGGATAGCGATAGCAAAGGGATTATGGCGTGAGCATCAGGAAATAGTAAGAATTAGCAGCTACAGTTAATAACACCTGAGATTGCTATGGATAACGTATCCCGCTTGCGCTGGCGATACCATTTTTGTGAAAGGACTCTGTATGCTCCAACCCGTTATTATTGCCGGTGGTTCCGGTACCCGCCTGTGGCCTCTGTCGCGACACCTTTATCCAAAACAATTTTTACCCTTAACCGGCGACCGAAGTATGTTGCAGCTAACCATTGATAGGCTTGCCGGTCTCGACTGTGCGCCGCCCATTATTGTCTGCAATGAAGAGCACCGGTTTATTGCTGCAGAACAATTGCGGCAGGAAGGACTGGCGCACAACGGCATTATCTTGGAGTCAAGCGGGCGCAATACGGCACCGGCTATTTGCTTGGCGGCTCTATTGGCCGAGGAGATTTCTCCCAACAGGACGCTGCTGGTTTTGCCTGCAGATCACCATATGGGCTGCCCCGAGGCGTTTACGCAAGCGGTAACGGCCGCAGCTCTGGGCGCACCACAGGAGTCGCTGGTCACTTTCGGCATTACACCCAGCCATGCAGCGACGGGCTACGGTTATATCAAGGCTGAGGCCGCAGATGCTGATCAAGTCCTTCGTCGGGTGAGTCAATTTGTTGAAAAGCCGTCCCAAGCGGTGGCCAACGCTTATTTAGCGAGCGGGGAGTATGTCTGGAATAGCGGCATTTTTATGTTTCAGTCAGCGACGTACCTCGAAGCACTGAAGCGCTATCGCGAAGATATTTATAGCGCCTGCGTGAAAGCATGGCAGGGCAAATCTCAAGATATGGATTTTCTGCGTCCGGCGCCGGCACTATTCGATCAATGTCCAGCGGAATCAATCGATTATGCCGTGATGGAGAAAACCGACAACGCTCTCATGATGGCGATGAACCCAAAGTGGAATGATGTTGGTAGCTGGTCAGCTCTGCTGGATTTACTGCCCAAGACACCCGAGGGCAATGTGCAAGTTGGCGATGTGATGGCACTCAAAAGTACCAATAACTATATTCACGCAGAGCAAAAGCTTGTTGCAACATTGGGCATTAAAGATTTAGTGATTGTCGACACCAAGGACGCCTTGTTAGTAGCCCACCGCGACCATGTGGAGGACGTCAAACAGCTGGTTGATCAACTCAAAAGCGGGCAACGCAGCGAATATTTGCATCACCGAGAGGTCTACCGCCCATGGGGCCACTACGACTAGATGGATCAAGGTGAACGGTTTCAGGTTAAACGAATTACGGTAAAACCAAAGGCAAAACTCTCTTTGCAAATGCACCATCACCGCGCGGAGCACTGGGTGGTGGTGAGCGGAACAGCGAAAGTGACGATCGATAAGAAGCTGCAATTGCTGTGCGAAAATGAATCCGTTTATATTCCTATTGGCGCTATTCATTCGCTGGAAAACCCAGGGAAAATTCCCCTTGAGCTAATCGAAATACAGTCGGGCACCTATCTTGGCGAGGATGATATTGTCCGTTTTGAAGATCTCTATGGGCGGGCATAGGCTGCGCGCCCGCGCCTTATTCCACATTAATGCTCTGCGACCACATTCTGTCGCCCGATAGCAAAATAGTGAATACCAAGCTCTTGGAGTCGGCTGGGATCATAGAGATTGCGCCCATCAAAAATAACAGGGTGCGTTAGCGCATTTTTGATTTGAATAAAGTCAGGAGACCAAAAGGGCTTCCACTCGGTGCAGATCACCAGTGCATCGGCACCCGTCAAGGTGGCTTCTTTTGTGCCGCAAAGCAATAAGTCATCGCGGGCACCGTAGATTTTTTGCGTGGCTTCCATAGCGTGTGGATCATAAGCTCGGACAACGGCGCCCGCTTGCCAGAGGGCTTCCATGAGTGAACGACTAGGCGCTTCACGCATATCATCAGTATTGGGTTTAAATGCCAGTCCCCAGAGGGCGATGGTTTTCCCGCGCAAGTCGCCCTTAAAGTAGTCAGCAATTTTTGTGAACAGTCGATTTTTCTGTGCGTCATTGACGCGAGTGACTGCGCTGAGCAGCTGCGGCTGATAACCCGCCGCAATTGCGGTCGCTTCCATCGCACGTAAATCTTTTGGAAAGCAAGATCCGCCAAATCCGCAGCCCGGATAAATAAAGCTGTAGCCAATGCGCGGATCTGAGCCCATACCAATGCGCACCTGTTCAATATCTGCACCCACCCGCTCGGCAATATTGGCGATCTCATTGATAAAGCTAATTTTTGTGGC
>Ga0209652_1002474_pt1 | contig 14256 bp, 10 predicted proteins | sample SaaInl74LU_5_DNA_FD_184641 | JGI IMG/M metagenome (GOLD analysis project Ga0209652, IMG submission 184641) | Marine microbial communities from expanding oxygen minimum zones in the Saanich Inlet - ESP_74LU_5_DNA (SPAdes) (version 2) | ecosystem: Environmental > Aquatic > Marine > Intertidal zone...
AAAGCAAGATTTGAAAACTTGCCAACTAACCATCTTCTTACCCTTAGAATGGATGTGCCAGAGCCGTGGGATGTACAGCAGGCACACGGTGTTCAAGATGCTGATAACTTGAGATGCGACGCGCGGTTTGGCTGCGGGGATGAAGGTTACATCCTTGCTCGTGATAATAGAGCAGAAGGCTTGGTAGATATCAAGCCAACAAAGGGCCTTGTCGAACTGACTCAAATAGATTACAATCTCAAGAGTCTCTTACTTTTTGGGCAGTGCTATGATGTGTCTAAGAATACCCCTCCTAATGGCTTACAGTTGACCTTGGATCGAATGTCTTTAGATGAAACTGAAGTAGGTGAAATTTCAGTCGAGCCAGATGGATCAATTGGATCTCAAGTCAACAATATTCGGCCATCAAGTGATCATGCTGACACTCTCGTCATGAAGACAGCTGGGTACCTTCAGCTGCGATCCAACCCTGGAGTTTGGAGTCTTCGAATTGAAGAGAAATCTAGAGGATCAGAAATCTATCATCTAGTTGACGGAAAGGTCTCAGCATCAGGCCAGGTATCACCAGCGAAATCATCCATTGAACGAAAATCAAAGACTCTTGTTGCAAAAGATTTTACTAGTCCTTTCCGTGTGCTCTTAGTGAAGCGCAAGAAAGGGTTTGAAAAGGCGAAGCTTTATCTTGATGAAGTTGATTCTACCGTTGTCGATAAAGGCAGTAATGAGACGGTTCACGTATTTTCACTTGCAACTGGCCACGCCTACGAGCGCCTCCTCAAAATCATGATGTTATCTGTAACGAAGAGGACGAGTGCCCCAGTGAAGTTTTGGTTGTTTTCTAATGTGAGTTGATATCTTTGTTCGTTCATTTCATTTTGTAAAGGTTGATGTCGTACCAAACATCTTCTCACCAACAAATCTTGCAGTTCCTCTCTCCTTCATTCAAGTCATCAGCAACATACATGGCGGAGCAAATTGGATGCGAGGTTGAATTTGTCACGTACAAATGGCCTGAGTGGCTACGTGGTCAAAGTGAAAAGCAACGAATCATTTGGGGCTACAAAATCCTCTTTTTGGACGTATTGTTTCCTCTCGATGTGAAGAAAATCATCTACGTTGATGCCGATCAAGTGGTGAGGGGTGACTTGACTGAGCTGTGGAATCTTGATTTGAATGGTGCTCCGTATGGCTACACACCTTTCTGCGATTCTAGAGAAGAAACTTTGGGCTACCAATTTTGGAGAACGGGATTTTGGAAATCACATCTTGCTGGTAAACCGTATCATATCTCAGCACTTTATGTTGTTGACTTGGAACGCTTCCGTCGTGAACTTGTAGGTGACAAGCTTCGATCAATATACCAGCAATTGTCAGCGGATCCGAACAGTCTCGCAAACCTCGACCAAGACTTGCCTAATTATGCTCAACACGACGTTCGGATTTTCTCCTTGCCTCAGAAGTGGCTGTGGTGCGAGTCTTGGTGCTCTGACGAAACAAAAGCAGAGGCAATGACTATTGATTTATGCAACAACCCAGAGCACAAAGAGGCCAAAATAAGTATGGCAAAGAGGATCATCAGTGGTGACTTGTTTGAAGAGAGTTGGGAGGAGTTAGATGAGATGGTCAGGAATTATGATGATGAGTTTAGCCAATTTGAAGTAACGAAATTATAACATTCTCATGGTCGATGCAATAGTTATGTCATAAACCAAACTAACTAACTGAGCACAAGGAAGCAAAACAATGACAAGGGCAAGCAAGTAGCAAGTATCGATATAATCGACTAAATCTTTCCCAGTTGCCTCACAACTCCAATCTCCAGCTGCCTCTCTTCTCTAACACCTTCACCATTCACGATTCACGATTCAAGAGCCATAAAAAATATCTAATAACCATGGCATCCCTTTACCTCCCAGCACCGACCCGATCGGGCAATAAAGTTGGCCCCGCTCCAAGTGGCAACAGCAGTACTGCTATCGTTTCTAGTCAGGACTCAATAACTCAAAAAAGCGGCAATGGCAAAGGAAGTCAAAAGAGGCGAGTGCCATCTTACGATGATCGAGTTAATGCAGCCATCCGCTTCTCGAAACTAACACCCGAAGAGCGCAAACAGCCACAAAATAAACAGCTCCTCTTCGTACCTCGATCAGCCGCTGACTTCGATGATGGGGGGAGCTTTCCTGAAATACAAGTTGCCCAATATCCACGACACATGGGCAATCCTCATTTGGCGAAACGGAATAATGCGTCTTCTTCGGTTGGTGGAGGCGCAGCAAGCAACAATAATTCTAGCGCTCCCAGTGGCCGAGCTATTATTACACGTGACGTCCTATCTGCCCAAGTTGATGCGACGGGGAAAGTATCTTATGATGCTATCGTTACGGGGGGGACGAATAAAGATAAAAAAGTATACAGCAAACATTCGGATTTGAGGGGATGTCGACCATCAGGAGAGGAGATTGCTCTCCCCTCCCAAGAAGAAGAGACCTCCACCGCCGAACGAACACAACGTGCACTTGCTGCCTTGATTTCTACAAAGGTTGCCATGGACAAACCCACGGGGTCTGCAATCACGGCTGCCACAGACTCGGCTACAGCACATGAACGCACTCAGTTTATTCGGTACACTCCCAATGAAAACGCTCCTGGGTATAATCCCCAAGCATCTCAGCGTATTATCCGCATGGTCCCCAAACAAATTGATCCTATGCAACCTCCCAAACATATGCACAGAAAGGCACCTAGAGGTCCAGCAGAGGATCCTGTGCCAGTATTACACGCTCCACCTGAGAAGTTATCCAAAGAGGAACGGGAGGCGTGGAATGTTCCTGCCTGCATCTCCAATTGGAAGAACACACGTGGTTATACAATTCCTCTAGACAAACGATTGGCTGCTGATGGAAGAGGATTGCGAGATGATGCAACAATTAATCCTAATTTTGCAGTCTTGAGTGAGTCACTTTACGTCGCGGAACGGCAAGCACGAGAAGAGGTCCGAACACGAGCTGCAGTTCAAAAGAGATTAGTGTTGGATCAACGACAGAGGAGGGAAGATGAATTGAGAGAGCTGGCCAATAAGGCGAGATTGGAGCGATCTCATGTGGGAGGTAATGCCAACAGTGGTGCTGCTGCTGCAGCCGGACTGAGTGGAGCTGTGTCTGCGCAGACTGGTGGATCGTACCGTGCCGCTGACGAAAATGATGACGACTCTGTTGAAAGTATGACACAACGTAATGAATCATCGTCTCCTCCTGCAGCAAAAGTAAGTAATGAAGAAGACGAGCAAGCGCGTATACAAAGGGACCGCCTCAGAGCTGAGAGACGACGAGAGCGAGAGAAGGAATATCGTCTAGAACGTGCTGGAAAAACCGTCGAGGATGACAACACAGAAGAAGAACTAAAGAAAAAGCGTCGTCTCGAGAATGATCGTGATGTTTCAGAAAAGGTTGCACTGGGAACACATACTGGAAGCGGGGGAGCAGGAGGGGTAGATTCGCGGTTGTATTCGCAAAATGCTGGATTGGACTCTGGATTTGGTGCAGCAGATGAATACAACACGTACTCACGGCCCATGTTTGATCGCGAGGGTGTTGCTAGTTCTAGCATTTACCGACCGACCAGGGATGCCAATATGGAAGATGCCGATGCACAATACGACAAATTGAAAAGAGGAGCTACAAGTAAGTTTGCACCTGATAAGGGTTTTGGGGGGGCAGATGGTGGAGGGGCTACCGCTGGCGGTGCATCGAGGAATGCCCCTGTTCAGTTTGAAAAGGGTAATTAGTGTAAGACAGATAAGCAAGAGTTATTGCAATGCAGCGCATATAATTTTTTACACGTAGTAGTTGTTACAAGTATAGCAAATTATTACAAGAAAGGGACTATCTACTGTAACATAATGTAACATCCTTTTCCGCCCGAATGAAGCTTTTACACGCCACCCGCCAACGCCGGACACACGGGTCGGGACAAACAAAAGGACCACGGACACCAGCCAAAAAACCGACCATCGTCACGCACACACGCCACAAAGCAAACATCACAGAACATAATCCATCATACGATGTTTTTCAACAACTTAGCTGCCTGCAGCCTATCGCTGCTGGTGCTGTTGCAGTGTTGGACTCTGTTGGTGTGTGGCTTCCGACTTACTCCATCATACCAGCCGCATCAAAACCGAGCTCTGACGCTCTTTTCTTCGACTTCAGAGGATGATGCACACTGCTATGGACCACTAAGCTCGACGTTCACCGAATTATCGGATGAAATGGGTGGATCTGGACGTGCCGCCGTCATTTGGGATTGTTTAAGGGCTGGCATCGATCCTAATTTGTATTACAGAAACGACAGTGGCATTGATAGTTCTGACAAAGCAATAGTTGAATCCTGGCTTGAAGCGATGTCGGCAGATTTTGATGCGAACGATATATCTCTAACCAAAAATAATGATCTGCTTGGGAAACGAAAAGACCAAGGACTAGGTGCAGATGCTCTCTCGAAGCTACAAAAGCTGATGAAACAATGTCGGTCCTCTGCTGCTTGCGTGGACGACAGCGTTACAGAATCTATACACACAATTGAAAATTCGATTGGATCCATATCGCACATAAAAGTAAGTGCTGATGGCACTACTAAGCTCTTGCTTCGTTTAGCTCGAGGGTATGAGGTTGAGAGCGTTATTATCCCATGGTTAGACAAAGGATTCAGTACTGTGTGTGTATCATCGCAAGTCGGTTGTGCACAAGCGTGTCGGTTTTGTGCTACAGGGAAAATGGGCAAGATGGCTGATTTAACTGCAGAGGAAATACTATGTCAAATCTACTTTGCCAACAAAGTATGTCGGATTGTCAGTAGTATAGCTGCAGCAGGCGATAGCGCTACAACACTCCCGCCATGTGACAATGTCGTTTTGATGGGGATGGGTGAACCAGCGGATAATGCTGTGGCTGTTGTCAGGGCAGTTTCAACAATGGCCGATAGGCGGATGTTTAGTTTGGCACAGTCCAAAATCACCGTTTCAACTGTTGCACCAAATCCTTCCGCCTTCACCACTCTTGGCGCATCTCCAGCTGCTTTGGCTTGGAGCGTTCACGCTGTAGACGACTCGTTGAGGAAAGAATTAGTACCTACAACAAAGTTTAGCATGGAGGAATTGAAAGATGGTCTTGTTGAGGCTTTAAAATCTCGCTCAAAGAAACTGCGTAGGACAATGTTGGAAGTCGCGCTAATTGACAGTGTTAATGACTCTGAAAAGGATGCAAAGTTGCTCATTAGCTTGGCTCAATCTATAATGGCTGATGTTGAAGGGTCAAAAGTTGTAGTAAACTTGATTCCATTCAATGATATTGGCCACCCAACATATCGAACACCTTCTATGGAGAAAGTTTTGGGATTTCAGAAAATCATAACCGATGGTGGTGTTTTGTGTTACGTCAGAACTACCAGGGGGGATGAAGAGAATGCAGCATGTGGTCAATTAGCAACGAGTAGGAGTAAATGAGATAAAAAGGCTTCAACTAACTGGAGATATCGAAACTGTTCTAGCTATATTTACTTGGTGCTTTAGCTCACAAGAATCTTTAATATGTATAGTTTATTATAATGATTAATCATTGAAATTGGACATAAGTACAACAGTAAGCACTTTTGAAAGTTGAATGGATACTGAGCGAGGAAAAATGGGATTCTGTGTCTCGTGTCTGATGTGACAACAAGGGCCCAACTCTTTAGTTATGTGTTTCGCGTGAGTTTGGCGAGTGAATATGTTTCTCGTAACCAAGCTCTACGAGAAAGGTCACCTGTCTACTCGCTGATTATTTCCCTTTTCCTTTGATTTCATCGCATATCCCACAACTCACAAAAAACAAATCCTCATCCTACACTTCTTGTCTCAACATGTTGGCTTACCCACTCGCACTCACCGCTCTCCTAGCTGGCAGCGCTGCTGCTGTCCCCCGCTCTACGAGGCAAGAGTTCATCCGCGCCATGCGCCAGCAAAAGAATCTCGACCCCAAGATCTTGTCCAACGCTGCTAAATCAAGCGCTCTCAGGAAAACCATCTTGGAAGAAGCAACATTCGTTCCTCCGGGGCGTAAGCTTGATGAGGCTGAAGCTGATGCCGATGCCGAATCTAACGCGAACCAGAACCAGAACCAACAATACTACTACAGCCAAAACTACATTCAAGGGACCGATGATGTATACAGCTTCAACACAGATGCTGACTGGCAAAATAACTGGGGCTTCGATGCTTCCCAGTACTCATTGTCCTACGAGCGCTGCTCTACTGTCAAGCACTTTGATGTCGAGAAGGCCGCCCAAGAAGATGCTACATCTCCATTCCGAACTCAGCACTTCGCCGTTCTTCGATTGTGCCCAACTAAGACTTGTGATCGCCCTGACTGGTACCTCGAAGTAGAAGATGGCCAGGTTGCTGAAGTTGAGCCCGAAGACAATGGAGAAGTCTACGGTGCCAATGGTAGGGGGTGCTCATCCAACTACGGAACTTTTATACTTGATGCCGGCAGGTACTTGGAGTTGATGGCAGAATACGAGGACACCCAGTTTGACATGTACTGCAACTACTGTGAACACTACATGCAGAAGATGTACGAAAAGTGGGTCAACAACGGTGGCCACAATCGTCACCTCGAGTTTGAAGAGTTCAAGAATCATCCTGACTTGGAACGTATGTTGGGAGGATATGACGCCGAGTGGTATTCTTGCTCAGTATATGCCAACGCCTGCGGAGGAGACTGGCGTCAAGATAACTACGCTGACTTCCTTGAGTGCAACGAAGTGCAGAAGAACAACGGCATGGTTGCCTACACTCAAGCCACTTGTGCTGAGGATGGAGAAGCCATCACAATTGGTCTCTACTCTGATGATTCCTGTTCAGAAGACATCACCAGCAAAGTTAATATTGCTAACTGGATTGGCGAACAAGTTGATGAAGATGAAATGGCCCATTATTACAAGCGAATCAATTCTGGAATGGCAGAATTGATTGAAACTTATGGAGGAACAACCAGTGTGGATCCGGAAAGTGTTTGCCTGCCATGTTCAGTAGAGGTGAGAATATTCGTGCATAAAGATATTTTGTTTGTGCCCTGATTCATCATATTAACACTGTCCTTTTTCTACTATTTACAGAACCAAGCTTGGTTTTTGGCAGATGATGATGTAACTCAACAAGCTCAGAAAAACCAAGAGGAGGGAGCTTATCAGTATTCTCATGCCAGTCAGGGCGAAATCGCAGATATTTGCGATGCCGTCTTCATGCAATCGGCTCGATGTGACAAGACCCTTAGCAAATGGTGGCAACGCAAGAGAGATGCCAACTATGCCGAATCCAACGCCTTGCAAGACTTGTCCTGCGAATTCATTGATAACATGCGCATGGGCAAGTACGATACTGAAGGAAACGTCATCATGGACGCCAACAGGCTCTACAAAGAAGATGGGGCACAAGGAATCAACGGTAACCTTTACGTTCAGGAATACGGACAAGGCCTTGCAGAAGTCTCTCCCATGCAAATCTTCTTCCTTGTTCTTTCCATTTCTGCGTGTGCCATCTTGGCTGCTTGGTCTTCCACACTTCACAAGTCCTTGACCAAGGGTGGCCTTAAGTGGAAGCCTAATCGTGGTGTTGGTGAAGAAGGTGAAATCGCTCGTCAAAGCAGTGGTATTCTTGTCGGGCGCTCTCAGAGCAACCACTCTTCTTACTACATGTCGTAAGTATTGTATTTGATACAAGTGATCGACTTTGTATAGAGTAGGATAGAGGATTCTATAGCGATTGAGTAGAATACTTGACGAAAGAAGCCAAGAATGATTTTGTACAGCCTATTAATATTTGGATAACTATATGTAAGGACCCAATTAGATTTAAATGCCGGCGGAGTGTCCTCTCTGTCGGCAGGTTTCTTTCACATGTCTTATTTATCTTTCGTAGACAGGTGCTTTTTCGCGTCTTCATTATGGGAAAATTTGGCCAGCATCCAAAAATCAGCGATTTGTTCGCATCACTTTTTCACAAAAAAGTACCTCCATCCTCGGCTCACAACATACCGCAACCTGCCAAGCGAACACCAAAACTACCGCACCGCCAAACCAAAACATGCTGACATATCCTCTAGCACTTACAGCTCTCGTAGCTGGCAGCGCCGCTGCTGCCCCCCGCTCTTTGAAGAAAGAGCTCATCGGCGTCATGCGCAGCCGTTCTCTCGATCCAAAGATCATGGCAAACGCGGCCAAAACTTCCAGGACACTCACCCAAAGCATCAAGGAAAAAGCCATCATGGTTCCTCCGGGGCGTAAGCTTGAAGACGCTGCGGCTGGATACACCTTCAACTACAACAACAACAACAACAACCAGGACTACTACTACAGCCAAAACTACGTTCAAGGTACCGATGATGCATACGGCTTCAACAAAGATGCCGACTGGCAAAACGACTGGGGCTTCGATGCTTCCCAGTACTCATTGTCCTACGAGCGTTGCGCTACTGTCAAGCACTTTGATGTCGAGAAGGCCGCCCAAGAAGATGCTACATCTCCATTCCGAACTCAGCACTTCGCCGTTCTTCGTTTGTGCCCTGCAAAGACCTGCGATAGCCCTGACTGGTATGTCACAGATGATGCTGTAGAAGAGGAAGAGGAAGCCGAAGAGAAAGATGCGGAAGAAGAGGAGGCCGATGCTGAAGAGTACGCAGAAGTCTACGGTGCCAATGGTAGGGGGTGCCAATCCAACTACGCTACTTTCCTACTTGATGCCGGCCAGTACATGGGTCTTATGGCAGAGTACGAGGACACCCAGTTTGACATGTACTGTAACTACTGTGATCATTATATGCAACAAGCGTATCAAAAGTGGGTGAATAACGGCGGTCACCGCCACCTCGAGTTTGAAGACTTCAAGAATGACCACGAAGTACAACGTATGTTGGGAGGAGACATGGCTGCTTGCTCAGTTATGGCAAAGGCATGTGGTAACGGCTTTCAAGATGACTACGCTGACTACATGGAGTGCTCACAAGTCACAAAGAACAACGGTTTGGTCGCCTACGCTCAAGCCACATGTGCTGAAGATGGACAAACCATTACGATTGGTCTATACTCTGACGAGGAATGTTCCGAGGACATCACCAGCCAGGTAAACATTGCCAACTGGCTCGGACAAGAAATCGACGATGAAGACATGGCACACTATTACAAGAATGTTGCGTCAGCAGTGGGGACATTGATTGAATCTTATGGTGGACAAACTAACGTGAATCCTGACAGTCTGTGCATGCCATGTGCAGCCCAAGTGAGTGATTAGTGTAGTTGTCTTGCCAGCGTCCTCTTTCTGCGTGCGTATTCTAATCCACTTTACTTATCTTTTTGCAGGACCAAGCTTGGTTTTTATCAAATGATGATGATGGTAGCAGCAACAGTGGTGGCGAAATTGCAGAAATCTGTGACGCCGTCTTCACGGAATCGGCTCGATGTGACAAGACCCTCAGCAACTGGTGGCAACACAAGAGAAATGCCAACTATGCTGAATCCGTCGCATTGATGGATGTTTCTTGCGAATACATTGATAACATGCGCATGGGCAAGTACGATACTGAAGGAAACGTCATCATGGACGCCAACAGGCTCTACAAAGAAGATGGAGCACAGGGAATCAACGGTAACCTTTACGTTCAGGAATACGGACAAGGCCTTGCAGAAGTCTCTCCTATGCAAATCTTCTTCCTTGTTCTTTCCATTTCTGCGTGTGCCATCTTGGCTGCATGGTCTTCCACACTTCACAAGTCCTTGACCAAGGGTGGTCTTAAGTGGAAGCCTCGTCGTGCTGAAGAAGGTGAAATCGCTCGTCAAAACAGTGGTATTGTTATTGGTCGCTCTCAGAGCAACCACTCTTCTTACTACATGTCGTAAGTATTGTATTTGATACAAGTGATCGACTTTGTATAGAGTAGGATAGAGGATTCGAGTTGGCACTTGTAATAGCAAAGTCAGAGGACAGAAAGGGCACAAGCCATTGTAGTGAAGGAATTTGTACAGTCTATTTTACGTCTCTCTTTTGAGATTTAGTCTCTAGCTAGGTAAACACTAGAACTATATGTTAGTTTAGCTTTGAACGCTGTACAATAATTCATATTTTAGACTTCTCTCTATAGAGAAGTGCCTTGAGATGTGGAGGGAAGGAAGCTCATCAGCATCAATCTACTACTTATCATCCTCTCTTCACTCTTCGTTCTTCAGCATGATTTTGGAGAAAGAGGCTACATGCTACAACTTATCTTCCTTCTCTTCTCTCATGCATTCTTCGGTTCGGTCGGGCCACCTCATCTCACAAAAAACAAAAAAACTCTGCATGATAGCAATCATCTTGATATTCAGTAACAACATCACAGATAGTAGTGACTAGCCAAAGTCAGTTGATAGGTGCTGCATTCTCTTTTGCCAGTAGTATTGCTAATATATCATCATGGGATCTTCTCAATCCTCTTTGCATTCCGCGTCCACACCAGCAGCCACTGTTTCCGACAGTGGAAGCACATCATCGTCCAATAATTCAAAGAATGAGCAGCATCTGTTGAACAGCAAAGTAATCAATACTCCCATCTTTGGAGTGTCTGACAAAGAAGATGATGATGCTTCCTCTAGCCAAAAAATCGGCCAAGTGCCAACACCTACTGGAGATGAGTATGATTTAATGGACCAACTAGCTTCCGATCTACCGTCCGTGATCGACGACGAATCCAAGCAACAAGTAGAAGACTATATTCGATCTTGCAATAACGGACAAGGTCCTATGGTTGCTTGCTTCTCTACTGCAGAGTATCTCTCTCTCTTTCTCCGAAAACACAATGATGCGGCAGAGCTATATCACAACACCTGTTTTCGGCCGATGAAAGATAATTCTCCAAATGGAGTGGAGGTAGATGGTACCAAAGCGTATGCTCCGAGTTGTTTTAACCTGGCGCAAATGAGAATGACAGGGAAAGGCCGTACCACATTCTCAAGGAGTGAGGGATATCAATTATTTGATCGCGCTTGCCGTGCAGGGCATGGAGGAGCTTGTTTTATGCAAGCAAAAATGCTCATGAGCTATCCTGGTAGCTTGGGAGAAGGCGTGCCATATGATGTTCCTAAAGCAGCTGAGTTGTTAAAGTATGTTTGTGAAGAGAAAGACGACTCGGTGAGTTGCTTCACACTTGCTACCATGTTACTGAGAGGAGACAAAGTGAGTTCGGAAGCAGATAATGTCTCGCCAGAAGAGGCAAGAGGAGTAAAAGAACTACAAAAAAGAGTTAATGAACCTAGCAGAGAAAAGAAATCAATTGATGAAAGAACGTCATTGAAAAGAGACCCTCTGTTTGCAGAGCAGCTATTGCAGCGTGGCTGTCAAAGAGGACATGCTCCAAGTTGTTACAATCTTGCAGTTATGTATACACAAGGAGACGAAGGGGTGGAAAAGGATGAAGCTAAAGCAAAGGATTATCAGGAGAAAACAGAAGAGCTAGTGAAGAGATTTGGTGGCTTTGGAATGGGAGGAATGTAAAAATCTAATAAGCTCCCTTGACTGAGTCTCTACCAAACTTTTACTACTATCTCCTTAGAGCGGCACGCGATACCTACCTGTATGTACCTTACCTCTAAATCACCATCCCCTACCTACACTCTCATCTCTTCTTTAGTCCTGGTGCTCTTGTGCATTTCTCATTTTTTCATTCTCACTTTCAAGCTCTAAGTAGCGTTGTTTGGTGTTGATTGCATTGCAGGGAGTCGATTCACTGTTGGCTGCTTGTTATTTTCAATTACTCTTATTGTATCAATGGTTGGTGCGAAATATTTCCCGTCATCGATAATCCGTCGGCCGTATTCTGACAATAATGCTTCGTCGGAGCATATTCTTTATGAGAACAACTTCATCGAGAGCGGGGCGGATGTTGCCTTTCGGCAACGGAATCAGCAAAGTACGAGTAACAACGAAGAAGAGAATCGTCCTTTACTAATACCAAACATGGGTTCTCATTCGCGAAATAATAATGACAACAACAATAGTCAAATGACATGGAGCAAACTCAATGTTGCACTATTCGCTGGGTTTGCTCTCCTCAGTGCAGCCACAACAGTTCCAGTCACTCTAGTGCCAACGATGGCCCTTTCACTCGTAGGTTCAGAGTGGAATAATTCGCCATATTACGGCAGCGACAAATTCTTCAGCTCGGACATATCTAATGCAACAATGCTAGAGGTCTATGACAAAAAAGGGCAAACAAAATTTTGGATTCCTTTCCACATACGCACAACATCAAATAATATCTCTGAATCATCGGCGTTTGCATCTAGGTTAGCAATTATTGCGACTTTTGCAACTGCATTAGGGAAATTCATCAACGGCACGTTAGTTGATGTTGTAGGTGCTAGAAGGCTTCTACTCTTATATGGATTATGTATATGTTGTACTCTCTTTGTGCTGAGACACGTTACAACTTCGAATGGAGCAATGGTATGTTGCGCAGCTGTAGAATTCTGCGCATCCATCCTGTGGCCCGCTGCCGTAGTAATCCTAGGCTCTCATTATGCAAACGAAACCGATGGAAGATTTGAAAGAGGCATTTATGTCACATCGATTGCTTCTCGATGTGGATCACTTCTTGCCGTGCCCATTCCACCCTTATTGATCAAATGGACAAATATTACTTGGAGAGGTGTTGCAGGAATTGCATCGATGACATCGCTCCTTGGCGTGGTCGTCTTCTATTTATTCCTCGCTGACTCGCCTGGGAAACTGCATGATCCTCAAAACCCAATCAAAACAGTCCCACAATCAAACATGAGCAACAGTGAGACTGTTCGACTCTACCAACAAACGCCAACATTATATGAGAGAGCAATCATTTTTTCATCTTCCTTATGGTACACGGTCAAGCCATCTATCAGGAGAATACTTGCGTCACGAGTGTTTTGGGCTGTAGCCACTGCCCACAGTGGCGCATCTCTGGTGAAAGGGTCAGACAGAATCCTCTCTACGTACTATCGAGACACATCATATGGTGTAGTGACGGAAAGCAAAGCAAGTGCTTTGTCTGTCTTTTTGTCTGTGGGGATGCTCATAGGTTTGTTTGTAGGAGGGAAAGTATTCACTGCAAAAGTTGACAATGATGAAGAGGATCAACGAGATTATCCCAGGCGTGAAATGTCGTCTCAACTCCGACCCAAGAACACGATTGCCTTCCTGTACTGTCTTTCCATTTGCATGTGCTACTCTTTAGCATTCCTCGCGATGCCCTTTGTTCGGCGTTTGCTACATTTGCCCATACTCGTTTTCATCCTTCAAATAATTGCATCGCTGGGTCTCGGTGCAGGAGTGGCAGTCCAGTTTTACCACATTCCTGCAATTGTTGGTAGTCGTGAATTTGGAAAGAATAGAGGACTATATGCTGCGTATACCGATGGGATTGCAGCGTTGGTGAGCAGTGTTGTTTGGCGTGTTGTAGGTGGTGCTGTCGAGGAAGGTAACCCTCAAGGAGGTGGTTGGGCATACGGTTGGGCAGCTGTTGCCCTTTTGCTGGTGTTATGCGGCACACTAATGGTGAGCATCATTGAGATATATGTTGTTGTGGAAGGGAAGAAACATAGCCACAATGATCTCGATCTGGGCAGCTCAATAAATTTGAATGAAAGCATGATGGAAGATGAAATAAAACACGGCCTCCGAAAGCGTGCCAATCTTACGAGTTCAGCGCTGGACTATCTCTCACCGAAGAAAAATCGAAAGAAGACATTAAAATTGCCTTCTGTCGATTGTCGTGATGAAGATGATGAAATTGGTGGAAGAAATGCAGATGGGGACTTGCTAGGGATTGTTGCTGACGATGGCTCCTTTTTGTTCCCAATGTCTCAAAAGAATGATGATACGTCTCTGGTATTCCAAGATGAATTTCAAAGTGGAAAGGCTGCAGCTTACAGATACGAAGAAGGAATAGGAACAGAAATTCCTAGCGACTTTGAAGACGAGATCAGCACTGTGTTTGACGCTTACTCATCGATGAATGATGTTGTTAGATCTAGAAACAGAGATCCAGAAATGAAGTTTGTGTGACAAACTCGTTTTTGTAGGATTTATGTAATGAAAGATGTAAGCATTATTATCAACGCTTCCTTTCTCCCTTAGATGCACGTTTCCGTCTCTCCTCCTTTTTTGCATTTTTGTCAGCTGTTGCCTTCTTTGTTTCTGCCCTCAATTGCATCTTT
>Ga0209652_1002476_pt1 | contig 14247 bp, 12 predicted proteins | sample SaaInl74LU_5_DNA_FD_184641 | JGI IMG/M metagenome (GOLD analysis project Ga0209652, IMG submission 184641) | Marine microbial communities from expanding oxygen minimum zones in the Saanich Inlet - ESP_74LU_5_DNA (SPAdes) (version 2) | ecosystem: Environmental > Aquatic > Marine > Intertidal zone...
ATCCACCCAAAAGGTAATTTGATCCCCGCCATTTTCTACCCAGGCCCACGTAGGAATTAATATGTGCAGCACCGCCATCCGGCTGGATGCCGCGCCTCCTCCCCCTTGCGCTGAGAGAGTGAGTGAGTAACTCAACAACATCGCTTCACATCATTACCTCCATCATTTTCACCATGGATATTCCAGCTGATATCATCGAGCATATGAACGCAGGAGCGTTCGAAAGTCTATGTGAGCATCTTAGAGCTCGTAGCGACTTAGTTCAAAACATGACATTGATGACAATCAGTGGATTCTGTCGAAATTGCTTGGCAAAGGTAAGTTATGTGATATGATAATATGATTGCAGATTTTGACGCGTGCTCTTTAACATCCATCTGATCTACAAATTTCTGCTGCCTGGCAAAGTGGATGGTACTTGAGGCACGGAAGCTCTCCAAACAGCTTCGATCTGATGACAAGCTGACTGATCGGTACATTCAAGAGGGAGAAAAATGCCTGGACATTGCAAATACGCTGAACAATTGGGGATACGAAGATGCGGCAAAAATTGTCTACGGATGCACCTACGCTGAATGGAAAAAGCGGCATCAAAGTAAAGCAACAGAGGAGCAACTGTAAGTGTACTGAATCTGATCAAGTGGCTCATGGACCTGAGATTTCCTTTCTAATGTGTTTTTTCCTCTCTTCAGTCGACTATACAATGAGAGTAAAACCTTACACGCAACTCATGATGCAACCCTTCTAAAATGTGACGATGACGAGTATCAACGCCAAACTGAACTCTCGCAAGCAGTCTTGACTCGCTTAAAGGCAGGAGCATTTGAAAGCCTTTGTGAGCATCTTAGAGCTCGCAGCGATTTGGTGCCTAACATGGAACTGATGACAATCAGTGGATTCTGTAGAAATTGCTTGGCAAAGGTAAGTTGTTGGTGTGTGTACATTATGAGCGCATTCGTGACTCAGCATCTTACAATGCAATGTTTCGCAGTGGCTTGTTGTTGAAGCACGCCGTATCTCGAATCAAATAGTATCAAATGAAGTTGTCAACTTGTACTTATCAAATCAGCGGAACATCGTTGATACATTAGATTCTTTTGGGTACGATGAGGCAGCACAGCTCGTTTACGGATGCACTTACCCTGAATGGAAGAAACGACACATGAAAAAGGCAACCGACGAACAACTGGAACGATACAATGCAAGCAAGTCGTTACATGCGACGCATAATAAGGAGCTTCTTGCCACTCGCTCTCAGAAAGTCAATTATCAGCATGAAACTGCCACAACAAAACCATCTCAAGCAGCAGCTGCTCAAATTTGTGTACCAAATCAGCAAAACTCGCTCCTCTCAGACGTATGCTGTCAGGAAGTAGATGCAATAGCTCCACCTGCAGCCGAAACAAAACCCTTGTCTGGACATAAAGTCCTCAGGCCACCAACAGGGAGCACAACACTGACTATTGGAATACTTACTGTGAGTGACCGCGCAGCTGCAAATGCTTACGAGTCGGGCGATTTGTCTGGTCCAATGGTAGAGTCTACGATCTGCAGAATAATTGACTCATTCAATGTTTCGTTCAAAGATCAAGATTTGGTTGTGAATAATTTTGTAAAAGACATTGTCCCTGACGAAAAAGTTCAAATCGAGGAGATGCTGCTACGCTGGTCAGGGAAAGCTTCGAGACAAGGAGATAGCTCTAATGTTTGCAATTTGATTTTTACAACAGGTGGAACTGGTTTCTCACCGCGTGGTAAGTTTCTAATGTTCTTTGAATCTCTAAGTTGAGCTAGTATCCTCACAACTCTTTCACTTTTATTCTCTAGATGTGACCCCTGAAGCAACTATTTCTATCCTCGATCGCGAATGCCGTGGGCTCATGTCATGGGCAAGTATTGAATTGACAAGTAAACAGCCCCTCGCTACTCTCTCTCGTGCTGCTGCTGGATTGTGCGGCAAGACCATCATTATCAATCTTCCAGGAAATCCTGCTGGTGCGGCGCAAGTCGCTGAGCTGTTGTTTCCCATCATATTGCATGCGATTGAGGATTAATCAATGTAATGAACAAACTAGGTATCTATTTCTCCTTCTGATAACCTGTCTAGCTGCTGAATCATGTTCATTTGGACCTCATCAACCAACTTCTCTAGTAGTACTATGCGCTGCCTCAAATGATATGTATATATTGCCAACCCAATCAACAGCGCAAATACTGGCGACTCGCGACAGAATCCAACTATGAAACGTGCAAATTTTGCTATTGAGAACAAAACGCTGATGACCTGATTTGTTTCTGCTGCAACTTCTTCCCGTTGAACTGGAATCGGTGTTTCATCTGACTTCTGACTAACAAAGGGGATGTATTTGTCGAACCATTCCTTCGCTTCTGTTTTTGTGCGGTTCGTGATGACTGATTTCAACATGGTATTCTTCAGCCAGACAATGCGGCATTTGACATTTAGAGTAATGACATGAGTTGCCTCAGTCTCGAGTAACCACATGTCTTCAACAAAAAATGCATCTGCTTGCGGTATCCCTTGTAGATGAGTAAAGTTCTGAATTATGGCATTCTTTCCGCACGTTTGATATGTTTGTCTCCTTTTTACCTTGGCAACAGCCCAACGTGTAGTTTTCTCAAACTCAAATACACGTGAAAGAGAATCTGCAGCACTTGCTTCTCCTTCTGGTGCCGTATTCTTTGCCCATGCTTCTAATGAAACGTTGTTATCGCCCATGACTTTACTCTGGAAGTAGCTCATTGAACGTGGGGAAGAATCTTTCAAAAAAGTGTCAAAGAAGTCAGACACTGAATTGAACTGGAGTTTTTGTGCCGTGATAATCGAATCCCAATCCTTAGAATGTTTCTTCATTTGCTCCCAAAGTAATGTTCCTTCAAGAGAGTTGGGAACTATACCAGTTGATGTGTGTATTGCTGTGTCTTCAGGAGAATCTTGGGAAGTAGCTAATTGTTGTTTTGTCTCGTTGTCATCATGCTCCGATAACGATGCCAAATCATCACTTTGTGTATCAACTGAATGTATCGCTGATGGAATATCCGGAGCCGCAGAGGTCTTGGAATGGAATGTCTTGATTAGCTCTAAAACTGATTCCCTTGCTTCAAAACTTCGAAAAATGAACTCCTCATCACTAGTTTTAATGAAAACAGACGTTGTCCTGACCAATTCTATCTCCACTACATTTGTATAGTCAATCTTTATCCTCTTTTCAAAGCCAAAGAGGTTACTGTAGAAGAAAACTGCATCTGTAGAGACATACAGTCGTCCAGCTTGTCTTTGATACGAGCACGAATAGTCCCCTACCACTACCCCCGTGTCGCCAAAAAGGGCCTTTATGAACTCAGTCGTATACATTTGTTTGCTGCTCGACCTCGGTGGCGTCGCTGCACCACTTGAGTTAGTAGATCTTACTAAGCGGTCCCGAACTTCATTCTCAGAGGCGGTTCGTTGTCGTATCGGGGAGTTGAAGCTCATGGTTACCAGATGCGCTGATAATGGGCAAAGGGCAAAGGGCTAGCACAATAATGTAGGCCACAATCTGCCACAACAATAGGCAATACACTTTCTGATCTGAAGAACACTTCTTTTATCCGTTGCAGTTTGAGTTTGAGCTGTTGCGGGTTGCGGCTCTGTTTGTGTTTCTTTGTAGATGTTGGTATCATTATTCTTTACATAAGGTATGTATGTACGTAGGTAGAGAGTGGAGGTAGGAGAAACTTTTGCGCCCGCTTCCCGAGATTCGATGATGATCCACTTCCGCCCGCTGCCGCTTTTGCTTGTGGCAGTGGCAGATAACTGTATTTTGTATTTTAGCTAACAGAATTGGACCATAGACGGCGGCTCCCCTCCAGCTAAGAAGGAAGCAGGAGTGCAGCAGCGATCGAAGGATTGTAGTCGACATTGTTTTGCATTTGGCAGTTTCATAGGTCTCTCAAACCAGCGCAGAGTTGTTGTTGATGGCAAAAAATCAAATTTCAAACAAAAAGATTTCAGATTTCAGTGGCTGACACCATCACTTCGTTAAATATCACTGACATATTTAACAGCCAGAGCAAGGTCAATCGCCGCCATTGGAATAATAAGACACAATCATGCCGCGTCGCAGCTTTTTCGGTGGTGGAGGTCGGGACAAGAAGAGCAGTTCCAAGAAACAGTCAAAATTGTCCCAAAAATATGTACAAGAGTCACTGCGCCAACAGCAGCTACTACAACAACAAAAGCAGCAGCAGCAACAACAACAACGGAGACCAAGTACGAGCGTATCGGATGTTTCGAGAAGTTTGAGATCGCAGACTTCTTCCTCTCAAGACACCGATCCGCCGCCTCAACAACTTGGTGGTCCAACACAGACTGTTGCCTATTCGCAGTATGTCAATGATATCAATCATCAACGGAGTCCTCCTAACTCTAATGCATTTCAGCCGAGTGGTGGAAACGTTGATGGACAAATGATGATGCATCAACATGGAACGCTACAACAGCAACAACACCACCATCAATACCAAGTCCAACCAAATAATCTACACCATCAACAACAACAACAACAAGGTCATCAAGGATATGAAGAGCACGGCCAACAACATCAGTATCAAACAAATCCAACACAGCATGAGTACGTTCAGCAATATCCACGGCAAAATAATGATGTACTACCTTACACAAGTCAACCATACCCAACACCTCATCATGGCGATTCTTCGCAACAAACAATACAGCATCATTATCAACAAATGACACATCCCATTCCTGTGCCTCAACCACATTACAACGTAGTTCATCACGCTAAACCCAAAAGCTTATCAGTGGCCAATGCGACGGATGAAATTTGGCGTTGTGCCACCGATGACTTTCGATCCGCTTCTCATGCAATTCAAATGCTCAGGTTGGCCATAGTCGCGGAATGGGAGAGCCAGCGAATGATGAACGAAGAATCATTCCCGAAGGAATCAAATGGATGGTCGTATGATCCCTCAGAGACGTTTCTGAGTTTGCAGGGGGCGGCGCTTCGCTTTCATGCTAGATTCGAGGCTATGAAGGCTGAAAAGACTGGAGTTGGAGAGACCCCTCTTGGCAGTTCGAGTGGCGAGAGAGATGGGATTGAGTGGGAACTTACCGAACAAGCGGCATGGGAAGTATGGGAGGAGTCGGTTCGAGCGTCAGCAGCACTATCACATGCGTGTGTTGGTCCTGCTTGGTATCGTCAGATACGTATGCGTCGACAGTTGCTGAGAGAGAGTGAAATGAGATTGATTTATCATTCGTATATCCAACAACAGCGAAGTCTGATGTTATGTGACGATAGAAGCCAAAGCAGCAGTATAGGCGGGGTATCCATGTCTTCAACCATCGCGTCAATGGATATGTCCGCAAGTCAATCTATTGGGATGATGTCTGGGATGGGGGCTGCACCAACAATAAACCCACCAACTGATATGCTGCAGATGATTTCTCATACCATCCCCGAGGTCCTCCCTGCGGCGATGATTCGATTTGCCGCTTCGGCGATCGAAACATCCATCCCACCACTGCTCACGAAGAAGACAAAGATATTCTGGAATCCCAACAAGAAGAATGATAGTGAATTTCTTCTCAACTCGCTGGGCGAACATCTACGCGAGGAGCGACGCTGGCTCAGAAGACGAAGAAGGCTCGGAGATACGCAAAGGTTAGTTTTTTCTTAGTCCAGACGTCTAATGTTTTGTCACGCAGCGCATTGATTATACTGATTGTTATATCTTCTTGCTTTTTATTTCATAGAGATTTGGCATTTGCTCTTTTCTGTGCCAGTGCCAAGAAGGATAAGAGAGCCAATGGATACGGCAACGAGTCTACTGCTTCAGATAGCGCTGGTGCAAACTGGTCAATACCAGGTTGTCACGTCCCAGTATCATCCATGATCCATTCTTGGTTGGCAACATGTCAGGCCGGCTGGCCGGTACCAAATGAGTTTGAGGGGGGTAAAATCCCAAGTCACACGGAAAATATTTCCAGTGATCCATCTGAGGATCATGAATCAGCAATTCCACCAAAAGAGATCGTTTTATCTGCAACGAACCAAGTTGATAGTACCAAGTCCAACGATGAAAGGGGTGTGGAATTCTCCTACTGGGGAGAGCTCGTGGACCTTACTACAATCGATTGGTGGTACACTCTCAAAGTGCTTCGAGATTGCTCAGATCTGGTGGCAGCAGGGTGGCGTCCTCCACCAACGGGACAAGTCGGAGAAAAAATTGTCCTTAGTCTCGTATCTATCGCTGAGCAGGGCCTTGATATTCTTTTCGAAGCAACAGAGGATGAAGAACAGCTTCAGAAAGAAAGGCTTGCTGCGGTTTCATGCGCTTCTGAAACTCTCATGGCATTGAAGAATCTTGCTTTGCGAGATGTCCTGCCTAGCGACTCATTGTACAAGCTTGTCACATCACTCTGTCATTTTCTATCTGCGGCAGAATCATCGCCTTCAGACTTGAACGAGGAGGCAGCAGGTGCCATGTTCCAAAAAGAAATATTGGCACAAAGGCATGCCAGGCAGTTCGTTGCTGCAAGCGCTGCAGAACTGTTATGGATCCTGTTATCCAGTGAAGACACGGCTTGCACCACAACTGATGCCTTATTGGATGCAATTGATATTGACCTATCCAAAACGGGTAAGCTAAGTGATGAAGACTGTGCTAGAGCTGCAGGGGCAATTCGTGCATTGAGTGCGGCACTGTGGGGAGATCCTCCGTCTGTAAAAGGAGTACCATTGCTTCGGTTCTTCTGGGAGCCTGTTCTTGACATTCTTGGTCAGGTGACATCAACAATTTTTCATAGCAACGACAGTACAATCAAATCATCTGACATTGCAGGACATATGTCTTGTTTGATTGTACTAAATGAAGGGGTATTCGATGATAAATTGTTTGTGATTGTCTTGGAAATAGTCTTGGCCTTTCGAAGACTCGTTGATAGCGAAATGGTGTATGGATCTGGAGATTTATGTCCAACAGAATGGGAGGCTTTTACCAAGGCCATCGATTTCGGCCTCGCCCCATGGCTTCTTTACCAAGGCGAAGATCCTCTCCAACTGGAAATATACGACGAGATCAGCGCGATATTCTTTCAGTTGCAATCTTTTTTGCTGAAGTGTTCGCAAATAGAGGTTGGATTTCACCAAATTGTTGACAACGACGCGAGGCAATACTTGCATCTTTTCCTATTGCGGAAAATAACTCCATTGCTTCAATTGGCTGATGCTCATAAAACTCTGTCACTCCCAAGTCTAGATGGCACTTCTATCGCTCTAGCAACCATCAAATCGTGGTGCGTGACGGGATACTTGCCGTATCGAGAAGGTTCTTGGTCAAAGCGTGCGAGTGATCTTCTCCAAGAAGCATTTGCTTTGTGTGAAAATATGTCCGCCTCGAATTTTATCGGTGGCCACCTGCATTCTCCCGTGGTGAGGTTAGAGGCTCTGAAATCTCTGGTCTTTGATTCAGATGATGTCACGTCATCCAGAAATACTGACATGATGGATTCTGACAGCATGTCTGCTTCAATTTCGACCGTGACAAGCGCTTCCGTGAAGAGTGGGTACATTTCGAAACACAGCCTCTTTTCTTTGACGAAGAATTTGAGAGATCTGCATCTAGAGCTTATTAAGACAATTCTACTTCCGAGATTGATATCGATTCTTGCTCCAGAACATCAGGCGCAAATATCGCCTGATAGTATGTCACTTGAACCCACACGTGTGGCATCGCCTCTAGCTAACGCAACCTGCTGCCACTCTGTGCACACAGTTACAATTGCCGAGTGCCTTGATGCTATAGAAAAGGAATGCATTCTTCGGAAGTTCGCAATCAGAAAAGTTGGGATGATCTTCCGCAGTCGTACAGGTGAGGATGAATGTAGACACCAGTTGATCGAACTTCTTCAACTGACTGCAACAGTGCAGCCTCGCATGATCGAAGATTGGGCCCGTGGAAAGGGAGGGGACGATCCAACGAACTTTGTGGAGGGAGCTGCACGCGAGAGTCACCATATTCAGGTAGAAGCTATTAGACAACTTGAAACTTGTCTTAACGCCCCATTTCGCGAGCTTCCTCACACACACGGTTCAGTACCCACCATTCTCAAAGCTCTTTGTGACACGGCAATTGCCCATGCAACTGAGGGAAACAATTTGTTGACACTTGCATCAATTTTGCCTCTTGCAAGACTCAGCTGTGCTGTAAATGGACAAGGCATTATGATGTCGAGAAGACGCTTGACGAAAATTGTACCCAGTGACATTTTATCTGCAATTTCTGTAGATGATTATTGGAGTCCAACCTGTGACCTCAACGAAACCCTTCCGATGGTGTCTGAAGATCATGATTTCAATGCTGACAAAGATGACGTTGCACCCTTGATTTTTGTGCGACAGACACAGATCGAAGGGAAAAAAGAAGCTCAAGGTAGCAAAGACATCGGTATGACAAGTAGCAAATTCTCCACACGCCGCCGTTCTAGACAAAAAAGCAACAACAACGGAGCTCGAGAAGGAACAACTGTTGATTTTGAGATTGTTGCCGCTGTCATCAAGAGTGTTTTGCAAACTTCATCCTCCAACTATCAACAACGTAACAAAAGTTTGTTCGATAGGACTGTTTCTCATCGCAGCTTGACAGAACTACCTTCGGTCATTAGCACCATTTGCTACATTGCATTATCTTCTTTTTTGTCGCATGGAATGGCATTTCCATCGCTCGACGATACCGCTTGGCTCAATATTGAATATTCTAATGTTGGGAAGGACAATGAGGAGTTACTCGTTGCAAGAAGTCAGACTATCGCAGATTTTGCGGGTGTGTTAGGACACAACTTCGTATATCACCTTGGCGACAAGAAGAACAACCGTGATATTGCGAGGAACGTATGCAATGCATTAGTGAAGCTTGCCAAGTCAAAATATTCTCGAGTCGTAACAAACGCCTGTTGTGGGATTATATTGCTACTTTCGTCACTTCGGCACAGCAGGAAAAGTGCCAAGATTAAGATGGATGATACATCAAGTTCCTTCTTGATCTCTTTTATAGAGTATACAATGTCGGTTATGACAGAAGACACAGACACTATTATTCTGATTCCTTTGATTGATGGTAAGTACAGTACCTACAGGGGTTGAACTGACTGGTCTTGTTGAAAATGACTCACATATCACTTATATTCTTGACAACTATCTACTTTTCAGCAATGCGAGAAGTTTTTCTTTGCGAAGGGAGTCTGTTTCGCGCTTCGAAATCGTTGCGACGTCGGGCATATCTCTCGTGCTTCAAACTGCAATCTAACTTGTGGAGTGTGCAGGCGGTTGCTTTTCAATGCGCTGTTGCCATCATCGCGACGATGTCTGCAAGCGAGATAAGCTTGATGATGTTTGTTTCTCTTGCTCCCAACCATAATACAACGCGAACAAATCGAAAGCGAATAAGTCCATTGCTTTTTGATATCCTTCGTACTAGACTGCTCAAGCTGCGTTTGTTAGGATCATGCTCCAATTCTGAGACATGTTCTTTCAAACCACAACGAGTTCACAACAAGCTTGCTCGTGAAGCTCTATCTCTAGAATCTTTTCCGATTGACAATGTTGACGGCTGTCCAAATGTCTCTGTTTGGAAGTGCGGTAATACGATTCTTTCGCTGAGGATGGGGTCGAAAGATTCGCTGTACAGAGGATGGATGGAAATTACAATGCGCTCCCCTTCTTCACGATTACGACGCCTCGTTCAGGTGAAGAGAGAAAATGTCTGCCGAGATCCTGATAGTCTTTTACCCTTTTGGGAGTTGCTGCACGAAGAGTCGGCTGAACAGGATTTACCACCAATAGTTGCCCCTCCAACGTCTCGGATTGCGGAAGACAATGAAGCGGTCTTGAAGGCTATGGAAATGTCACGTTCCCAACAAGACCGTATTTCAGCTTTGATATCACGCTTCGACAAGGTTTTTGATGCACATTCGTCTGAGCTAAATATTCCCCTTCCCAAGACGGATGTGCCGAAGCTTCCTTCGGGATCACTTTATTATTCGGGATCTACATTATTGAGAAATAGCAAGGTGGAGCCGCTGAAGAGAACATATTCGGATGGCGACTTACTGGCTACAACTCCTCTCCCACGCAAAGAAGGGAGTTCGGACCAAGACGGAGCATCTTCTGTTTATTCATGGTTGCAACAGGCAACAAAAGATTCCGTTGATTCAAACTTAATCAAGGAGCTGGAATCATTTGGCTTTTCGTCCTCAGCTTTAGGTGTACCTTCAATCATTAGAGATACCGCTTCATCAGCAGCCCTCTTTCCACAAGTATTGAAACCGTATGAGAACAAACCCAACTTCATGCGGTCGCTGAAGATTCTTGACCGCCTGACTCCATTTCAAACACACAGAGTGGCGCTATTCTACGGGGGAGAATCAGGTGGATCTGACTCATTTCTCAAAACAAAGCATGCATCTCCCGACTTCTGGCAATTTTCTAAGGAACTAGGAGACTTTGTTCCAATCCGCCACTTAAAGTACTTTAGTGGTGGACTTGATACATCGGCTAGTAGAAGTGATGGTATGTATGCAATTGTTTGGTTCGGCAATCAAGGAGGTAGTGATGAGTTGAACTACCCTACACTTGTTGATTCAATGGTGATATTTCACACTGTCACCCTCATGCCAAACAAAGAGACGAATCGAAAACGTCACGTTGGCAATGACGTGGTCCACATTGTGTACGGTTACGAGCCAACTGCGAACAGCGACGAAGCAAAAGAGAATGAAGGTTCATCAATCTCAGGGCACTTTGGATTCATCACAATTTATGTTGTTCCGCTTGTTCATGTAGATATGGTGAAGGTCTCTGTGAAACTCAAGAGTGGACTAAAAGAGAACATAATTAGATCTCTTGACCATCTTGTTGGGAGCTGGCTGATTTCGAGAAGAGTAGGGGCTCACTTCGTGAGAAACCTTGCGATGCAAGCAGATTTGATTTGCCAAAGTTTGCTTGAAGACAAGCTCGGCCTTGTTTTGAACATTGAAGATAGATCAGGAAGAATACACGAAATGGACCGGCATCTCAAATCCGAATCACGGCGGTAATATTATTGTTCCATACCAATTGAAATTGAAGATCATTCATGCTACCATAAACGTAAATCAAAATTTTAGTTGTTACATTTCGCATCTATAGTTGAAACACACCTGCGCCTCCATTTGTGGCGTAGAAAGTATCCGCAAACACCAACGAGAGCACAGCCATAAGCTTCATGACAATATTCAGAGCAGGACCGCTGGTGTCTTTGAAAGGATCACCGACAGTGTCACCGACAACAGCAGCTTTATGGATATCAGATCCCTTTCCTTTCAACTCAGAATCGGGTGAAGCCTTTTCAATGTACTTCTTGGCATTATCCCAGGCTCCTCCAGAGTTCGACATAGAAATTGCAAGCTGAACTGAGGCGATCAACGAACCAACCAGCAATCCAGACACGGCGTAAACACCAAAAAAGATACCAGTCAAAAGGGGAGTGAAGATGACCATTGCTCCAGGAGGGACCATCTCCTTCAAAGATGCCTTAGTGGAAATAGCAATGCAAGCATCATAATCGGGACGCTCAGTTGGGTTGGCATCCAAAAGGTGAGGCTTTTCATCGAATTGGCGTTGAACTTCCATTACCATCTCCATAGCAGCTACTCCAACAGATTTCATTGTCATAGCAGCAAAGGCGAAGGGAATCATTCCTCCAATGATCAAGAAAGCAAAAGTAAGAGGTTGAAGCATGTTGACGCCCTCCGCGAACAGAGCGTTGTCAGATGCAATGCGGATGCGGGTGACAAAAGCACCAAACAAGGCAAGGGAGACAAGGGCAGCAGATCCAATGGCAAATCCCTTTCCAATCGCAGCTGTAGTGTTTCCAGCAGCATCGAGGGCATCTGTCTTCTCACGAACGTAGGGTTCAAGCTCAGCCATTTCAGCAATACCTGTGTTGTTTCAAATAATTGAATGAGTGCAATGCAGAATATAGAATATAAAACACTGAAAACAAGTAATACTCACCTCCGGCGTTGTCGCAAACTGGGCCGTAAACATCAATCGTCAAACCAGTGGCAAGGTTGGAGAGGAAGCCAATTGCAGCAAGTGCAACTCCATACATATCACACATTGTGAATGATCCATAGACAACAAGAGCCAAAACCAATACGGGAATGATAGCACTTTTGTAGCCGAGGGCAATACCATAAATCATGTTGGTTGCAGCACCAGTCTTACATGAGTCAGCGAGCTCTCTCACAGGAGCGTAGGAGTGGGAGGTGTAGTATTCAGTGATCAGACCAATGATGAGACCACCAACAGCACCCATAACGACGCACATGCATGCTTGCCAAGGATGCAAAGTAAGAACACCAGTTCCAACAGTTTTCTGGAGCGAGAATTCAGCAGGAAGGAATATCTCCGCTGCAAGATAGACAGCTGGAATCATAAGAATAGTTGTAGAGATAAGCTGAATCTTGAGTGCACTCTCGACATCCTTTTCTTCCTTGACAGGTTTGATATCAGTAGCAATGAAGGAGCATAGAAGACAAACGAAGATTCCAACGGCACTAACAGTGACAGGGAAAACCATAGCATCCCATCCTCCCGAGCGCCCGATGGATGATCCAAGCACCAACGCAGCACATGTAGCCTCAGCAAATGATCCGAACAAATCTGATCCCATACCAGCAACATCACCTACGTTATCACCAACATTGTCAGCAATAGTGGCTGGGTTACGAGGATCATCCTCGGGGATGCCATGTACAACTTTGCCGACAAGATCAGCACCCACATCAGCAGCCTTGGTATAGATACCACCACCAACACGTCCAAACATAGCAATCGAACTTCCTCCCAGTCCATAACCAGTCAAACACTCTGTCAAGTAGATCCATTGCTCAGGTAATGGGTAATGGATTCTGAATGCCAACATGGTAACGTACAACATGAAAATTCCAAGACCGCAGAGGGCAAATCCCATGACAGCTCCAGCACGGAAGGCAGTGTTGAAGCATAGTTTCCATCCAGATTGTTGGGCACTGACAGTGGTTCTAACATTCGAGTAGACTGCTACCTTCATACCAAGGTATCCAGAGACTATACGCAAATAATAATCGGCCGAGAAATAATGTTGTCAGATGATGGGAACACTGAAAGCAGTAGAAATAATGACATATCATATGATAATACTCACGAATGGAAGTGCAGGCACCCAAAATGAAAGACAATGCCGTGAATAGACCACGGGCAAAGTCCCAATCCGTACCCCAAGAAATAAGAACGAAAATTACAACACTGAAAACGAGGATGAACCACGCACAGATGCTGTATTCGGCCCTCAAGAAACTCTCCGCACCTTCATAAATAGCAGTGTAAATTTCTACGAGACGTCTTGTTGTAGCCTCATCGTTAGACCCTGACACGAGTCCAGTTGAGTCAGAAACGCCTTCTGAGCGGACGGGGATTCGGGCGATGAGTAAGAATTGGAGGACGGCCCAGGCCATGCCGAGGGCGGCCGCGCCGAGAATGACTGTACTTGCTGTTGTCTGTGGATTGAGTAGAAATGAGGCGAGGTAAACAAAAGACAGGTGAGTTAGCACTACTAAGGCACAAAGTATCGACCCATCACATCATATCACATCACCGCTGCGAAGGAGCAAATGATGGAGCATACCGAAGAGGACTGAAGAGAGAGTAAGGGCTCATCGGACTGAATCAACCAGCAGTGATCCCAAAAAATCAACGCCATCTACAACTCCGCGCCAGTGACCGTCTCACCATGATGCACAGTTCAGCCCGATCAATTGATGGTGATGATGAGCTTGATGTGTACAAAAAATGAGTCCAAGAGATTCGATTGCACTTGCAAGATCTGACACGGTGGTTGTGTTGGTTGACACCTTTCCCGAAGAGACAGATGAGGTGGATCTTTCAGTTGAGGCTGAGAATGGGTCTGGCCGCATTCCTGATTTTCCTGAGACATTAGGCATCCGGTGGTCATTTCACGCTTTACCAGAAACCTTCTACTTGCTTGCGAGCTTACTTGGAGCTGGACGTTTTGGATACATTACTTCCTCTCTTTGAGATAATAAGCAAATAAGCACTCTGATGCACTCTTTTAAGATGTGCTTCAGTCGCCTTCTGTGTATCAATCTCTTCCTCTCACTGCTAGATATTCAGTCCTTTGATCTCT